>ENA-ORXT01006466-ORXT01006466.1-marine-metagenome-genome-assembly--contig:-NODE-6466-length-10877-cov-2.912315_pt1 | contig 10877 bp, 8 predicted proteins | sample MGYA00237868_ERZ511482 | MGnify/ENA metagenome assembly ERZ511482
AAATGGCATCAAAGCCCTACACGCCGGCACGGTCAACTCAGAAAGTTACCTGCTCACCTACGAAGGCGCCCGCCACAACGTAGCGCCCAACCCCGCCCCACCCGAAGCGCTGGCCCCCGGCCTGCACATCGATGAATTCCTCCGCTACGCCGACTCCGTCTGGGACACCCGCCGGATGAACAACGTTAACCAACACTTCATCACGGCCTTCCTTGGCCTCCAACTGATGGGCAAGACCGATTACGGAAAATACCTGGACCTCCCCGAAGTAGCCGCGGAGAAAGGCTGGGAAGGCTTTAAGCCGCGGACGGCGGTGGGGTTGACGTTGGAGAAGTAGTAAGGTAGTATTGATAGTATGGTAGTCGGGTAGTATGGTAGTAGCTACCGCAAGGAAGAGGCACGCTGCTGCGCAGCTGGAGGGAAAGGTAGTTGGGTAGTCGGTAGTATGGTAGAGCTACCGCTGCTTCAGGGCACGCTGCTGCGTAGCTAGAGTAAGGGGGTAGTCTGGTAGTTAACCGTGAGGTATAAAAACAGTACTGCCGCACGAACGCTGTGAGCATTTCCGTGCGGCAGCACTATTTGACTATTTGACTCTCTGACTACTTAACTATAATCGGCAAGCGAGCCATCGTATTCTCCCAGCCTACGACGAGGTGGAGCTGGCCATTGCCTTTATCGACGAAGGACATAGAGAGTGCTTCGAGGGTTTCCGGCGTCTTTTCGGTGGGTGCTTTTACTTTAACGACGATGTCTTTTTCGTCGAAGTTAGCGTTGCCCCAGCTCTGGACGGACTTGTGCAGGATGAACTCCCAGCTTCCGTCATTGACTTCGGCGAAGAGGCCGTAGCGACCGGCTTTGAGTTCTTTACCGCCTACCATAACGTCCTTGAAGAAAGTTACTTCGGTGGTTTCGTTGGCACCGACGCGCCACATTTCGCCGAACTTGAGCATGTCGCCAAAAATGGTACGGCCCTTCATTTGGGGGCGGCTGTAAACGACACGAACCTGAGGTTCGTTGGCGGCGAGGTCTTTCTCTTCTACGAAGTTGCGTAGGCGGGACATGTCGGGAAACTGAACGAGATCCATCGGGCTGGCATCAGAACCGGCGAAAGTTGGTGGGGCAAGATTGATGGGGAAACCGACGCGGGTTTGGTCCCATTCAAAAAGCATCCAGACGCGGTTTTCGGTTTCTTCCTGGAAGCCGACGGTGAAGGATTCACGGACGTTGTCAACGGGAATAACCGGCGCCTTGATGGAGACGATGTCTTTGGACACATCACGGTTTTGAGAGCCGCCGATGAAGCGTTCTTCGGAGAGCTTGATTGTCCAGGCATCCTTACCGGGTGCGCCGAAGATGGTGTAGGTACCGGCAGGAACGATGGTGGTACCGATTTCTACGGCCTGGTAGAAGGTAACTTCGGTGGCCTCGTTAGCGCCCAGGCGGTAGTCTTCGCCGTAGGGGATGAGTTCGCCGAAGATGTTGCGATCTTTCTTCATTGGGCGGCTGTAGAGAACTTTGATTTTCTGCGTACGGTCGGGATCGTCAGCGTCGAGGTAGTTCTTGAAGGCAGCGCGGCGTGGGTAGTGCGCAGCGTCCATGGGGCTTTTGTCCATACCGCCGAACTTGACTTCCTGGGCGTCCAGGTTGAGGGTTCCGAGAAGGACGAAACAGAGTAAAAAGAGGAGATTGGTTTTCACGTGGGTGAGTTTGGTTATGTAATCTCCGCAAAAATACTACAATCGTAGGAGCGAATGTTAATGAAGCGTAAAGCGGCGCGGACACTTCGGCAGGCTCGGCGGGGTCCGCTGGTGCAAGGAAGGTTGAAGAAGCAGTGTTATTGTCCGTTGACGACAGATTTTCAGGTTGCGGGTTTCAGGTTGCGGGTTGCGGGTTGCGGGTTGCAAGGTGCAGGTTACGTACGGGGTGACCTTGCAACCTGGAACCTCCCCCCTGCACCTGCGGCCGCGCCCTGCTGCTACATCAATACGCCATTCACGGACTCAAGGGAGGGAGAAAATCTTATTAATGAACATCTGGAGGGGTTTTCAGATTGGTAAAGTAGGCCAATTCTTTATCGGAAAGGTCCGTTGATACACGGAAGTAACACCTGATTATCTACCGAAAACTCTCTTTTACGGATATTTGACTACATTCAATTTTCACTTGCTACTCAAATGAGAAAACGACTCGCCTTCATCACCCTGCTACTCCTGACCCTGACGGGGGCAGGCTTTTCCCTCGCGGACGATCGTTCGGACGAGCCAGCCAGCCAGCAGAACCGAGACCAAGCCGACACGCCATTTTCGGTCATGATGAAAGTCATCACCCACAAGCGCTGCATGAACTGCCATCCTGCTGGCGATCAACCCCGACAGGGAGCCGACAGTCACCTGCATAACTTCAACGTGCAGCGCGGCGCAGACGGCCACGGGATTGCCGCCCTGCAATGCTCCACCTGCCATCAACCCGAGAACAACGATTTCTCCGGAGTACCCGGAGCCCCACACTGGCACCTCGCACCGCGTAGTATGGCCTGGGAAGGGATGAGCCGGACGGAGATCGCCCGCTCCATACTGAACCCGGAAAACAACGGCGGCAAGACCCTCGAAGAGACGGTGAAGCATATGACGGAGGATGACCTCGTACTCTGGGCCTTCGAGCCGGGGGTTGATGATGAAGGAAACCTGCGGGAGAAGCCGCCCGTAAGTGAAGAAGATTTCATCGCGGCGGTGAAAGCCTGGGCGGCGGCGGGGGCGGTTATTCCGGAGGAGTGAGAAGGGGGTGCCCTACTCACCTACTTGTACTTAAGTATAAGTACATACTTAAAAATTAAACTAAGTCCCCACCATGTCAACCACCTTCACCCTCAACGGGAAATCCGTCACCGTACAAGCTGACGAAAACAGCCCCCTCCTCTGGGCCATTCGAGACGAATTAAACCTGAAGGGCACCAAATTCGGCTGCGGCAAAGCCGCCTGCGGAGCCTGCACCCTACACGTCAATGGTAATGCCGTACGGTCCTGCTCTTACGCCATTAAGTTTGCCGCCGGCAAGGAAATCACCACCATCGAAGGCCTCAGCCCCGGCGATGAACTCCACCCCGTTCAGCAAGCCTGGATGGAAGAGATCGTGCCGCAGTGCGGCTACTGCCAACCCGGCTTCATGATGGCTACGGCCGCCATGCTGGAGCAAATCCCCAACCCGACGGACGAAGACATCGACAACAACATCGTCAATGTCTGCCGCTGCGCCACCTACTACCGGATGCGCAAGGCTATTCACCGTGCCGCCGAAATCAAAAGTCAAACTACCTAAAGCCTCTCCATCATGTCTGAACTAAAAAAAGAAAAGAAGGGATTTTCCCGGCGTAAGTTTCTTGTCCGGGCGGGTATCGGTGTTGGCTTATTGGTGGGTACTACTTACTGCCTGCCCATCCGCCGAAAAATTGCGGAAACGGTCAACACGGCCGAATCTCCCTACCTCGGCAGTACCGACGAGCCGCAGATTTGGTTTGAGATAAAACCCGATAATTCCATCCTCTTCCACTGCCCCAAGGTGGAGATGGGCCAGGGCACCTTCACGGGTCTGGCGCAGATTGCAGCGGATGAGTTGGAAGTTGGTATCGAGCAAATACAGGTTGTACACGCCGCCAGCAGCAGCGGCAATATTGATCAGTTTGCTACCGGTGGCAGCACTAGTATCGCCAGCCTGTGGATGCCCCTGCGCGAGCTTGCCGCCACGATGCGGGTGATGCTCGTTAACGCCGCAGCCGCCCAACTAGGGACAGCGGTGAGTGGACTCACTACGCTCAATGGCCTCATCTCAGGCAGCGGAAAATCGATCACCTTCGGTGAAGTCGTCCAGGCCGTCACCAAATGGGAAGTACCCGACACGCCGCCGCTAAAAGACATAAAGGACTATAAATACGTCGGCCAGCCAACTCCTCGGGTCGACCTGCGCGACAAAGTTATCGGTGCGCCCATTTTCGGAATGGACGCCAGCCTACCGGGCATGGTCTATGGCTCAGTCGTACGCCCTTCGGGTATCGACACGAAGATGGTCAGCGTTGACGCAAGCGCGGCGGAAGGTATGCCCGGCGTGGTAAAAATTGTGGAGGAGAAAGACTTTGTCGGTGTAGTCGCCAACTCCTACGTGGAAGCGGAGGCTGCGAAGCAAAAAATCAAGGTAGAATGGACTGCCAACAAAAAATGGGACACCTTCAACATCGAGGAAGCGATCCTTGTCGGCAAGGGAAAGCCCATCGAGATCCAGAAAGAAGGTAGTGCCAAAAAGATGCTGGCCGACGGCGAGGAAGGCGTGATCGTCTCCGAATACTTCAGCCCCATCGGCGCACATGCACAGCTGGAACCTAACGGAGCCGTCGTGCACGTAGAGGAAGACAAAGCGACCGTCATCATGTCTACCCAGGTAGTAGCCATTACCCGTAAGGAGGTCGCCAAACGCCTGGGCTTCGACGAAGAGCAGGTAACGATTCAGCCCACTTTCCTCGGCGGCGGTTTTGGCCGCCGCTTACACACGCCCAACGCCATGCAGGCAGCGGTCATGTCAAAAGCCGTAGGTAAACCCGTCAAGTGCTTCTTCAACCGCAAAGAGGAGTTCCAGAACGATACCTTCCGCCCCCCAACGCACAATGTGCTGAAGGCGAAACTTACCGCTGATGGTACAATCGAGGCCATGTCTCATGACATCAGCAGTGGCGACGTGATGTTCGGCTCTCCGATGGTTCCGGGCATCCTGCAAAAGATCATCGGTGCCGACCTCGGGGCCTGGCGGGGAGGGATGATCCAGTACCACGGCATCCCGAATTACCGGGCCGTTAGCTGGCGGGTGAAGCTGCCGTTTTCCACCAGCTGGTGGCGCAGCCTCGGCCTCCTGGCTAACACCTTTGCCATTGAGAGTTTTATGGACGAGCTGGCCGAGAAGGCGGGCAAAGACCCCGTCTCCTTCCGGCTCGATCATCTGACGGAAACCAAAGCGGACGTTCGTTTGGCGAAGGTAATCGCCAGGGCTGCGGAAGCCGCTAACTATCAAGACAAAGCTGCCGGCGGCCGGGCCATGGGCTTCGCCTGCAGCACGGATGCGAACACCCCTTGCGCGCACGTCGCGGAAGTCTCCATGGAAGACGACAAAATCAAGGTCCACAAAGTCACCTGCGTGATGGACCCCGGACTGGTGGTCAATCCCGATCAGGTCAGGGCTCAATGTGAAGGCAGCATCATTATGGGCCTCAGTTCCGTCCTCTACGAAAAGATGGACGTGGAAGACGGCGAACTGTACCCCGTCATTTACGGAGCCTATCAGATGGCCTTGATGAAGGACGCACCGAAGGACATCGCCGTCATCCTGCTGGAGAACGACAATAAGCCGGGCGCCGTTGGCGAACCGCCTTTGGGGCCAATCGGAGCGGCAGTGGCTAATGCGGTATACCGTCTGACGGGGGAGCGGGTGCGGCGGATGCCTTTTTTAGTATGATGGTATGGTAGTAGTGATGCAAATTACGGCAAGCTCGGTGGGGTCCGCACCGAAGGGCATATTCACTGGTGTTTTAACCCTTGATTCGCTCTACCTGACAACATTATCCAACTCCAACTCCATCTCAAACTGCTCCACAGTAACCACTAAGCCGACGGAATTCAGCGCCGCGATTTTCTCCGTAAGGCGATCATCAACGTTGATGATACTAATGCTATCCGCTAACTGGCTGACGGCGGAGAAGAGCCGGCCCCAGCCCTTGTCAGTATTGCTCAACAGGTCAAACTGAAGCAGGCGTTTTTTATCGGAATTGAAGATGAAAAACGATTCGGGCTGGTCGTTGTGCCAAACTTCGTAGAACCTGTTACTTCCGGCCAGGATGGTTTCCTGCTGAAAGTCCCACGAGTAGTAAGCCTGGTTCGGCAGCTTGTCCCAGGTGACCTTAGCGAAGGGAATGTCTTTCAGTTCGTACGGTTCTTTGGACTCCAGCTTGATGTTACCCGCGAAGCATTGGTAGTGTTTGCAAACTTCAAAGCCCACACCTTGGTAAGCCCGAACGGCTCGCTCGTTTTCAGTAATTACTTCCAGGGTACTGCGTTCTATTCCGTGTTGTTTAAGATCGTTAAGGGCGTATTCATACATAGCGCTCACGATCCGCTTACCCCGGTAACTGGGAATCACGCCCGTACCGGTATTAAAGGCGATAAGCTTCCCCGCACGCTTATCTACCGCATGGATGATAAAGGCAACGAGCTCGCCTTCGTCGAACATCCCATAGGAAAGATTAAAATCCACCCCCGCAGCTTTCCAACGCTCGATGTAATAATGGTGGTCGGTCGGCATTTTGACGAAGTAACCTTCGAAGGCCGTTAAGAAGCAATCTATTACTTCGTGAATAACAGTGGTAGAGAGATTGGTCACTTGCATGGATTATGTGGCTTAAATTAAAGGGTCTTTGTGTGTATAAATAAAATGAAAAATGAGCAGTTAATTACCCCTCGACTACGCTCGGGGACCGATTGATCTCAGGGTGACCGTCAGCAAATTTCACCTGGGGCGAAATTTGCTGACAGCCTCCGTCCGAGACGCCAATCCCCGAGCGTAGCCGAGGGGCGGTAATCGTGCATTTGAATGTACGCATAGCTCTTTCCTGAACCAACAGCACGTATTACTTTTTAATAATCCTCCGCAAGTCCCTGTCCACCCCCGTCATTTCCCAGTGACCCAGTAAGATCGGGATATTACCGATGCTGTTGAGCTGATCAAAGAAGTCCTTAAGTTTAAAAGCTTTGCCTTGTGCTTCCCGCAGAACGGCTAAATCAGCCATCGCGTTTTCTACCAGGTATTTACCGGTGATATAGCTGGTCCCGTAACCCGGTTGTCGCAGGTATAAGTGCTGTTCGAAGAGGAGTAGCTCCTTTTCCGTTTTCATCCACCCACGCGGAGTATAGGTAGAGTGAATGCCGCCGGCTTCTTCCATGGTCATCTCGTTGGCGTGGGCGTACAAAGAGCCCAGGCCCCTGGCAGCGCGCTGGGCGATCATGATGTAGACGATCTCACGTACCCGAGGGTTATCGTCGTAAAGGCCCGCTTGCATAAACATCTCCTCCACGGCGGTAGCCATGCCTTCGTTGCGGGAGTCAAAGATGTTGTAAAGTAAGGGTCCTCTTCGGATCGGGCTGGCGTGGGGCTCGGTATCCATGCGCGCCAGTTCAAACCAGTGGTAAAAATGGGAGTAGAGCGGGCGCTGATCGTAGTGCGCCGTGATCCAGAAGAAGTTCCGGGTGTCGGCGGGCACGAAGCCGCCGAGGTGCTCCCGCAGCGCCGGATCGAAGTAGTCTTTGACCGTGACGATGTTCTCCTCTTCCAGAAAGCTCATCAGGCTCCTGGCTGATTCATCCGCCATCTTGGCGTAGGCTTCCGCTGTGTTGGCGGCTACGAGCGGCGGCAGAGAACGGTTGCGGTGCTCCTCCAGCTTTAGGGAAGACCACGCCCGCGCCAGCTCCCGCTTCAGGATCATCACCTCATCCTCCCAGCTCAGGGGGACCAGGTGGACGTTTTGCAGGTACCAGGTATAATTCTCTTTACCGATGCCGGAGGGGCCGGTTTTTGAAGCGGCTTCCGATTGTAGCCAGGCAACCAGTTCCTCTGTCGATTGGATTGCTTCCTTTACCGCCCCTACGAGGTCTGCGTCTTCAGGCACCCCTTCCCGATCGAGGATAGACTGCAGGTTGTCGCCCTGGGCCTGAATATCCCGGATACCGGCCGTCCACAGTTCTTTGGCGTTGCCCGTCAGGTTAATTTTTGCCTGCCTGTTTAAGGCAGGTATTTTGCCAAGATCAACAAGCAAGCGCTCCTTCTCCGTCGGGCTCAGTGGGAACGAATAGGTCCATAATTCGGTAACGCCGTGGTGGGTAGGGCCTTCGTGGGCGGGCACATCACTACGCGACATCCAGAGCGATTTGTAGAAAGCCGGGTCGCGGGCCCAGGGCTGAAGGATACGCTCGTTGAAGTCGTAACCGTTCATTTCTGCCCTGACGAGGTGCCAGTCTACCCGTTGAGGGATGGTCCAGCCGGTAGTGTCAAACGCCAATAAACGCGCCCGCAGTTTCAGGAAGGAAGGACGGCGCTCAGCAAAGGTTTTGGCCGTATAGTCAGCTGCTCCTTCGCGCAAGGGCGGTTTTTCAAATGTCCGCCAGTCCTGAAAAAGGGAAAGCAGGTTTTTGTATTCATTGGTCGCCGCAACGGGAGATGCCCCCTGAGCGGTAGCCACGGAGGTACAACTAAAGTAAACGACAGAGAACAGTAAAAGGAACTGCGGGTATAGCGGACGCATCATTGCACGGGTTGGTTATGGCGAACCAAGGTAGCAACTATCGGGGAAGGAAGGAGCAGCCTACTTCACCAACTCCTCCACCGCGCCCCACATCCGCTCAAACTCCGAGAAACCCCGTGCAATCGCCGTGAGTTGATCTCCCTTCCGGAAGATAACCGTCGGGTAGCCACGTACGCCCCACTGCCGGTTGAGCTGGAAGTCTTTCATCGTCGCATTGATCATTTCTTCGCTGGCGAACAGCTCGCTGAAGCGGGCGAAGTCAAGGTCCAGTTCTTTACAGATGGGCTCGTAAAAGGAGACCAGGTTCGGATCCTCGTTAAGGACGTAGAAGCGATGCTGCGTCAGCTCGAAGAAGCGGCCTTCCACATCGGGATTCATGTTGCGGGCGGTGACGACGGCACGGCAGCTGGGTTCGGTATTGTAGGTAAAGTTTTCCCGGTCAAAGAGGTTGTAGCCGAAGGGTTGTCCGCTACGCTCACTCACCTCCCCCCAATGATGGCGGATATAATTCTTAAACTCCTCATTCCACTCCTGAGAATTATCCGGGCGCAAGCCGCCGAGAACGATGCGGTAGGGTATGCCATTGGTAGCAGCCGCCCGTTCCAGCCGGTTAAGAGCAGGAGAGATACCCCAGCACCAGGAACACATGGGATCACCGACGTAGATGATCTCAACGTCGTCGCGGAAGGTAGTTTTTTCGTCGGACTGCGCCAGCGGCGCGGGGGTGCAGAGCCCGGTTTCGGGGTCGCAGAAAGCGCCGGCGGGGGCGGTGAGGTTTTGGGCGAAGAGGGGCGTCATAAAGAAGAGAATTGAGGCGATGAGAAACAAGCGATTCATACGAGGAATAACCCCTGACGGGTGACTTGTGTTTTGATCATTGCTGGCAATTGTCCTGAGGTGACAGTTTGTTTGGGGGCGCGGACGCGGGTGCAATGTATAGGTATAAGAGCAGGGAGTTTCAGCGGTGTATAACCAAATACACGGACGAGCTGATGCTACCTGTCTCAACTCCCTAACTAGCCGTCAGCGGACAGCATACAGGCTGTATTGCACAGAACGCTGAATGCTGTCCGCTGAAATTCTTATCGATGAGGATTCGTCTGGCACCTGGTTGGCCATTTTGTTTTACGAACAGTTCTGGCAGCCTTAACCATCTCCCGCAGGCATTCCTTAACTTTGTCTATCCCTATTATAACTTCCTATGCGTCCAATATTAATTATCCTGTTACTTGCCACCCTGGCTTGTCTGTCCGCCCAAAACGAAATATATACCGATCAGAGTGCACACGGTCTGTTTGGCGGATGCTGCCATCAATCCTACATTAAAAACACCGTCTTCGACCGCCTGACGGTAATTAACGAAGAAGGCAAGAGTGGCTACCTGGATCAGGACCAACAACTCGTTATACCTCCGCAGTATGATGAGGCCAGCCAGTTTACCGGCACAGGCGTGGCGCGGGTAGCAATTGGTGAGGGCGATTACCGCAGATACGGTCTGATCGACCGGCAAGGCAAGATTGTTTTGCCGCTCCAATATCATAGATTGACCTTCATCAACGATAAAACGGCCCTTACCGACGAAGGGGATCACCTGTTACTTTTCGATGTAAGGGGTCAGCAATTGGCTAGGATTGAGCATCCAGGAACCTGGCGAATCGACCTGTTTAACGAGCTGATATTGTTGGAAGGTGTTGAACCGCGCTTTCTAAACGCTCGGGGCAAAGACGTAGACATATCCGAAGGTTTTCCACTCGTCGACGCTTTTTCCGTGGGCCGTCATTATGCCTCCGGAAAGCCTCTCCCCGACGGAAGTGAAGTGATCAGCATCTTTCAGACGGGATACGTTCCCGCAAAATTTAAATCAGCCAGTTCCCAAGCCCCGCCCCCCGCTACCGGGCAAGATCGAGGCCCTGAATTTGTAGATAATGCTGAAAGCGAGTCAGCCGACGGTACCATGTATGTATACGCCGTCATCCGGAAAGATGGATTCGACTATGTGTATCAGCAGCTTGCCTATGGCTTAAAGCTTTTTCCTATGCGCTTCCCCGTCAGCAAATCGTCCGTATCAACCGGGGAACCGGATGGAATCGGGCGGGAGTTTCCGAAAATGGTCAGAACTTCCAGCAGCGGTAGCCTGCAGCAGGGGGAAGAGTTGGTAATTAGCCTAGAAGAACAGGGAATCGGCCAGTATCTCCGCAACCCGGTACGCGAGGAAGTCAGCGTTCGGGCTAATCGGTTGTTACCCGCAGCGCCTTATCTACCCATCCCTTTAATTAAAAATGGAAAGAGCGACCGTTTTTATCGGTTCGAGGTGGATGGTGTGCGCCTTCAGGATCAGAAAGGGAACAGGCTGTTTTCGCAAGCAATCTTCTCCGCTTATCAGGTAGATGACACTTGGTTTCTACTTCAGGATACCAGCTCCCGATATTACTTTCAAAATACTAATGGTGTACGCGAAGAATTAAACACCAGCAACTCTACGCTGCGTGACCAGGCATACGTCAGGTATTCCAGTGGTATTATTAGAACGGGTGCGTCAAGCACAGCT
>ENA-ORXT01006467-ORXT01006467.1-marine-metagenome-genome-assembly--contig:-NODE-6467-length-10873-cov-6.808262_pt1 | contig 10873 bp, 8 predicted proteins | sample MGYA00237868_ERZ511482 | MGnify/ENA metagenome assembly ERZ511482
GGTATCTACATGGTGGGTGATGGTCGTATCAACGTGGCGGGGTTGCCGGAAAACGACATGGACCGACTCGCTGACGCGATCTGCACGGTCACGGGAACGGCATAACCGGGCAAATCACCTGCGCGTCAGACCGCGTACCGACCTTCCGGCAACGGCAAGCGGGCGATGACCGCGGCATTCGCCACCACGATGCGTGTGCCGTATTCCGCATAGGGTATGTCGAGACCACCGATCTCGGGGATCACGACGACCGTGCCATAGGGCAATTCGCGAGCCACTGCGTCGACATCGACCGCGTCGGGTTCCTGCACACCGATGCGAATCTCGATCTGCATCGTTGTCGGGTCGATATCCAGCGACTGGAACAGCGCCAGGGAACTATGGTGCAGAGCGTCGCGCACGGCGCGGCAGGCTGCCTTGGTATAGTCCGCACCGCGGAGGTCACTGCCGATACCGGTTTCGAGGATGATGCGTCGTGCCGATCGCACAGTCGTCATGTCGCGTGCTCTCCGGGGGCAGCCTTGTCATCCATGTCGAGCCAGACCACGGCGACGGCGGTTGCGACGACGGAAGAGGGCGGGCACACGGGCACGAGGGGGGGGGACGGGGATGGTTGTCGGTGGGCGGCGCGGCCGGGGGGGTATGGTATACCCCGCCCCTCGACCGCCCGCCGCGGCCCGCGAGTATGACTGGTGGGCGCGGGGTGCCCCTTGGGGCCGGCATGGAGTATGACCTGGCACATTCCGCGCGACACTTGCGCTGCCACCAACGTACGTAATTACCAGCACGTCACTGAATTCGGCACGCGGGGGATTGCTGCCACGTCAGCAACACTGAAAAGCCACACCGCACGCGGCGTCGATCCACCAACCCGGTGCGTGCCCCGGGGCTGGCGTGACCGACACGAGCAGACGTTTGGGGTAATCTGGCGTGGGTTTTTTTTTCCTGATGTCCCCCGCTCTAATACCAGACGCCTGTGCTGTCACAAGCTCGGGCAACACCAGTGTTGGCACAGGTGAGGTGGCACTGAACACGCACGCCCTTGCGAGTCACCACGTGACGACGGGTGCGGGCGCGCCCCCGGACAATGGCCCACGCGTGGAAACGGCACAGGATGCGGACGAGGGAAGAATTCTTAAGAAAAGAGACGGGGTCGTCAACCTGACGGGCCGACGCAGCTTGCTCGACGCAGAAAGACAAGTACATACACAAAAGAATCAAGACGACAAGACGAAAATCAAGACGGGAATGGAAGAGAGAGAGAGAGAGCGAGAAACGCAGAGGCAAAAAGAAATAAACACCGCCAGAGACTCGGGGTAGGTGCACCACAGCCCCTCACCACCCGCTCAAAAAAAAAAAAGAAAGACAAAAGAGGCACCACGGCCGGGCGCCGCGCCACCCGCCGGGTCAGTAGAAGGAGCCGTACGCGCGGGCCCGCTCCCGATCCCGTCCGTCGCGGTACCGCCCGCGGTCCCGCTCCCGCTCGCGCTCCCGCTCGTCGCCGCGCGTGGCCCGGTCGTCCCGCTCCCGCTCGGGGGACCGATGCTCGCGCTTGCGCACCCCATCGCGGGGGCGGTCGCGCTCGCCCCGGCCCCGCTCCTCGTCGCCGGGGTACTTGCGGAAGCGGTCCCGCTCCCACTCCCCCCGGCCGCGGCTGTCGCGCACCGAGCCGTGGCCGTCCCGGTCGTCCCGCCGGCGGGACGAGCTGCCGGCGGCAGCGGCAGCGCCGGGACCTCCCGTGCGAACCTCACGCACCGCCCGGTCCCGCTCGCGGTCCCGCTCACGCGCGCGCTCCCGACCAATGCCGCGGTCCCGTTCCCGGTCCCGGCCGCTGTCCCGGCCGCTCTCTCGGTCCCGGACGTGGTCGCGGTCCCGGACGTGATCGCGGTCCCGGACGTGGTCGCGGTCCCGGACGTGGTCGCGGTCGCGGTCGCGGTCGCGGTCGCGGTCGCGGTCGCGGTCGCGGTCGCGGTCGCGGTTGCGGTCCCGTTCCCGGTCGTGGTCCCGATCGCGGCGCACCCGGTCCCGGTCGCCGCGGCTGCTGCGCTCCCGCCCGCCATCGCGGCTGCCGTCATGGCTATGATGGCGCCGGTCCCGGTCGTGGTCGCGTCCGGCCGAACCGCCGCCGCCGCTGCCGCGGTCGCCACGTGAGCGCGGCCGCCGGCTGTCGGGTGACGCCGAGCGGATACGGCCGTGACCAGCAGAGCCCGGCTCATGCCGCCGGGGAGACCGTCGCTCCGACGAGTGAGCCGTGGCCACCACGCTGGCAGAGCCGCCGCCCACGACGCTGGCGGCGGCGCTGCCGCCGCCGACGCTGGCCGCCCCACTTCGGCTGCCGCTCCCGCTGCCGTCCCCTGCGCTGCGCTCGGCACCACGCCCATTGGCCGAGGCCGCCCGATGGCGAGGCGACTGCGAGGCAGACGCGGAGCGCGAGCGGGAGCCAGAGCGGGAGCCAGAGCGAGAGCGGGCGCGAGAGCGGGAGTGGGAGCGCGAGCGCGAGCGTGATCGGGAGTGCGGGCGAGAGTGCGACCCGGAATGCGACCCAGAATCCGAGCGCGATGGGCTCCCCAACTGAGCAGTGGAGGCGGATCGCTTGGGCCCCCGGCGGGGTGCGAGGTCCTCCTGCGCTTGACGCTCCAGCTCCATGTCGTCCGTCTGCCGTTCCACCGCCGCGCGCTTGGCTGGCGGTGACACGTCCACATCAGCCGGTGATGAGTGGCCGGCGCCCTCCTTGACCTCACTGTCAGAGTCTGGCGCCGCCGAGCAGGCGGCCTTGTCGGCATCAGACCCAGACCGACGCCGCTTGCTGGGCACAAGCGCACGGCGGGAGGCGGGCGACCGCGATGGGGATGCAGACCGAGTGACCCGCCGTTGGGCAGGCTCCCGGTTGGGGCTGCGGCAGGCAGATGCGGCAGACGACTTGGCTGGGACGGGCGGGGGTAGGGCGGCCGTCCGCTTGCCACGGGAGCCATCCCGTGGGAAGGACACCGTCAGCTTGGCATACAGCGTTTGCAATCGCTCACCGGCAAGAGCGGTGTGGCACTTGTCTGCGATGAAGCGCCACAGCTCCAGCGCCGCCAGCGTGTCTGCCACAATGCCGGCCGCAACAATGTCATCGCCGAGTTGCACAAGACACGCTTTGGTACGTGTCAACCGCTCCCTCTTGTTCACGGCAGTGGCACCCATGTCGGATAGATACTTGAGCTCCTTCATGGTCTTGAGCGAGTGCGACTGGCCAAAGACCGCCCGCGCACGAGCCTTGACGCTCGTACTCTTTCCCGCAGATGACATGGACAGGCACTGTGACCGCGTGTCGCTCATGTCGCCAGCATCGTGCTTCGTCGGTGCCACACTCGGAGACACCTCACTGTCGGGCATAGGGCGTGACGTACGACGGGTAGTCACCTCCCCTTCCTCCGGGCTCTCCTCGGCCGAGCCGGTAGAGGTGGGCGCGCTGGAGGTCGTCGGCGAATCCCGCTTCCGAGCCACAATCGCATCGCGAGAAGCACTGGGACCAGCATGGACCTTGTCCCCCGCCGCGGCGCCACCATCGACGTCGTCGTAAACGTCTGGGCTCGCCCCGCGAACCGCCTTGCCTTTGCGCCCGCCCTTGGCTCTCCCCTTGGCAGGGCGAGAGACTGCCGCAGCGGCAGCCGCCTTGCCACGAACCTTGGCGCCCCCGCGCTTGCCGGCGGTAGCTCGGGATGCAGAGGAAGCAGCAGCAGCCTTCTCCTTCGCCGCAGCACGCTTTCGTGCAGCCGCGGCAGCCTTGCTTTTCCCGGCAGCAACCCGTGCGGCGGCGCGATTGCTGGCCGCAACCGACGCGGAGACAGAACGCAGCAGCGTGATCGCCCGGCGGACTACTTTGGGCGCGTCTGGGGCGCCCACCACCGGCGCGCCCGGGGTGGACAGCTTGGAGCCGAGGCCAAGCTCCTCGTCTGCCGCAATTGACTTCCAGTTCCCAAAGCCGTACCGGTGGATGCCGACCAGCAACATTGCGTCGTTGACCGTCGTCCACTTGACCCCGTACGCCGGTGGCTTTGCCGCAGCGCGCAGGCGAAACTGCATGTCCGACGGGTAACCACCAACGGCAGTCGCGAGCGCCGCCAGCTCCCCTTGTCGTACCACCATCTCGGCTGCGTTCATGTACTCCCCTCCAACCACGATAGACGGCGAAGCGCTGGCAACACGCTTGACACCGGCGACAGCCGCACGAGCTTTGGACTTGATTGATGGGGAAACGCCATTGGCCATCCCCGCCTCGTCCGTTTCGCCCCCCTCCAGGTGCTGGGCGTGCTCATCTACCGCCTTGTGCGCCCGCGAGAGGACCGACTCGAGGAGCTTCCGGGCATCCTCTACCGACACCCGGTCGGTGAGGCCTGTCTCGGTGACCACCGACTCCGCCCGTTCGGCAATCCCGAACTTGCGCAGCGCCTTAACCAATGCCCGCACCTCCTTAGCAGTCAGGCCCGGAACGAGTCGTCGCTCCTGCGTCAGCTCCTCATCCCCTTGGTCTGACACGTCCCCAGGGGCGCGAGCAGCGCCGGCGCGCTTGCCGCCCTTGCCACGGGGCGGCTTGGCGCCACTACCACCCATAGCAGCACCCTTTGGCCCCGGCTTGCGCCCCTTGCCACGGCCGCGGCCGGTCGCGGCCTTGCCCCCGCTGGCGCCGCCGCCGCCCCGACGCTTGCTGTCCCCAGCGTCGCCGTCACCAGCGACCTCCTCGTCGCTGTCCGAACCCTCCTCATCAGACCCGTGATCCTTGGCATAGTGCTTGACGCGCTTGCGGGAGCGCGGCGCCAGGTACAGTTGCGAAGCAACCATGTCCTCCTGAACATCCCGCGGGATGACCCGACCCCAAAACTCACCGTCCCCCTCCTTGTGGAGCAGGTCACGGTCCGCCTCCTCGCGCTGCTCAACATCCTGCAGCGCCGCCTTCTGAGTCCGCTCCAGAGCCGTCAGCTTGGAAGCCGCCGCCTCGGCAGCAACCCTGGCCTTGTCCTTGGCCTTCTTAGACTTGGCCTCAGCGGCAATGGCCTCTTCGTCTGGCTCCTCGTTCGTCGCAAAGTCGGCCCACTTGAACGCGTTCAGCAGCGAGTCCCCCATGGTGCCACCGCCTCCCTCCGTCGCATCTTCCTCTGCCGGGGCGCGTTGCAGCACCTCATCAATGTCGTCCATCTCCAGCGGCTTCTCGGCCCCCGCCGCAGCCCCACCAGCCACGGTCGGAGGGGGAGCAGCGGCAGCACCATCTGGCGCGTCTGCAGCAGGGACACCATCCACCGCCCCAGACTTGAACAGCTGCTCAGCACCAAACCGGAGGATGGCGGACAGCTCCTCCTTTCGGAAGGCAGCAGGCTTGGGCACCGCCGCCGACGCTTCACCTTCCCCTCGCTCAACGCCATGAATCACCAGGTGTTCGAGCACACGCTTGCGCTTAGCCCGCTCCAAAATGTCCTCCTCCACCGTGTCCCGAGAGAGGAGGCGGAAGACCTTGACGTCGCGCGTCTGCCCGATGCGGTGGGCGCGGGATTCGGCTTGCAGGTCATTCTGCGGGTTCCAGTCACTGTCAAAGATGATCACCGTGTCCGCCGTGGCTAGATTGATGCCCAGCCCGCCTGCACGGGTGGAGAGGAGGAATGCAAAGTCGTTGGAGTTGGGTGCGTTGTAGTGGTCGACAGCCCGTTGCCGGAGGTCGTTGGGCATAGACCCGTCGAGGCGCTGGCACGCAAAGCCGCGCATCCGGCAATAGTCCTGCAGGATGTCGAGCATGCGCACCATCTGGGAGAAGATGAGTACGCGATGGCCCGCGTCACGGAGGCGCAGCAGCAGCTTGTCCAGCAGGATCATCTTGCCCGACGCGCGGATCAGGGAGGTCATGGGGTCACTCGCGTTGGTGTCCTCGACGCCGTCAAACAGGTACGGGTGGTTGCAGCACTTCTTGAGCTCCATCACAATGTTGAGCAGCGAGGTGGCGCCCCCAAGGCTGCGACCGCCACTCTTGGCAGCAGCGTTGAGCTTGGAAAAGTTGCGTGTGAGGATCCACCGGTAGTACTCTTGCTGGGTGGAGGCCATGCCGACGCGGAGGACCGCGTACGTCTTGCGCGGCAGTGACTTTTCCACGTCGCCCTTTTGCCGACGCAAGACGTACGGCCGAAGCGCCATGTGCAATGCTGCGACCGTCTCGGGCTCGCGCAGCGCGGAGAAGGAGAACTGCTCCTCAAATTCGGCCGCGTTGGCAAACTCGTCTGGCGTCAGGAAGTGGAGCAGCGCCCATAGCTCACGGATGGAGTTTTGCAGTGGCGTCCCCGTGATGAGCAGCCGGTTGGCCGACCTGAACTCCGCCAGGATGCGGTGCAGCGAAGACTCCTCGTTCTTGAGCCGATGCGCTTCGTCCACTGCAATGACCGCATACCGCAGCTGGCCAAGGTGGGCTTGGTCCATCATCACCAGCTCGGGGGTGGAGAGGAGCACGTGGAAGCGTACCTCCACGCCACTCGACTTGCGCGCGCGAGGGGAGGGCGCAAACTCATACTTGCGAATGTGCTCCCGAGACGCCGCGTCGCCGACATACGTCACAACATTCACGTCCGGCAGCCACCGTGCGAACTCCCGCTGCCACGCCGCCATGGTTGACAATGGTACGACAACGAGGAAAGGGCCGTAGACCGACTTCTCGTTCTTCAACCATCCCAGAAAGCTGATTGTTTGCAACGTCTTGCCCTGTGCGATGCAAAACAGGCGGAAGAAACCACAACCAAGACAACAGCGTGGCAAGTCGAACGCACCGCACCGTCCGACCGACGGAGAAGGGGGGGCGTCCTCAACACCATCAAGGAAATATCATGGCAGCTCGAGGAGAAGCAAAGTCAGAGGACTGATGCCGCTAATGCACTTTCGAGACCAGGCCGCACACACACACGATGAGGAAAGCAACCAAGGCACCCAGTGGCGGCCAAAGAGCGCCACTACCCACAAGGACGACGGTAGGTCAACGTACCAGCCCCATCTCGTCAGCGAGAATCACGTTGCGCCGGTTGACCCATGAGTAGGCCAGCCAATTGAGGCCTTCCAGCTGGTAGTCGCGTAACCGGCGGCCCTCAACACCCCCCTCCAGCCAGGCGGGTTGGGTAGGCATTTTGCGGAATGGGCGTCGGGACTTGGACGAAAAAGGGTTGCACCGCGACGCCGACGACAGAGAGAGCGACGTCTGCTCGCGTTCCTTGAACGCATCCACTGCTGCCATGTCGTCCGGGGACTGCAGCTCCACCGCCGGTTCCCAAGTGCACTCGGCGTACGGCACGTTGTGCCACTTGACAAGGTACTCAGACTGCTCCCCGTCGTCGCCAACGATCGTTCCCGCATCGAGCGCACTGACGGTGCCGCTGCCGACGGCACGCTCCGCCACAATGCGCTCGATGCGGGAGTACTCACACACGACACTTCGCAACTCTTCGAGTTGTAGCGCCAGCTCCTCCCGCTCTTCCGACGTCGTCTCCGCCGCCATGGACACTCTCCGCAGCTCCTCCATCTTCTTCACATAGTTGGTGACGCGCTTGTAGCCCGCAAACGACCGCAGCTCCTCTAACGTGTTCCACGACGATTGCCTGTATGAGCGGCGGCGCCACTTGATTTGGAACTCGGCGCTCTCCGCTTCAAAGTCCTTGAGCGGGATGTCACTGGTACGGCTCACCGGCGCCGGCTCGTCGGGGGTCTCGGCCTTGGCAGGGGCGCCAGCACCGGGTGGGTCTGATGCCTGCCCAGCGCCGTCCACCCCGCGAGCCGACGCGTTAGCGCCCAACGAGCCGCTCCCACCAGTCGGGCGCTCCCCACCCTCGGCCGCAGGCACGCCGTCCTCCGTCTTTGGTGGCAACGCGCTATCAAAGGTCCCATCTAACGCCGCAGGTGGGGCGACGGCAGGGGCGGATAGGGCGGTCGACACGGGGCGGTAGTCGACCACCCGTTCAATGACTAGCGAGTCAAGGTCCTCGGCCGCCGCCTGCTCCGCGTTGCGGCGCTTCGTGGCCGAGTCGAGGCTGTCCAGGTCCGAGTCCCTCTCCTCCGCGTAGTTCACCACATTGCCGCGACCGACGAGGCGCATCGACGCCCGGGCCTCGTCCGTAAACGTGTCGACCCCGCTGCCGTCGTCATCGCTGTGGTCACCGCCGCCGCCGCGGCTGACGTTCGCTTTTCTCCGCTGCCGCTTACGACCGCCGCCGCCACGACCGCGGCTCGGCTTTCGCCTGCCGCTCCAGTCGCTGTCGCCTTCAGAGGACGAGGCCGGTAGTGGTTGCAAGCCACGGGGGTGCATCAGCTCGTCGGGGACATCATCCCCACTGCACGACGACCGCTGCCGCTTGCCGTGCCCCTGTCGTGGCCGCTTGGCCCGGGACCGATGGTCGGACGAGTCGCTGCCTGCAAGACGATGGGACACAACCCCCAGAGCACGAGATGGCGGCAACAGAACCGCAGCGGGAGACACGCGCAACACCAACAGACGCGACATCAACAGCATGTGAGCGAGTACCAGCGCCCAAACCCGAGAGAAATGTGAGAAAAGGTGTCCAGTACAAAGGCAACACACACAAAAACAGGGATGTAACGGCAGGCAAGCTGGCGGGATGAGACCAGAACCTCGTCGGGGTCGTAGCCGACGGCGTTGCGGGGGCACCAACCAGACGAGCCTGCAAATGCGCCACGGAGGCACCGGCAGCACACAAAAATGCAAATCGGGTCGGACGCGCGGGCGGGACGGCCCCCACCCGCCCCACCCGCCACACGCGAATGCACCGTCCAACCGGTCAACGGGACGGGGCGGCTCTCCTTACCTTGCTCCACCGCCTCAAAGTCATCATCGTCGGACGCGTCCCTGGAGGACGCTTCGGCCGAGGTCGGGGGCGTAACGGTGTACCGCTGCACCGTCGCGCGCGCGCGGCTCGAGCGCCGCAGCAGGTCCTGCGGGATCACAATGGGCGGCCGCGAGCGGCGGGGCTTGCGCACTTCAGCCCCATCGCCATCGTCGTCTGCGCCCTCACTGGGCGGGTACTCGCCCGCAGAGGGGTCCCGCCCCGCCGACGACGACGGGCGGGCGCGGAGCGGGACTTTGGCGGCGGTCCTGCCGCCGTCGCCGAGGTCAAGGTCCTCCTCCTCCCCTACACTGCCGTCATCGTGCATGTCGTCTTGGATGTCCTCCTCATCCAGCTCCACCTCCGCGTCTGCGTCGCTCCCCGCCGACGAGGGGCTCCCCGCCGAGGAGGGGCGGCGGCTGGCGTAGCTCGCCTCCTCCTCATCGTCGGGCGAGCGGGGGGCCGCGTGGCCGCGGGGTGCATCGGACGCCGCCACCCCCCGGTCGTCCCCGTCGTCCACGTCCTCCCCATCCCCAACCGCAAAGTCCTTGTCCCCATCGGCCGACGCGCCGGGGGGGGACGCCGGCCTGCCGGCGCCTGGGCTGTCCCCGGCAGGCGGGAAGTCTGCGGCGGCCGTCGCCCCCGCCGCATCATCCATTCCCCCAGCGCGCGCCGCCCGGGTCACGTGCCGTTACGGGCACCGGGGGCCCTGCCCAGGTCCACCACCACCGAGAGCGTGGAGCCGAGCGGCGACGCACCTTGGGACCGCTGCGCACGCGCGGTGGCGTCCGTACGAAGGCCGGCCGCGCGGTGCACGTTGGCGCGGGAAGACCAGGCGCGCGGCCGAGAGCGGTTCTGGCCTGGACTGCCGCTCTGCAGGAGCCACCCCCCACTGGTGCCGTTTGGGCGGGTCAATTTGGGAGCACTTGCCCCTTCCATGATCAAGTGCCGGGCCGTCGGTGTTGGGAACACACAAAGTGACCCTGCATGATCGGGGACTATATCTAAACCAAGCCAAAATTGAGGTGGAAGTCCGCAATCGACAGTGCGCGGAACTGCAGGCTCTCTCCAACGAGACTCTCTGCCATCGAGTCAACAAGGGAGCAGAGCGGCAAGGCCGCCGAACACACGCCATGTCCACGCTGGCGTTGCGCCTTTTTCGCAGCGGCCGCCAACAGCGTCGTCCACCACAGTCTCACCCACATCAAGCAGCCTCGACCGCCCGCACAAGCGACGCCAGTAGCGCGGCCGACGCGGCCTTGGAAATCAGCGGCTGCACGGTCGTCAAGCACAGCGTCAACCGCCCGCCGACGCACGTGGCGTACAGCACCAGTGGCGACCCCGCCACCGCGTCCCCGTTTAACAACCGCACCGCCGACACGGTTGGCGACGGTCCGCCCACGCCGCCAGCCGCCACCGCCCGCCGGTTGGCCCCATCCATCGCCGCACAGCGGCCGACGTTGGACACGACGGGCGGGAGGAAGCGCCCCTGCTCTACCGGCGACGCATCGGCCGCCCACAGCGCCGCGCGGCCCGGCGCCGTCGCCAGCGCCGTCACGAGCACCTCAATCGCCGCAATGGCGGGCGCGCGGCCCCCCCCCACGCCGTGCACGCGGCGGTGCACCGCGGCAGCGGCGGCGGACGACCACCCGTCGTCGCCAAGCGACGCGCCTGCCCCGCCACTGGCCGCCGGCAGCGGCACGTCGACGGGCGTCGACCCAATAAAGCAGCCGACGGACGTGCGCCGCAAGCCCCCCCCCGCCGGCGCGTCGACGCGCGCGTCGACGAGGACCATGACCTCCCACGGGGCGCCCACACTCGACGGCGGCCGCGGCGGCACGGCCACCCCCGTGGCTTGGACCGCGTCGCCGAGGGCGCCGACGAGCCCACACCCGACGGTCGTGCCGGCGGCGGCGGCGGCGGCCGCAAAGCGGGCAGTGGCCGCCGCCGAAAACGACGCGCAGCGGGAGGTGGCGGCGCGGGTGGCGGCCGACGCGGGCGCGCCGGGGGGGGGGGGAGCGCCGCCTTGC
>ENA-ORXT01006468-ORXT01006468.1-marine-metagenome-genome-assembly--contig:-NODE-6468-length-10868-cov-7.230470_pt1 | contig 10868 bp, 6 predicted proteins | sample MGYA00237868_ERZ511482 | MGnify/ENA metagenome assembly ERZ511482
TCACCAAATCCATTAGAATTGTGGCGACGACTATCGGCATAAAATACAGTATTATACTGCTCAGATGCGAAAATATTCGGATTAGAAAATTCTTGCTCGCCATCTTCAATAGTTCCTCTAAATTGAACATTCAAAGTGCCTGAATTGGATGTTACACGATGGATAACTTGAAAATTAGGCGTATTGTTATCTTGCTCTCCAATAGTGAAAAAATCGCCACTCTGATTCATCCAAACATTTCTAAAATTTCTAATATCAGGAAATGTGATACCTGTTCCGACAGGTGCATACTGTGCGCCATCTACTATAAATAAAGTAGCATCCAGATTTGGTAGATATTGAGTACCGGATAACATAATATTTCCATCAGGCATTTCTATACCGTCATGCAAATCCAACCCGTGGGGATAGGTATTTGCGACTTGTACCGCTCCGGTCTGTCCATCTACTTCCAGTAAGACTCCATCATTTGGGGCTGAAATACTGCTATTGCCCATGATGAGCAAATCGCCGCTACTCAAATCTACCAATCCGCGCATGATTTCCATTTCTACATTGTATTCGTAATCTGTAAACCAATTTACATTCAAGTTGGCATCCAAATTAATGAGAAAACAAACATCTCGATAAATGGCTCCACCTACCGGATTTTTCGCGCCCAAAATGTAGTAAGGAAAGGCAGTATTTTCCGGTGATTTGTGCCTCAATATGCGATTAAAGGTTTCTCTTCCGGTGAGGTCATATATTTTTTGCCCTATGATATTGCCGAAATTATCAAATTTTACAATAAAGGAAGTATTATCGTGATTGCCTGTAACACCGGGTTGGGAAGTTTCTCCTACTGCAAGAATATTTCTACTGCCACCATTTTCAAAATCCCTGATTTGTCCGGGATAATCCAATTGAGTTTCCCATATCAACGTACCACTTGTAATATCAAATTTTGACATCGTAGGATATAAATCTCCATTGATAGCTACCGTACCTGCTACGTATAAGCCGTCGTTAATAGCTTTGACTGCGGTAGGTTTATTTTCTAGCGTATCACCGTATATTTTTGACCAGTCGCCGACTTGCGAGGGGCTATTACACATAGCTACACCGCCTACACAATCTAAATCTTCATCTAAAGTCGGTGTGTTGCAAGTCATATTGACAGGAGGATAATTGACTGTAAGTGCGTTGGCTGTACCTGGCAATGCCATCAGTGATGGCGTATAGGTAGTCTGTGAATAAGTGCGAGCGATTTCACAGCCGCCAAGTCCGCCTGCGGCATCTGTTTTGATTAAGCGAATATTGTCATAATTAGGGATGACTTTCTCCAATGCTTCCGCAGCGAATTGCCCACTCGTCTGGAATCTTGTTCCTGCGATAGCATACCCTCCATCCTGCGCTTTTACCAATTGTGTTTTGTAATCTATACTGGCGTCAGCGTAATTTGTAGAACTAATAAAATTACCGCTTGCATCTGCTTTCAACATAAATATTTCATAAGGACTTCGAGCTGTACCGACTAAATTGTAGCTATCATCGGCATTTTGCACGAGGTCTTCTACCATTAAATCTGTATTATTGGGCAGGTAATTTTCTGCCCAAAGTACACTTCCACAAACGTTCGTTTTCAAAAGAAAACTGCTTCGGCTACTCCCCGGTCCGGTAGTTCCTGCAATTGCTAAATTACCATCGTTTGTCTCAATAATTACCTTTCCTGCCGCATACCCAGTATTATCTGCGAAGTAATTTTCACACGAAACCGCGCCGACTGCATCTGTTACCAGTAGATATGTTCCATTGTAGGTTCCTGTTACCGCTAGATTGCCGCCGGAAATTTCTGTAATGTCACTGGCAGAAGACCCCGCATCGTATGTCTTCGTCCATGCCCAAATACCGCTTGAGTTTATTTTTGTAATGAATGCGTTTGGTACAAATGTAATGTTATCTCGAACTGTACCTGCAATGACATAATTTCCATCTGATGTACCGATAATTTTTGACTGATACCAGCCATTAGTACTGCCAAGACTGTGATAGGTCTTTGTCCAAAGGCAATTTCCATTGGCATCTACCTTGTGAACAGCGAGCTTAAAGGAAGCAAAATTGCCTGTATTGTACAAGCCTGAAATTAGAATATCTCCGCTTGGTGTTTGTACCATACTATTGCCTTCAAAATCGGTCAAACCGGAAAAGTCGTAGCTACGTGTCCAGATATGATTTCCAAACTCATCTACTTTTTGGAGTGTCGTTCCGTGAGTCGGTGATGTTCCTGAAACGGAATTGGACGATACTCCCAAAACCAGATAACTACAATCATCCAGTTGAAGCACATCTTGCCCGTAGTCAGGTCTATCGCCTCCAAACACACCTAAGGTGCGGTCGAATGTAGCCTGTGCTTGGGCTTCCCAAAAACAGGAAGCCGCCAGTATTAAAAATAAAATTAGTTGTTTCATTTCAAAGTGATTAAAAAAGGTGAATAAAATGATTTAAAAAGGACATGGCAATGCCATGTAATCCATTGCGGATTATTCCAAATTAGGCTTATATGAAAAATCAGGGGAGTGCTGCAACTACGGCAGTCGAATGAAATGTACGTGCTTCATAATGTGTGTATTTAAGTGTAGAGAAAAGTGCTTCGTTTTATTGGGTTGGAGTTGGTATTCACACATATATCGGGTTCGATGTATATTTCTTACCTCTGTTTTTGTTTTTTTTAATAAAAAATAAAAAAAGGTTTTGTGCACACACACAAAACCTTGATAATCAGATTTTAACGAAATTTAATTTATGAAACTTTCTTTTTCCTTTTCAAAAAAAACACCAAGCCCAAAGCAATAACACCTGCGATTGCCCACCATTTGAATCTAGTACTTGACGCGAGAACATCAATTTTGGCAGACTGCCCGATGTGTACAAATCCTGCCCAGAAATAAGGCGAACGGGAGGTTTGCGGTGCGGTGTTCAGATATGTGAGTTTGGCTTCGTGGAGGGCTTGGGCGGTGGGAAGGTCGGCTTTGAGGTGTTGGTAAAAATCAGTCATCAGGTCGGCGGTAGCGGCATCGTTGACTTGCCAGAGACTGGTGACAAGACGCGGCACACCGGCGTAGGTGAAGCCACGGGCAAGGCTCATTACGCCTTCGCCTTTTGCATCTTTGCCGAGTGCTGTTTCGCAAGCGGAGAGTACGGCGAGGTCGGCAGAAAGGCGGAGGGTGTAGAGTTCGGGCAAGAGCATGACTGTATCGCTGAATCGGATTTGTGGAGGGCGTCCGTTGCGTCCGGCATTGGCATGGGTGGAGAGGTGGAGGATGTCGTAATACGGTGCATCAGCGATGAATTTGGCTTGGGTGGCTTGCTCGTTTTTGAAGACAGTGCCGTGTATCATGCGAGTGATTTGGCTGATTTCTTTTTCGCTTTCGAGGAGTTCGTCGGGCTGACCTTTGAAGATGGGCGCGAGGGCAAGTACGCCCTTATTTTTTGTAGGTTTATTTTTCGTAAAATCTTGTAAATATACCGCCGCCGAATATGCATAATTCACCCGATTGCGATGAAGTAGATAAGGCAAACTTCCAAAGTCATTGGCATCGGATTCACGAGTCAGCAAAGCATCAAAAGGCAGCGTACTCAATGCGCCTTCCGGTACGATAATTACTTGATTATCAGGTGAAATATCGAGAGGCGAATAAATCCTGTTATACACCTCATACGCGAGGGTGGCGTAGGGCTGCGTGTAGGCGCGTATGCTGTCGTTTTCAAATAAATTTAAAAATCGTTTAATCGTATTAATATCCTTTTGTACGACATTTATTTTGATGAAATCTGCTTTTTTATTGTTAATTTTAAAAGCATATAATGCGTCATCGGTTTGGAAATATTCGACAAAATCTGTGTGGTCTACGAGTGTATTTTTTACCTTGAAAACAGAAATATTGGCAAGGCGATTCGTGGGTTCGTTTTTGTATTGGGGGTAGCGTTTTTCGAGTTGTTTTTGGAGGACTTCGAGTTGGTTTTCGATGGCTAATTTATCTTTTTTATGACGAGCAATAGTCGCGCTATCGCTGCTCGTCAAGATTTGTTTTAAATGATAAATTTGTCTGAGTTTGAGGTCGTTTTCACGAATAAATAAACTATCGTTCGCGCGTTTTTGTCGTACAAAATTCTGTGTAATACCTTCCAATAACAAGACTGCCCGACTGTTTTCCGACAAGCGAAATGCGCGATTGACGTATTGCTCATCGTTTGTTTTTTGATATAGTAAATAAGCGATTTCGATGGCTTTTGCCGTTCTTTTCCGAGTCTGCGATTGAAGGTAGAGCTTGGAGGATTCGTATTGGTAGTCACGACGGAGGTTAAGCTCTGCTTCCAATGCAAGTTCGTGGCACTTTAGGGCAGTTTCCAAGTGCTTTTTGTCTTTTGACACTTGATACAAACCATGTAAGGCACCTGCTTTCCCGTTAAGGGCTTCAAAGATGGTATTTTCTTTGTAAAATAAATCCTTGTTTGGTAAGTCATTAAGTTCGGTAGGTTGGAAAGCAGGTAAAATAGTACTCAATGCAAGATTGTATTGTCGAATGGCTTGCCGATATTGTTGTTGAGCAGTTAGTATTTGGGCTTTGAGGATGTATAGTTTACTCAGCTCTCTTGCTTGTTCGCCATAGTAATTTTTAGCCAAATTGCGTGCTTTTTCAACATAAGTATTTGCTTTGGTGTAGTCTTGATTGTTGAGGTATATTGATGCGATGACTTGATAGATTCCGGCTTCTACACCGGGGATTTTACGACTTTTAGATTTTTTACAAAATTTCAAAGCCTCTTCTGCTTTACGTATAGCAATTTCGTCATTTTTTTGTGCATGATAGCTATTCGCCATTTCAGCTAATAACATAGCAGTCCGGTAATCGGACACTGAATCAATAGCCATTCCTTTTGCATAAAAATGTAGAGCCTGTTCGTTATTATCCTGGTCCCAGTATGTGATACCAATGTTGGCATAATTTCCGGCTACAGATTCCCAGTCTTCTAATTCTATGCCTATTGCCAGTGCTTTTTTAAGGATGTTTCTGGCTTTTTCATTATCGCCGAGGCGGGTGTAGATATTGCCCAGTGGTTTAAAAAGTTGATCATGCACTTTAAATTTATCTTCTGTAAATTTCTTGGCTTCAAGTGGCGTGAGTTGGTATAACTCGTATTGCTCCGCTGCTTTTTCATAACTTGATAAAGCATCTATATAACGGCTGTCATTTCTCTGAATAAAAGCCTTAAACATAAGAACTCTGACAATAACTGTTTGCTCTTTTTTGGAAACGGGATTCCGATACGCCGGATGCGTAAAAATGCTGTCCAGATAGGCGATAGCAACAGGTGGGTCGGTACGTCTTGTAGCGGAAGCGAGATTGAAATGGAGCATTGCCCATTCCACCAGACTGTCTTTAGACTGATAACATTGAACGAGCGGCTTTGTGTAATAAATCAGGCTGTCCAGCACCTTTTCTTTCTTGAATTTTGCAACTTTATTTTCGAGAGAAGTAATGCCTTGCGTATTATCACATTCTATCACTTGACCTGTTAGTGATGTCGTCAAACAACACAATAATAGTCCGTATATAAAGATTTTTTTCATAAAAAAAGCCTTGTTAGTGAAGTAACAAGGCTTAATATATTTATTTTATGTGAAAAATCAAAATTTCCATTGCAAAGCTAATTGGAGTCTATCCTTTGAGGGAGATATTATTCTGCTATCCTCTTTAGTTAGTTCTTTGTAATACCGAAGACTGACAGCAGGAATTCCCCCTCCCCCTTTGACATTGCCGATAGTAATATCCGCAAATAATGCACTATCGAATTGAAAGCTTTGCCTTGTATTAGATGCTGTCGAAGATGGTAGAGCATCCACTTCATATAGGCTCCATGTGCTTCCATCAAGCAAAAATGTATAAGTTGTTTGACTTATATTTTCTACGGATGGGATACTTCGATATATAAAGTTTACTTCCATTCCTACTCCAAGACTTAGCCACTTTCCTATATCTTTTCTGATTTGTAAAGGAACTACGCTGAGTGAATAATCATTTACATCCTCGCCCTCACCATAAATTGTCACTATAGTACTATCTCTTAGCTCAAGTACTGTACCGTTTGGATCTTCGCCTAGATAAGTACCGCTCAAAGAGGTAAGGGATTCGACATCAGAAAATACACAATCTCTCAAAGGAGAATCACATTTCATAAATTTTAAATAAACTTCTGGCTGATAATAAAATCGCTCTGACTTATAGGGAGATGCTACAGCACCAATGAACCCACCTAATTGCTTTCCAGAGGACTCAACACCAATACGAGGTCCGATAGAAAGCCCTGGCTTAAATCGGGTGGTTGTTAAGTTAGTTGTTACGGCAGATTGTACTTTAATATCATCCTTAAATTGAATATGCGCGCGGGTCGATAGCGGTTGTTTTTTTAACTTGTCTTTATAAGTGATTTCGTATTTAAACGAGCCAACAGTCTCTTTATATTTTTTTACTTCTGGGTCGTTAAATCCCGGTAAAGATACCCTCATAAAACTGAATTTAATGCTGTCTTCTTCCGATGTATCTATATCATAGCAAGGAACATCTTTTTTATCCGTACACCTTTTAATATTAAACGAATTTTTTATGTGTTTGACCTTATCAACTTCCAAGCCTTTGGGTATTTCAATAGAGACGAAAACGTGCTTGGCAGGTGCATCTGCTTCATTTTGAAATTTGACCGTATAAGTCAGTTTTTTGTCCTGCACCCGTCTAAAACTCTCGCGTACCTCTGATACACTGATGGCATTGGGATCACGCGCCATATTGACTTCCAATTCGAGCGTTGTGCTTTCCGAAATTCCCGTATTGGGTGCAAAAACGGCATCAACAAATACTTCCTTTCCGTTTATATCCCCGATATTTTTATCAGTTTTGAGAGAAATAAAAATATGGCTTTGTCGGGATGGAGCGAGACGGTCAAAATTGAATAAGAGATAGTTTCCAAATCTTTCTTTGGCTTCTATTACCCTTCTTTTAGCATTATTGTTATTAGGGAATAGGGCGTTTAATTGTTGTGCGGAAAGGTTTTTAGTCTCTCCACTTACTTGATAGCTTTCTTGTACAAAGTCTTTAGCTTGATGGTAAATTCTGGGTTGTCCCATCAAATTAAACTGCTGCACATCATCTCTTTTAGTTTCTCCCCTTCCTTTTTCGTTATAAAACAAAAGCAACTTGCCGGATTGAACGGTCGGTTGTCTGTTTCTATATTTCAGAATGATAATGTTTTCTTCTTCTGGGCGTATGCTGTTGACACTACGATGAATTTCCATTTCTATGTTTCCATCTCCGATGATATTTTCCGATTTTGTTGGTTGAGAAGAAATTCTATTATTATGCCCATTTGGAGGAAGTGGGTTAATCATGCGCGCATCAGGATCGTCTCCGTCATCATAAATACCCGTAACTCTCATTAGAGTTTCGTGCCTACCGTTTATGGTATAGATATGATTTACTGTCTGACTTCCATCTTCAATTCGGGTATATTCTCCATCCCCAAATTCCAGATAATACTCAAAACGAGCTTTGTCTTCTTTCCCGTATGTAGGCAGAAGTGCTGGTTCATCTTCTATACTGAATGTGTAAGGAGTACCTGTTGGAGAGGGTGTACCCTTTTGATATTCATAGTTTGCTATACGCGGTGTTGGCTGTGCGTTTACCGTAGTGTACGCCAATAGCAGTGTTACTAAGAAAATTAGATTTTTCATGGTAAAATAGTGATTAATTGGATAAAAAAATAATTGATTGTCATTCGGGATTCCATGGATATATCGAAGGCGGTGAGTATTTCTTACCTTTTTTTCTGGTAAAAAACTAAATACAATATATGTCATTTTATTTAAATTTGAAAGTTTTACATGAAAAATAATTTGAATAAAAAATCCACTCACTGACAAGGCTTTGCATGTCGTGAGTGGATGTAAACTCCAAAAAATCACTCACTTCTTTTAGTAAGGTTGTGGTGTGTATGTGCTGATGTCGGATAATTTGGAGTGGTAGTCATCTATGGTACTTGTAAATGGTCGTAATGCGTGTAATCGTCTCGGTCAGCGTACTTTTTGACCGGGCGGGTAAACAGTCGTTTGAATTGCCTTTTTAATGCTTTCATGTACTTGTTTTTTGATGTGTGAAATAATGAAAGGGATTACAGAGATTCTTTCACCTATACATCGCTACGTATTAATGTTTCTTACCTTCTTTTTTTAGAAAAAATAAAGACTTTTCACAATACGTTGAAAAACAATAATTTACACGGAAGGTAACTAAAGAATAAATCCACTCATTCACAAACTCTTGTTTGTGATGAGCAGATGTAGAAAGTCAAGGGCAGCTTCTGAATTGTCACCAATATGTTAGCAACCACATTTTACCTTTTCTTTTTTCGTTTGTTGTACTTTACCATTCTCACATTGCTTCTCTCTCGTATAGTAGATATAAGTTGCTTTTTGGCTTTTGAAAATGCACCAAAAATTATTACCACATTCTTTTCTATCATACTTCCAATCGCTATAGTTGCCACAATTTCCTCCGCTAAGGATACCGCAACTACTTAAGAGTATTACGCAGAGCGTGAAAGTCAACGTTTTAATTGTTTTTTTCATGTTTAAAGTAATTATTGTTGAAAAATAAGAGATGTTTTACAATCACTGTTTGATAATTTTTTTATCAATCACACTACCATTCTCGTTGAGAATTTCCAGAGTAAGTTTTCCACTGCCACTGCTTCTAAGAGGTCCTTCCGAAAACTGGATGCGAAAATTAACAGTAATGTGAGCCCACAAACAATCTTTTTCTTTTTGAGAAAGTTGGCAACCATCAATCCATGCGCCCATTTCAATATGATATATTTCATTAAAAAACAGACCATTGGTCGCAACAAGTGGCTTCCCGGAAGCATCATTAGGCCACTTTTGGGTAGGGTTAGTATAATATCTATCCCAGGTGTCTGTCGGATTATAAGTGTAAACGCCTCCTCCGTTGGGTGTAAAACCTGTATATGCTCCTGGCGTAACAAGTTTGGTAGTGTGCCCTGGACCAAAATTGTCTTTACCAATTTTGAACCTCATACCTAATTTTGTCGCACATGGGTAAAGTACTTTCACGTAATCCAAATATGCCTGTAAAACTGTTTTAAAATTACTGGTAGGAGTATGTGTCAGCTTGTACTGATATACGCCATTGGAATTGCTAAAGGTGGTAATCTTAAATTGTTTTTCAAATAAATCTGCTGGAGTTACTTCTGCGGCTGTTACAGGAAATTCAACTTTGCAACAATCGTCGCTTGACTTAGGACTAATTGCTTTCATCTGTTTTGGTGCTTGTAAAGTTGCCTTTTTTTGAGGCTTAATTTGAGCAAAAAGACTTACGGTCATTAAAATAAACGCAAGTACAGAAACTAATTTTGTTATATGATTCATGGTTATTAAAACTTGTATGCTCCAAAAGAGCATTAGATAATGTTGCCTACTCTATACACTTTTCGGCTTCCGTGTTGTTTTGGATTTAATTCGTTTTTAAATACATCTACACATCGCTACACCTTTATATTCCTTACCTTAATTTTTAAAAAAAATAAAAATTAATTCATTTTGTTTTATAAAAAATTGATAATCATGTATTTGTAAAAAATGTTTTATTTATATTTTCATATAAATATTTACACAAATAAATATTTTTAAGTATATTTGTGTAAATAAAAACAACACAACAAGATGACCAAAGCACCACACATCGACCAAAAGTATATTGATGCCCTTTTGAATAATGACGCTTCACTCATCGAAGAAATTTATCAACAATGGCATAAGGATGTCCTCAACTTTGTCAAAAAGAATAATGGCAACGAGCAGGACGCCGACGATTTATTTCAGGAATCTTTAATGGCGGTTGTCCGACGGGCGCGAAAAGGAGATTTTGTGTTGAGTGTACCTTTTGGTGGATATTTTTATACCGTGTATAGAGGTAAGTGGTTGGATAGACTTCGAAAAAGTGGGAGGGCGCAGGTAATAAAAGAAGAAGTCGGACGATATAGTGAAGAAAGCTACACACTCGCCCTCGAAACTATATTTGGCGATGACCGTCTAAAGTTGTATCAAAAACATTTTGAACAACTTTCAGAAAACTGTCGCCAACTCCTCCGTCTAACTTTCGAACAACTCAGCAGAAAAGAAATCATGGAACGCCTCGGATATGCTTCCGAAAACAGCGTGAATCAGCGTATTCACCGTTGTCGGGGCAGTCTGCAACAATTGATCAAAAAAGACCCAACTTTTGAAACATTAAGAGCAAATTATCAGCATTGAAAATGTCAACGAATTACGAATACACGAATTAACGAATCAATGATACGAATATGAATTTCGACTACGAACAAATAGGACAATATATAGAAGGGAAATTGGAAGGCGAAGCCCTCGCCAATTTTGAAGCCAAACTATTGACAGACAAGGCACTGGCAGAAGAAGTTGCTTTGTACAAAGACGTAGAGGCGACCCTCACAAGCGTGTACGCATACGAAGAGGAAGATGCAGCCCTCGCGCAAACTTTCAGCCAATTGGGCAAAAAATATTTCGGAAACGAAACCGCAACTATACAGGAAGCCGATAGCGCAAAAGCCAAGCAAGACAACACCAAAGTTGTCCAACTCCAACCCACTAAAGAAAGGACTACAAAACAATCATCAGGCTTGTGGTGGCTTCGCCCCGCGATTGGTCTTGCGGTAGCGGCATTGATAGCTTTGTTGATATTCCAACCCTGGCAGGCTGATTTTATACAACCATTCGATACGCCTTACCAGTTGGCGATGACAGA
>ENA-ORXT01006469-ORXT01006469.1-marine-metagenome-genome-assembly--contig:-NODE-6469-length-10866-cov-3.905923_pt1 | contig 10866 bp, 6 predicted proteins | sample MGYA00237868_ERZ511482 | MGnify/ENA metagenome assembly ERZ511482
TCATTACCGACCCAGTCTCACTTTGAATTTGCAGTACAATTTGCTCAATTTCTTTTAAAGATTTACCCGATCTATCTGCCAACTGTCTGACCTCATCCGCAACTACCGCAAAACCACGACCAGCTTCACCCGCTTTAGCTGCTTGAATCGAAGCATTAAGAGCAAGTTGGTTGGTTCTTTCGGCAATTTGCGAGATCAATAGGACAATCTTGGAGATTTCTTGGGATGCTTCAGCTAGACGTTTTACCTTACGGGCTGTTTCTGATACCGTTTCTCTAATTTGGAAAATTCCCGATACCGTACGTTCTACCGCTTTACCACCTTTAAGTGCAGTTACAGAAGATGAGCGAGCAACCTCTTCCGCTTCACGGGCATTATCTGCTACCCTTTCAATCGATTCAGTCATCATTTGCACTGAATTCAAGGTTACGGCTAATTCTTCTGCCATCCGCAAGGCTTCGCTAGATTGATTTCGGGCAAACAGTTCACTATCCGTCGAACCTTTGTTCACCTGCTCGGCTGCTTCTTTTACCTGACGCACAATCTCTCGTAGACTCTGAATAGTCAAGTTAAAGGCATCGGCAACTGCTCCTAATACGTCGGCAGTAACCGTAGCCTGTACGGTTAAATCCCCTCTTGCTGCACCTTCCACATCATCCAGGAGACGAATTACCTGACGCTGCAAATCTTCTTTTGCCTGTTCGGTTTCTTCTGCTCTCCTTTGAGCTTCTTGAGTAGTAGTTAAAATAACCCTAGTCATGCGATTAAAGCCAGTAGATAGCTGTCCAAACTCATCTTGAGCATATACAGTCGCTTTGGCATTTAGGTTGCCCTGATAGACATCATCAAACTGAGTTTGCAGATCTTGGCTAGATTTAGCCACATGCTTGGCAGTAATGTTTCCTAATGCTGCTGCTGTACCAAAACTAGTTACACCCGCAACTAAAGAAGCTGCGATTGAAGCAAGAAGATTTTCTTGTAACTGCTTGTCAGTTCTTTCTAAAACAATGGTAGAGCCGATAACGCCTATGCCTAAAACGGCGATCGCTGAAACTAATCCAGTAACTCCTGCGGTTATTAATTGCTTCTTAGGCATAGAAGCATTAATAAAACCAGCTAATGCTCCATGACTAACCTCAACTTGAGGCTCTTCTCTTGTGCCAAAAGAAGACGTAGTAACAGAACTAGCCTCACTAATAGCTATTTCATCTGGATTGACTAGCTCAGAATCTACACCTAGATCACCCGAAAGACCGAGACTAGCATTACTTGGCTCCTCTGCAACATTAAATAGACCAGTATCAGGTAGTCCTTGTTCTAGTTCTTCAAGATCGAAAAAACTACTGTCAATTTCATCAAACTCTAGCTCGTCTTGATAATCTAGACCTTCGCTTTCTGGAACATCATCCATTTCTGTTCCATAATCTCCCCCTCCATCCATAGAAAAAGGTTCGGTTAAGACTGTATCAATCTCTAGCTCAGAGCTATCATCATAATCATTGGTGTAGTCATTTTGGCTAACGGCAAAGTCTTCTTCTGTATAGTTTGGTAAATCCTCATCATCTTCCGAATCTACCATAAAAGTTGAACTTGTATGGACTTTAGATTTCTCTTCAGAGAACGATTGTTCTACCGATATAGACGATGATTCTGACTCAAAGTTAGCAAAAGGATCATTTATATCATCGCCTTCATCAATGGAAGCTATATTTTCTAAGTTAGCCTCTACCTGATTAGCAAAAGGATTATCTGGTACTTCAGCTTCTAGTTCAGAATTCGAGTTAGATGAACCCATCTCACTATCGGATTGAGGAGCATAATCTTGACCCAAATCAAAATCTTCATCGTCAAATTCTGCTGCTAGCTCATCATCAGGAAAATCAATTCCAATTGAGTCTTCTACTTCTTCATGGTTTCCACCATCACTAAATACTTGGGTTAGTTCAAAATTTCCCTCATCAAAATTTGCATTGGGGTTTTCTGACTGTTGTTCTAGTTGTTCTAGCTGCTCAATACCACTACGAGCAAAGTCAAGCAAATCTTGCTCTTGACTGAGTTCTAAAACATTTTCATATTGTTGTCTTGCCAGCTCATAATTTTGAAATCCATAACAATAAATATGACCCCGCAGCAACAAGACATTTGGATCGTTGGGAAATTCTTCAGCTAAATGATCGATTATTTCTGCTGCTTGAGCAAAGTCACTTTCTAAATAAGCTTTTTCTGCTTGTCCGTATTCCTGAGAATAATTAGTTCCTGATGCCATGTGCTTTTTGCCAAATTAATCTAAGTTTTTGTTGCTTGCGAGTCACGAGTAATAGTCACTTTCAGTTTTGACTTGGGAAATGACGGTAAATTTATATAAGAAATAAGAAAACTAAAACAGCGTTTTCCCTATATTGCTCAATAATTATAAGTTTGAACTTATCTATAAGTAATTACTCACAACTTTGAATGATTTTTAGGTTGCCCATCTTGCAGAACGCAAAATTTTTGCTGGATCTAACAAGTTCACAATCAAGCTGTTTTCTGGTTCAGGTTGCCATTGTGCCTGAACAAAAGGAGCCATACTATCTGATGGAGTTTGAGAGATGCTTAATTGTTCTACGTCTAACCAGTCCATTTCTCCAATGCTGCTAATCGCCAACCCCAAGATTTGCTCTTGTTCTTCGATCGCAATTACAGGAATGGTAGGACGATCTGTTTTAAGTACCCCGCTATCTCCTAGAAATTGACCCAAATCTGCCACCCAAATTACCTTCCCTCGCAAATTTATTGTTCCCAATAATAAGGGAGAGGCGTTGGGAATCGATGCAATTTGATCTGGTGTCTGCTGCATCACTTCGGCAATACCTGTAGCGGGAAAAGCACAGGCTTCTCCTGATGGCAGATAAAAACGAAGGTGCAGTTCCCCTTCTGGGTTTTCTAATGGCTGTATGTCTAGAGATAAATCGAGACTACTCTCGGTGTATAGTTCTGGATTACTAACCATGGGATTTTCTTTGTTTATGTTATTCTTCGACTACTAACAAACCAATCAAAATATAAGTTTTAATTTAGGCTCGTAGCAATTGTTTGACAGTGCCAATCAACTCTACTGGTTGAAAAGGCTTGGCGATGTAAGCATCAGCACCCTGTTTCATTCCCCAATAGCGGTCAAATTCTTCTCCTTTAGAAGAACACATAACCACTGGGACATTTTGAGTTTTAGGGTCTGATTTTAAACGACGACATAGCTCATATCCGTTCATTCTAGGCATGACAATATCCATTACCACTATGTCAGGATTAAATGATTCTAGATGCTCTAAAGCCTCTACACCATCGCAAGCAACAGTCACTTTAAGACCACTACCTTTGAGAAGGTCAGAAATCATTTGTCTTTGTGCCAAACTATCTTCTACGATTAGAACTTTGCTCATAACACGCTATCTATGAAAAGTCACACTTTAAATTTAAGTCTACTTGGCAATTTATTCATCTTTAAAATAATATCTTTGAGAAAAAATCAAACCTCCTACTTAATTAGCTAGCAGCTAGCTCTTAACAAAATTATTGGGATAATTTTTGTAATCAAAAAACACACAAATGTGTGCTGTTACAATTTAAGAGAACAAGTTAACTTTTAACAGAATTTTTCTATCCATTTAATATATGAGAATACCAAAGGGGTGAGTCAATTCTCTGACTAGGGTTCAACCTGCATTATTTTCATAATCACTGGCAGATAATCCTGAAATACAGTTAATTAGTAACCTCTCCGCTTCAGAATATACTCTACTTTTTGACCAATCGCCACGTCACAATCAACATAAACTTTTGTTAGATTTTGTTTTCAATTAAATTAGGCGTTAAATAATCCAAGATTATTTAAAATAAATTCTCTCCATAATTCTCTTAACCCTAGCAATAATATTTATAGAGTCAAGTTTAGTTGATTTATCTGTGGGGATTATTACTTGATGAGGTTATGATGTTGATCGCATTTAATTGAAGCTAAAACATTTAGATCGATTCAAAACCTTGGCAACCAATTCTGATGCTGGTTATCCTAGAGATGTTAAACAAAATCAATATAATTAATGATGTCGTAAATCAAAATTTCGTTTAATCTGGATATTTTAATAAACCGACAGTAAACTAGAAAAACTTAATTTTTCTGAGTTTGGGCACAGAAAAAATCAAGAGGACGACGCATAGTGTTATATCTGGCAGAAATACAAAAGCAAACTAAAGGGTTTATGGGCGGAGTGGAGACAAAACTGAAGCTCGTAGCCTGTCAGCGAAACGATCAAAGTTGGAGTCTTGTTAGTAATGAATTTACTACTACCGACCAGGCCAGTGATTTTGGTGAAGGGGCTTTAGTTGTCCTCGACTTAGGTGTCAATCGTCAAATTCAAGGCAAAGTAGAGTCGGCATCACAAAAGATTGTTGGTGTTTTAAAAAATTTCTCTCGTCTTTTAGAAAAAACCAAAGATCAAGAACAAGAAATTGAGCAATGGAAAGAATCTTTGACCATTCAAAGTGAAGAGTTAAGTCGTCAAAAAATTGAGATGGAAACTCGCTTTGAACAAGTAGAACAAATGGAAGAAGAATTCAAACAGTTTGAGCAACAAAAGTCGGAAATTGTTTCGGCAAAAGCTGAAGCAGAACAAATAAAATCGGAATTTGAAGCTAAAAGTTTAGAGCTACAGGGTGCTTGGGAACAGTTAAGAGGGCAACAACAAGGTTTAGAAGAGAAATTAAAAGAATCTAATATTTTAGATGAGTCTCAGGCAAATATTATTAGAGAGCAATTAGCACTGTTAGCTAGTGCTACTGATTCAGGGAACTCTTTAGAAACCAAACTAAATTTGACGGCTAGTGCAATTAAAAGTCAGCAAGAACTCCTTCAACCTCATTGGGGAAACTTAACTCGCTACTCAGAAGATATTCAGATTCAACGTCAAGACTTTGAAAACAAAGCGGCTCAATTGTCCGATCAAAAGCAGCAGATACAGTCTTTACTTAATGAAATCGCTTTGACAGAGCAGCAGTTAAGAGTTGAGCAAAAGTCTTTAGAAGCAAAGCGAGAACTAAAAAGTTTTCTAGAATTGCAGTCAGTAGAGCAGAAAAGTATGTTAGAGCTTCTTTCTGGTTCTCAATCTGATTTTGCAGGAGCATCAAAGATAGATCTTCAGCAGTTAGAAAACATGCCTTTGCCAAATTTGGAGACTATTGTTGAAGATCTTAAAAAAGATTTAGAAAAAGTTGCTAGATTTGTCAACGATCAAGAAGAAGAATTGGGCTGGCAATGTAAGGCAGTAGAAGAACTAGAGACTAAAATCGCTGGAGTAGGAGAATTTGAACGTTTTACTCTAGAGCAAGAATTAGCGGACGAACGAGAAGCCAAAAAAATGCTTGACCAAACATTAGTCGGTCAACGGCGTTCTCTCAAAGAAAGGCATCAGGTTTTGCTACAGCACTCTAGAGTCCTAAAACGTCGTCAAGGAATAATTGATTTTGACTTTGATTCTGAGATTCAAGATATTGATTTAACTCCTATTAAACAAGGATTAGAGGAACAACATCAAAAACTTGGTCAACAGCAGCAGGAATTAGCTCAAGAGATAGTTTCCATCGAGCAAAGTATTCAGGAGTTGGAAACCAAACTAGAGCAGCAAAAAACCAATAAAAATGAGCTAGAGTCAGATATTGCTCAAAAACAAGATGATTGGAATGAAGTCAATTTTAATATTGTAAAAGTTCAATCTCAAATCGATTTTTACGAGCAACAGTTGCAGCCTTTGCAAGATGCTCTAGATACAGTTGATAATCAAGTTCAGGAAATGGAACAGTTAATGGCGGTTTATACTGAAAAAAATCCTCAAAATGCTGTCAAAGAAATTGAGTTTATTGTTGAAGATTTAGTAGGAAAATAACCCAGAACTTTTTACAACTTAATAACTACAAATATAAATATAAATATAAAAGACACTTCTAAAATACTGCAAAAATGTAACGTAAGCTAAAATCTCCGCTGAAATAGCACCTGAGATAGTTGGATTTCTTAAAGGTGTAAGCTCATATAGAGTTAGGAAAAATATAAATAAAACCTAACTCTCTCAGTCAAACAAAAGATGGAGAAAAGCAGTATGAAATTTATTAACATTATTACTACAGTAGGAATGTTGGCGGTTACTTTAGCTACCCCTCCCTATCCTCGCAGCAGAGCCTGAGGATATTGAAAGGTTATTAACCAGAGAATGTCAAAAATGCAATTTATCGGGGGCAAACTTACGAAATGCTCACTCTTACAGGAGCAGATTTACGCAAAGCAAACCTGAAAGAAGCAAAATCTTACAGGAGCGAACTTAGAAGGAGCCGATTTGACTGGAGCTAGTTTAACTGGAGCAATTTTAGACTCTGTCTTTTAGACTAACGCCAGTCTCAACCAAAGTAATTTAAATCAGGTAGATTTTACCGCAGCGACTTTAATCGATACTGATGTTATCGAAGCATCAATGGCAAATTTAAATCTAACTGATGCGCAAATTTTTAATACAGGAATTGCTGTTGGCGGTAGCGAAGAGTAGTCAGAGATAAACTGGATCAAAACTGACCCAGTCCAAGTCTAGCTTTTGAATTCTTGGTTGGCTTTAGCTAATAAATACTCATTGGTGGGAAGTTTAATACTAGAAGCTAAATTAAACTTTTCTAAAAACTTAATAAACCAGTAAGTAGGATCTCGAAGCAGTATAACTTCTCCATTTTTGATAGTGTAGCCATGACGTGCAGACCATTGAACAGCGTGATGCAAATTGTGCCATCCTTCCCCTAAAGCCACCAGAGCAACAAACCAATTGTTACGACTATTGTCAGTGGACACAAACGGCTGACTACCAACTAAGTGAGTTAAAGAGTTCACAAAGGCAATGCCATGATATAGCAAAACAGTGCTTAGACAAAAAGCTCCAAAAAACTCTAGTCCGCCAATACTATATGATAATAGACCAAGTAAAAGCATAGGTACAAAATGCAAGCGGTCAATTACTTTAAGAACAGGATCGGATTCTACATCAGAAGGCAAATTACGAGGGAAGAAAGTTGTGGAGAAATACCAACCTACCTGTGACCACAAAAAGCCTTTAAATCCAGTAAAAGGATAATTTGGAGAATGACTATCTCCTGGTAAATCTGACACTTGATGATGTCCTTCTAAATGATGTCCTTTCCCCCAGTTAGGACCCATTTGACCAGCAGAACTAGCAATAAAACTACCAACCCACTTAACAATTGATGGTGCTTGATAGGCTTTATGAATAATTAGCCTATGATAAATTGCTGTGATGCTTATTGCCCTGGCAACATAAATTATCAATGCCCATAAAAAAGCATTCCAACTCAGTCCTGTAGAGAACAGTAGTAAAACGCCAATATGGCTGATAATGATTGAGATTGGTCCGAGAATATATCCCATCAATACTAGGGGATGATACTGTTGCTGTATTCGATAAACGTTAATCATACTTGAATTAATCTAGGTTGCCTCAATAAAACAACATTTCGTTGATGTGCATTCTCTTTATATACTGTTTTTGTTTATTTTAAACCCACATTCCGCTGTTTAAAAGAGAGAAAAATAATTAAGATGTAGCTAAAACCAAGCTAGAGAGCAAAGAGGTCGCTATCAATTCAGCAATAAGCGTAAAGAATCTAGACCATCTAGGAATCATTGCGGGATTGATAGATGAGATGGGTATCGTTGAGCAAATAAATCAGCGGCTAGGCACCGACTCTCGAAAAAAAGTCAGCACAGGAATAGTAGTAAAGGCAATGCTGCTTAATGGACTAGGTTTTGTTTCAGCACCGCTGTATCTATTCGAGAAATTCTTTCAAGGCAAAGCGATCGAGCAGTTATTGGGATTAGGAATCAAACCAGAATATTTGAATGACGACCGCTTAGGGAATGTTTTAGATGAGTTGTATGATGAGGGGTTGAGCGAACTATTTTTGGAAATTAGCCTTCAAGCAGCTCGCAGATTTAGAGTAAAACAAGAGATAGCTCACCTGGATTCGACCTCATTCCACTTAGACGGAAAATATGAGGTCGCAGCACAGAACTCAGAGCCAGGAATGATTGAAATTACCTACGGATATTCCAGAGATCATCGACCAGATCTCAAGCAATTTGTGATGAATTTAATCTGCGTTGGCGATGGAGATATCCCATTAGCGATGGAAATCGCCTCTGGGAATCAGTCCGACAAAACAAAATTTGCAAGATTACTGCAAGATTTTAAACAACAATGGACATTTGAAGGACTGTGCATAGCAGATGGTGCACTATACGGCGCAGACAATATTAATGCCATGAAAGATTTGCAGTGGCTTACTAGAGTACCCCTGAGTATCAAAGAAGCATCAACCTTAGTAAATGAGGTAGTGAAGCTAAAACCAAGTAGCCTTGAAGGCTATAAGCTAGCAGAGTCGAGTAGCGAATATGGGGAAGTGCCACAACGATGGGTGCTGATTGAAAGTGAACAACGGCGAAAATCAGACCTGAAGCGACTAACAAAAAAGATTGAGCAGTACCAACAAAAATCTCAACAGGAACTGAAGAAGTTATCAACCCAGGAATTTGCCTGTATTGCAGATGCACTTCAAGCAGCACAAAAATTGTCGCAGAAAATGACATGGCATGAACTCTCAGATATTCAGACAGTTGAAAAACATCACTATGGCAAAGTAGGGAAACCAAGCAAAGATGATGTACCGAATCACATCTTATATCGAGTTACGGGAATAGTCTGCCCAATCGAAAGTGAGATATCGACTCAAAATATTCGTTGTGGTCGATTTATTTTAGCGACCAATGTTCTCGATTCAGAAAGCTTAAGTGCTGATCAAGCTTTGATTGAATATAAGGCGCAACAAGGAGTAGAGCGTAGTTTTCGGTTTCTGAAAGATCCTCTTTTTTTCGCCTCCAGTATTTTTCTCAAGTCGCCCAAGCGTATTGCTGCTTTGGGAATGATTATGTCTTTGAGTCTGCTGGTTTACAACTTAGGTCAGCGTCAACTGCGACAAGCTTTGGCTGCATCGGCAAACACAATTCCCGACCAGTTAGGGAAACCGACTGCTACTCCTACGCTTCGTTGGGTATTCCAATGTTTCATGGCAGTTCATCTAGTTGTTTACCAAGGTGTTCATCAGGTTGTGAATTTAACGGATGAGCGACAGCATATCTTACAGTTTTTCAGCGAGGCTTGTCGTCGCTATTATCTTCTCCCTACGCCAGATTCTTAATTGTTTTTATGACGACGCTAACAGCGGAATGTGGGTTATAATCCCTTTTAAAGGTTTTTTCGAATTTGAGATAATAATCACATACAATCAGATTTAATAAAGCTTTTTGATTGATGTATTCGTATCAAAAGATTAATAAAAATAACTTGTAAAAATTTATGATTGATACTGATAGCAAAACTTTAATTACTCAAGCAGAATATGTGAAAAAGCTACGCCCACTAATCCCCCCTGAAGCATTTATTGCTGATACCAATAAGGTCTGGATTTTATTCATGAATATAGGTATTCTTATTATGGGTTGGAATATCGCTAGTTACCTTGATAAATGGAATTGGCATTTTCTTTGGGTTTATTTACCCATGGCTTTAATTATGGCAAACAGTATAAGCGTCTTTCAGTTTATTACCCATGATTTACAGCATAGTAATATGATTAAAAATTCTCGTTTAAGATGGTTGGTTAGCTTATTTGGATTTGCTATGCAGTGGATGCCTCCTACCTTATGGAAAGCCGTACATAATCGAAAACATCATAACAAAACAAACTCTTTACAAGATCCTGATCGAAATTATTTGTATAATCAATCAAATACATGGTGTAAATGGATTCAAGAATTTTTTGTACCTTCTTTTCGAATGACACCTTTATTTCTGATTATTGGTATTACTTGCTCATGGGGAGTTTATGTTTTTCGCAATCTTTCTTCAGTGCTATTATTTAACGATGGTTTAACCAAATATCCTCCCGCTTCTTTTCAAGTAACGCCTAAAGAACGTAAAGCGATCGCCATCGAATTACTATTAATAATAGGGATTCATTTGAGCATTTTAACATACTTGCAATTCAATCCCATTAAGGTGATTTTTGGTTATTTTTTACCAATTTGGCTAGGACATAGTATTTTTATGTATTACATTTTTACGAATCATTTATTAAATCCTATGACAAGTAAAAATGATCCCCTAGTTAATAGTTTATCAATTCGAGTGCCGAAAATATTTGATTTGCTTCATTTTAACTTTTCCTATCACACAGAACATCATGTTTTCCCCGGCATGAATTCTGATTATTATCCTATGGTGCAAGAATTATTAAAAAAGGAATATCCCGAGCGATTTAATCTTTTAGATGCGGGGAAAGCGTGGCATTTACTTTTAAATACCCCTCGATATTACAAAGATGAAAATACTTTGACTGATTGGCATGGAGACAAAAATGTCATTTCTCCTCTTTCTTTAGAAAACAAACTTATTGATACTAAAATGCTTAAGACTCAAGAAATTTAATTGACACGCCCCTTGTAAACTTACTGTCTAATGGCGAGTCGATTGAACCACGAATCCCACGACTCTTCTGATGTTCAAGTCGTGGGGAGTATCAATTTCGTCAATTTTTTGTTCTAATCTCCGCTTGGTGTGCATTACATGGGAAGTTTATCCTCGCGGTTTAACTTGATTGCGGAATGTGGGTTTAAAACTACCGCTTGGCTTAATTTTGGAGTTTCAGAGAGATTTATTAGCGATCGCTCTCTCTGTAGCCGCTTTATTACATTTTTCTTGCCTGTTTAAAATAAACTTT
>ENA-ORXT01006470-ORXT01006470.1-marine-metagenome-genome-assembly--contig:-NODE-6470-length-10861-cov-58.522441_pt1 | contig 10861 bp, 5 predicted proteins | sample MGYA00237868_ERZ511482 | MGnify/ENA metagenome assembly ERZ511482
GAAATAAGATCATCAGCTGAATTACTGGTTGTATTATTATCTTGACATTCAATATCGGTTAAACCTCCATCTGTCAAAGAACAATCGTTAGAACAACTGCCCGGATCAGTGATTGTAACGGTAATACTACAATTTGGATCAATCTGGTCGGCAATGGTTACGATAACATCACCCGATCCGGCAGAACCATTTTGGAGTTGAAAATTGGTGGCCGCTCCGAATGCGGCTGAGGTTGGTGAAATGGTTCCACTACTTACAGTTACGGTATAATTTGCTGCCAGGTTAAGACCTGTGGGGTTTAGATTAAAAGAAATAAGATCATCAGCTGAATTACTGGTTGTATTATTATCTTGACATTCAATATCGGTTAAACCTCCATCTGTCAATGAACAAGCATCAGAGCAGGATGGAACATTCACAATGGTGGTGGCGGTACAAGAAGGAATTTCACTATCAATAAAAGTTAATGTAATATCAGTGCCATTAGCTGGAAATCTAGGAGGTCCAATATTAGTAAGTTGATTATAGTTGAAAGGTCCGTAAGTGGAGATTCCATCAGTAACGGTATAGGTAGTTCCACCGTTGAGTGCATTTATATTAACACTAAAAGTATCATCTGTAGGATCCGTAGGAGTATCGTTGTCATCACAGGCAGTAGGATTGGCAGCAGTAATGTCCATATTACAACCACAGTTCCATTGGGTAAAAGGAACCGTTACCGGATTAGAAGGAGTCGAGGTCGCAGGTGTCCAAAGTGCTCTCGCATTTCTATTGTCATTTGGAGCACAAGGCGTGTATTGAACATTTTCACGAAAATCTTCGGAAGAACATTTTACAATGTAGTAGTACCAGAAATAGTTTCCCCCACCCGGAGAAGAAAAATCATCAATCAATTCTACACCGGAGGTTTCGAAAACATTTCCACCAGTATGGATCAAAGCTAAATCAGGGTCCACCTCAAAGTCATTCGGTCCGGGTGTAGGACAGATCATATTGGGAGAATTACCTGGAGCTCCTGCAGGATCAAAATTTTGAGCAGGAATCAAATATAGCGTACACCCGCCATTCAATAGATCTGCTAATCCTGGGAAGTCGGACATATCTATGGAAAAGGTAGTAGGTATACACTCTTGTGAATAGGCACTTTGTGTTCCTATGGACGCTAAAAGCGCTAGTAAAAAGTAAAATTTACGAAGCATTTTTTGTTTGTTTAGGTCAGTAATTGGTCAGGTTTAGGGTAAAATACTCTTTAATAAAATAGGTTGCATATATATTTTTATAAAAATTCAGTTTTTTTTGTCAATAATGTATCACAAATGATTTCTTCATTACTATAAATGATTTTTATGGGTATTAGAAATGCATTTATGTAACACTTGTTGTAGAAAAAAAATAATATACTTCCTATTCCATTAAAGTTTATGTACTTTTAAGAAGCTTTAACCTGATGCGTACTTCTTTAAAATTTCTTACAATGAAAAATTATATTTACATATCAATATTAATCATATTATTTCTGTTTGATAATAAGGTAGATGGCCAGCAGCTTCCTATCTTTAACAATCCCAATACCGCAGCGGCTATTGTCAATCCAGCTCTTATCAGTATGAATTATTTTAAATATGATAATAATATCTCTACTACGCTGAGCTATCAGGATCAATGGACTGGAATAGCGGATGCACCACGTACTTTATCGGTTGGATATGAGCAACTTAGTGAAGAATTTAATTTACTATTTGGTGGAAATATAATACATGATCAAACCGGGCCAATTAGTTTTACAGGAGTTTATGGTAAAGGTGGTTATAGAATAAATCTAAGCAATAACCTATCATTGACTGCTGCGCTAAGTGTTGGTGTTTTACAATATCGAATTAAAGGGAATGAGTTAAATTTTTTGGAAGCAGGGGATTTGGCTTCGGAGGATGATATGACATTGATGCCAGACTTTAGTTTAGGAGCGATGCTCTATGGAAAAAATTTTTACGCTGGTATTTCTGTTCCACAAAGTTTTGGTTCTAATCTAGATTATTCCAAGGGAGAGAATGATTTTAAAATTTCAAGAGTACAACATTATTATGCGCTGGCTGGTGGATATTTACCATTGTTCGACGAAAGCTGGCTGGAGGTTTATGGGTGGGGTAAATATGTAGAAAATGTTCCTTTTCATCTGGGAGTTGGCGTACGATACGAATATCACGAAAATTTTTACGTTGGAGCCAGTTATTCAACAGCTAAAGCAGTGACCTTTCAAACCGGGGTCATATTTGAAGTGGGAGATGCTGCTCAAAAGATAGATTTGGGTTATGCGATTACCAATCATTTTCAATCATATGGACCTCAGTTTGGTTTGAGTCATGATTTAAGAATGTCTTTTAGTTTAGCGAGTTATTAGGAATGTTGATTAGTGATTAGTTAATCGGTCCTTTCTCCTTTCAACGTATAGGTATGCCCTCTAAAGTATTTGAAAAACCCGTAAAAGACTGGTAGAGAAATTTTTTAAAAAAACATTTTCACTAATCATCGTATTTTAACAAAAGTTTCTTTTTCTGTTCCTATAGATATAATATATAATCCGGGCGTTAAGTCCAGTATCTCAATTGTATTATTTGTATCTAATACCCCTGTCTTTACTACTCGTCCCATCTGATCAACAATCGTAAAAGCTTCGCTGTTGTTTCCCGCTATTTTTAGAAAATCACGACCGGGATTGGGAGCGATAGTTAGTGGCGTATCTAATAATTGATTTTCTGTGGAGGTCACCAAACCCGAGAACGCAAAAGATTCCGTTGCTAACACCACATCAGGATTTCCGGTTGGAATGAGTTGAATGGTTAAGGTGTAAGTTTCATTGTTATTCAGTTGACTATTGATGGGAAGTGTTTCTGATTTTTTACCATAACCTGCAAAGGCAGGAATAGTTTTGCTATCAACGATTGTTCCTGCGTTATTGGTTAATTCAATTAATAAAGCTCGATCTATACTTGCCCGGTATTCGATTTTTGAAAGAAAAGTGTTTGTTGCCAAATCATAGATAGGCGTTTCATAAAATTCAAGTGAGGGCTCAAAAGGCATGGTTATCTCTGGTGCGTTAGTAACCTGAACCAATTCAAATTCATCCGCATAACCTTCTTCTCCATTTTCTGCGAAAAAATAAATTTTAACTTCCGGTTCGTCACCGGTCGTAAATTCAAATGATTTTCGAGTATAATCTGTTTCGCCAAAATCAATACTTCCTAAAAAAGTTTCCTCCGTGTTGGTTTCCTTCACACCAAGGGCTATTTCTCCCGAGATAATTTTAGCATAACAGGATAACCGATAAGTGGTATTTGGGCTTAACAAGACGACCTGTTCGGGTGCGCCGGCTCCGACAATATGAATCGCGTAATTTCCACTATAAATATGATCGCCGCTAACCACTTCACGTGGCGAACCTCCCCATCCGATCCAGTTGGTAAAGTCACCCGTTTCAAGTCCACCATTCTGGATAAAATTATTGGTGGCAGCAGATAGCGGTTCGTTTACATCCAGCAAATAATAAGATCGAACCCAATCATAATAGGTCGTGTTTCTATTATCATCGTTCAAATCTGCTGTACTTGGTGGCGTCACCCAATCGTAAGTTTCCGTCACCATGTGCATCGCCATTGGTCGTGAAAAAGGCGTATCACTTTCAGCCGTACTGGGCGAAATAAAGTGTTTGGGTTGTCCATCAATATAGAATTGAATACCATTGGCATTTTGCCAATGTGCACCGTATACATGAAAATCATCCGATACATGTCCGCCCACCGAGGCGTCTCCACCCTCAGAATGCCAGACCTCATCCTGATCACACTCTTTATGGATATAATGCGTATTGGATTTCATTTTATTCATAAAATCAGGATGCGCATCAGCGCCTCCAACTGCTTCAACAATATCCAGTTCTGTGATGTTATTGGGACAAACTGCGTTGCTACTTCCTTCTTCCCATATGTTTTTTAACCAGAAAGTTGAAGACATTCTGATTCGGGAAGCTTTCATTTTAACTTCATAAAAACCATAGTGCGCATTTTCATTTTTGGAAACAATGGCTCCTCCTCCCATAGTATAAGTATTCGTTTCTCCATTCCAGGGATCGACCCATATTGAATCCTGATCGAATTTAAAATTTTTGATTTCCAAATTACCATTTTGGAAAGAAAGCGTGGACGGAATAAACATAGCCGGAGCTCGCCCTACCCAATACGGGTGATGGTCATACCATTTGTCTTCGTTCAGACTGGTCTCGTTAAATTCATCGGAGAAGGCTTCATTTAACACCCATCTTTGTCCTTCCGGAGGAGCAGGGACCTGAGCCATTAGATTTTGATGAAAAAATGAGGCAATAATTAATAGGATAAGATTAGATTTCATTTTTGTTAATTTTGTTAAACCGTAAATATTTTCAGCGCTAGCTGACAATTTATTTTGGAATGATACAGCTTCTCAAAGCCCTATTAAAACAACCATCCCAATTCCAGGCACCGGCACGTCTCCCTCTAAAACCTCTTCATCCTTTATCCCGAATACCATTTCCCAAACCGTTTTTCGCCATTTTCCAATCGGTAAAACGACCACCGTTTCCTCCAGATTGGCATTATAGATCACCAGGATATTTTTCCACTCATCCCCGTTTGCATGATCCTTAATTTGATAAGCCACCACATTCAATGGCGTTCCATCCACAAATTCCAAATGTTTTTGAATCAACTCCGATGTAGGCATTCGGAAAGCAGGATGCGCCCTTCTTAGTGCAATCAGGTTTTTATAGTAATTGAAATGGGAAAGATGTTTTTCTTTAGTTGACCAATCTATCCAGTTGATCTTTTCCGATGATCTATATGAATTTTCCACACCATGCTTTGTGCGCATCAGTTCTGCACCCGCGTGTAAAAACGGCACTCCCTGACTCGTTAGCACAATTGCATTGGCCAGACGGTGCATCTTGCCCATGGTCGCCTCATCCGCGTCAGTAGAATTGACTAATCGATCATATAGCGTATGGTTGTCGTGGCAAGAGGCGTAGTTGATACATTGCCAGGGACGATTGGCAAAAGGAGCCTTGGAATAATTCACTGACGCGTAATCAACCTGTGGATGAAAAGTAGCACCGACCACCCCAAATCTGATGGTGGATTCTAATCCCGGTGCACCGCTGATAAATCCTTTTTCCTTCGCATCAAAAACCCCTCCTTTCAAGCCATCCCTAATATCATCACTAAAAACTGCTGCTTCTTCCAGCCTTGGCCCATGAATTTTAAGCGCCCGATCCTCATAGGGCAGGGGAGAGTCGCCACCCATCCAGCCTTCACCATAAACAAAAATACTTTTATCAATTTCTTTTTGTAAAACCCAGGTAATCGTATTAACCGTGGCAATATCGTGGATACCCATCAGGTCAATTCTAAATCCATCCAGATGATATTCCCGACACCAGTGCAACATCGATTCGAAAATAAATTTACGCACCATCTCCCGTTCCGAAGCCGTTTCATTTCCACAAGCCGAGGCATCAGAAAAGCGGCCATCCTTCTTAAATCGATAATAGTATCCGGGTGCAATCTGGTTGAAGACAGATTTTTGCGTTAAGCCGGTATGGTTATATACCACATCGAGAATGACCCGAATTCCATTGGCGTGTAAAGTTTGTACCATTTTTTTAAATTCCCTAATCCGCACTGCACCGTCGTAAGGGTCGGTCGAATAAGCACCTTCCGGAACATTATAATTCTGTGGATCATAGCCCCAGTTATATTTCCTGGTCGGGTTGGCTTCGTCGGTACTTTGCTGCATAAAATCAAAGCTAGGCAACAAATGCACATGGGTCACGCCCAGTTTTTTCAGGTGATCCAAACCTGTAGAAAGGCCTTGTTTATTTTTAGTCCCTGTCTCTCCCAAGCCAAGAAATTTCCGTTTGTTTTTTATTCCGGATTCTGGATGCGCAGAAATATCCCGTACGTGCGCCTCGTAAATCACCAGATCACTAAAACTTTTTAAAGGAGGTCGCTGGTCTTTTTCCCAACCTTCCGGATCGGTTGTTTTTAAATCCAGGACCATTGCTCGATGTCCATTTAAACCCACCGCCTTTGCGTAAGGATCCGGCACCCGATCCAGGGTTCTTCCACCAACGCGAACTTGAAAATTATAATATTTTCTCTGATAATCCCCCGGCAAAGTAATTTCCCAAACGCCTTTTTCACTCCGCCTCATCAAATGCTTTTCGAGTTGGCTCTCGGTATGACCATCTGCGTAGATATACAGACTCATCCGATCCACCGCCGGAGAGTAAACCTTAAAAGTACTGCTTTCAGCCGTGTAGGTTAAACCCAAATCATATCCTTCATAAACCGGATAATCTTCGAAAGTCTTATATTTGGGATGGTGTGTTTGTGCGTAAAAATTCATACTGCAAAATAATAAAAGAAAATTGAGGTGACCGCTATTTTTATGTATTCCATAAACTTAATACTATTTTGACCAAATCCAATGCTATTAGGTTAACATTTCTAAAAAAGCAGTCCCTGAAAAATACCAAAAATTGCTTGTTGAAGTAAACAGGAATTGTCTGATTCTCGTTCTTTCATTATTCCACCACCCAATCCACTTGCTTCGCCTTCACCCCGTCATTCAGCAACAACGTATAATGCCCCGTCGGCAACAACAATGACGTTCGCGTCCCCGTATTCCCCAGTTCAACTGCATCCATCGGCACCGCAAAAGTCATATCTTCCTCTTTTCTAAAAGCCATCACCATACAAGGCGTTCCCATACCATATTTATCCGGATTAATTTGCTGATGCATTCGGTAACCATTCATTTCCAGCCAGGTGGGTCGATCATTCCGGAAAGAACTACGTGGAAAATAAATTTGTAAATCCACAAATTTTCCAGTTGTTTTAGTAATCGTATTTTCTTCCTGTTTGATAAAAAGATTGTTTTTATAGAAAAAAACAGTAGGTTCTTTTACCGTTCTGGTTCCATAAAGTGGATCTTCATCAGCCTTACATTTTTCGGTAAAAGTCCGTTGGTCAATCGTCAATGGATTGATTTTGGTAAAGGTCTGATACCAGCTGGCCATGGTCTTAAAACCATTGCTACTCACCTCTTTGATATTTCCACGACTTGTTAATACTACGATTTTTGCAGAAGGATCTTTTTTGTAAATCCGATTGATATTCATGGCACGCGCCCAGTCTTTGGCACATTGGTGGAGTAGGGCAGGATCCGAAAATTTAGCAGTTCTTTTAACGATAGCCACAGCCTTTTGAATCTGCATTTTGGTAGGTTCGTATGAAACCACCTCAAATCCTTTTTGCATCGCCTGGCGAATCATATCCCCGTATACCGGATCTTTTACGTAGTATCCCGTATTGATAACCGGATACGCGCGATTGTTGAGTTCCTTATCACTGGCGACGATATCTTCCATAAAAAAATAGGTAAATCCCGCAGCGAATAAATCATCTAACATACTACTTACAAATGTTCTGTTTTGAGGATGATCCGGATATTCGTTAAAAAACAAAGCTTTCTCTGTTTTTAAAAGTTTATTAATATGCTTACGAGCAGAAACGGGTCGGCTGTTTTTTAATTGATTCAAATCTACCGTTTTAGGCTTTTCATCCGAGCGGCCATCACAATTCCATTTGTTGACATAGCGTCCAATAAAACTATGCCGTGCTTTTTTATCCGCAGCAATTTGACTAGAAAATTTATAGATATATTCTGGTGCCATCATCTCGCGACTATCCTCTAATTCTGGATCAGTTTCCACTACAAAGTCCACTCGACGATTTTTTTGTCGACCGGTTTCGGAAGCATTAGACGCAATAGATTTAGTGATTCCGTAACCCTCAAAATCAAGTCGTTCTGCACCAATGCCCGAGTTGTTGATATAATCATATACTGTTTTGGCACGATTGTAAGAAAGCTCTTTGTTATGTTCTGCCGAACCAACATCATCCGTATGGCCCTGGATTTCGATTTTCAAGGTAGGGTTTTTATTTAGAATTTTTACCAGGTTGTCCAACTCATCATAAGAGCTGGCCAGTAGTTCGTATTTATCAGTTTCAAAATAAATATTATCAATGTTAACCGAGGCCGTTGAACCATTGATAGAATAATATCGGCTGGGAGTATAATCCACCGCGCTATTGGTAAAAGCCTCTACAAAAACATCATCAATAAAAAAATAACCTTTTGCTATTTTTCCCGGATCACTTTCGTCTAAAAACTGTCCAAGGTACATATGCGTTGCAGCTTTCTCCGCAATGAATTTTCCTGTTATTTTGGTCCACTTTACCGGACGAGCTACCTCATTGCGAGTGGCGCCGACCTGTGGTTTAGCAGTCAAGATTCTTTTATCTCCGTTGTAAATATCTTTTGAAAAATAAAGGCCAAAATGGTCATTAAGATTGGTGGGTACCGGTTTATTTTTTGAATAATAGGTCGGCATTGAAATCCAGTATTCCACGTAATATTCTGTACCTACCTCCAAAGGCTTTAGTAATTTTACTTTTCCATATTCTGCCCAATAATCTCCATTGACCACAATCCCGATCATCTGCTCTCCGGTTCGAGGTGGTATCTCTGTCAGATTCTTGCTATCAAAACGCGGACTAATCAAATCCGTTGACGCCTCGTTGGGCACGGTCCATTTATAAATGGCGGATTCAAAATCCCGTCCCGTCGAAGACATAAACCGTGGCTTTTTTTTCGAAATTTCAAAGCTTGAGTTCGGAATGATGTTCTGAGCACTGGTGCCAAAACCCAAGAGTAACAGTAGAAGATGGATAAAAATTTTCATCACTTTTATTTTCATGACTTTCAGTAAAGGTTCTTAATGCCCAAGGCACTACCTGTATAACGACAAATATAATGCGAACCTGACCAATCCGATCATATAACTGGAATTTTAGAAAGAAAATAACTAAAAACTACATATTATTTTACTCAGTTAAAATTTTCTTTACTGGTTTTAATCATTCCATTTCAAAAAAGCCCTAAATTTCAGCCTCTTTCAACGCAAGAGTTTTCGGGACCTCAAGACTGGATCGGTTTCAGGAGTGTTTGTGAATTAAAATAAGGAATATTCAACTTCAACTATGCTTTATTATCTAGTTCGTCCTTTAGCGCGGCTAACCTTAAAATTCTGGTTTACAAAAATTCACTTAGTGCACCTCGAACGGGTTCCGCAAGAAGATCCCGTTATTATAGCCATCAATCATCCAACAATTTTTATCGAACCTTGTCTGATGGCTTGCTATCAACCCCGTTCTTTATTCTTTCTGGCCAAAGGAGTTTTATTCGTAAGGCCGTTTATCAACGTATTAAAATCACTGCACCTGATTCCATTATACCGACAAAAAGACGGTGGGTTTGACAAACGCAAATCCAACGTAGATACATTTGGATACTGTTATAAAAAGTTTAGGGAAAATGGTGCGATCCTGATCATGCCAGAAGGCAGCAGTAAACAGATAAAGCATTTGCGACCACTTACCAAAGGTTTTGCAAAAATGGCTTTTGGTGCTTACGAAAAAAATCCTGAAACCAGATTAAAAATATTACCAGTCGGGGTAAATTTTTCCAACGCGGATAAGTTTCGCAGTGAGGTGAGTATGGGATTTGGAGAGCCACTGGCAATTCAGGATTATGTCGAACTGTATGAGGCCGATCCACGGGCAGCGACCAAAAAATTGACGGAAGACTTATATGCCCATATGAAATCGCAGGTCGTACACGTAGAAAATCCCGAAGATTTTTTATTGGCAGACCAAATATTACATTTAATAGAAAACCAAACGCCCTCTACTGCCAGTCCAGTTGTAGTGAAAGATTCTAATAAAATTGCAAAAAATAAAAAGGCTACTAAAATAATAGTTGATTTGGCTAACGCAGATAAAGAGGTACTCAAGCAAAAGTCCAATGCCTACTTTACCCAACTCTTGGAAAATAATCTTTCAGATTATGCCTTGGCCCACGCAGATAAATATCAGCTAACAACCTTGGTATTACTAATCTTTACCCACCCGATATTTCTACTCGGTTGGCTCACCAACGCTCTACCTTATGGCTTTGGATTATTTTGTGGAAGCAAAACCAGTGATATAGAAACCCGTATGAGTGTCGTCCTGGGATTAACTTTTGGTAGCTATTTAATTTATTATCCAGTTATAATGTTATTAGGCTGGAGTTTAGGCGGCTGGCCTTTTTTTTTATTGGCTGTCCTGGTTCCAGTATTGGGTTATTTCAGTGTACACTATCTGGATGTTGCCAGAAGATACAGCGGGGCAGTAAAAGTGCGTCAGATGCCGCAGGGAAGGGTAGGGGAGTTAAGAAAATTGAGGAGAGAGATTATTGCGACTGTTAGCTAAATAACTGGGCATATTGATCAACGTAGAAACAAGGCATTGCCTTTTTTATACGTTGATCTGTTAATTTAAATTTCTCTGCAGTTTTTTTTACGAAATACTGCGACCGCTCTGCGGTCGAAACCTTCGATACGAAACCTTGGCCTAACCTAACATACTGTGATCTCTCTGAGATCATGAGTGTGTCATGAGAATTACTGCATAGCGGTCAAATTATGTTAGCTAAGGTAGTATATTAAAAGAACGACCACAGGTCGGTCGCAGAAATTTTAACATTTATTTTCAAAAAAAATGCAGCAGAAATTTTACGCTTCATTAAGGTGGATTGAACACCTTAACTAATCACTAATCAACTCTTTGTAAATAATTGTTAATCAGTTTATCGGTTAATCAGTAGTCGGTCAAATATTAGGTAATCCTGATGTAAGAGCGCAACCAGGATGGTTACGTTCGCATTGCGT
>ENA-ORXT01006472-ORXT01006472.1-marine-metagenome-genome-assembly--contig:-NODE-6472-length-10860-cov-7.148103_pt1 | contig 10860 bp, 8 predicted proteins | sample MGYA00237868_ERZ511482 | MGnify/ENA metagenome assembly ERZ511482
CTGCGGAGGTGGTCGGCTCCAGGAGCAGATCATTCGCAACAAGATCCAAGTCGAATACGAGCAGGAATTTCTTGATCAGAATGCCGATGCCCTCGCCGAGTTTGCCGGCTAGATGATACGCCGCTGGATTGCGGCATCGAGTGCTCGGGGACTCGCGCCCACTCAACCCGGTAAAGAAGCCGTTGTTGCGGTGCACGACGTAGTCGGCAAACAGCATCAGCGCTACGAATCCCATCGCAGCCCGCAAGCTTGCCGCCCTTGAACACCTTGGAGTAGACCACGCGCAACAGAAGCATCGCCGCGTCGTATCCACCATGCCAGGACCCTATTGCAGAGGGCGCTCCAAGGCGCAAAGAACGCGGCATGGCGCACCGTTAGAATGCTGGGGTGGGAAAGGTCCTCAACTTCTTGATCGGTACCGCCCGGATTCGCACGGCGGCTCTGATCTTGGCGGGCACATTCGTGCTGTACATCGCCACCAGGTGGAACGCCCTCTTCGCCGTCGCCTTTGCGCCGCGCGCGACGCTCGCACCGCCGGCGTCCCCCCCCTCGGGCGGCGGCGGCGGCGGCGACGGTGGCGCCGGTGCGGCGCCTTTGTCGCCGCTGAGCGCCATGATTGCCACCACCCGCACCGCCGAGCGGAAAGAAAAGCTGGAAGCTGCGACCGCCGCTCTTGGCGCCATGATGACCCTGCCCGAGGCGGAGGAGGCGGCGTTGGCCACGGCGGCGTCTCCCCCTGGGGGGGAGAGGGGGTCGGCCGCCACCGCCGACCACCGGCAGCGGCGGCGAGACATGATACAGGCGCGAATGGGCACTGGACGGAGGGGGGGGGGGGGGCGCACCTGGGGAAGAGGTGCAGAGTGAGCGGTACCACGGCGGGGACGACTGAGGGCGTGGGATGCAGAGCAGGTCGCTTCACGTCTGGGACGTCTCCAGGGGAGAAATAGAGAGATTGGGGAAGATTTTCTTTGACGACACATTGGGGAGGATGGACAGCCACGAGACAGAAGCGTGAGAGCGGAACTGGGGCGGGCGGTAGTCAGTTGGGCACCGTGTGATGCAGTGAGCATAGTATTTCTTCCATCGCGAACCTTTGCGGCCAGGAAAGGCTACGAGAATGGTGTGCATCGTGTAGTTAAACCGTTCCGTCTGCCCGTTGCTTCCGTGGGTGTGTCGGGGTGGTCACCGTGGGATCGGTAGAGAGTATTAATAGGTTACTCTCCTGACTCCAGCTGCAGGAGGTAGACTGATGTCCGCTGTCCGTGAGCAGTTGATACACAACCACCCAATAGTCCAGCTGTGTGCAAGACGGGGGACGGGGCCCCTTCCAGTACAGTAGAGCATGTTCTACCATCTACTTGTTATCGGCTACATCCAGTACTCTGCCCATCCTCGTACGCACCGAACTGGTGCTTGGTAGCCGATCCAGTGAAGCAGGATTCCTGCACAATCAATCAACACCAGCGTCCATCGCCGGCACTCACATCCCACACCGAGGCCCCCCTGTCTACGCTGACATGGTCGCGGTTCGCTGACCGCAGGCGCTATCAGCCAGCCGCCCGACGTGGCGGGCGACCGCGGCATGCCAGACAGCCCCCACGACGGACGCGGGCGCGTGCGGGGTAGCCATCCGGGCCGTCCGCCTCGGCCACCACCCCACCGAGCGGACCGACAGTCTGCCCCACAATGCTGCACCGCCGAATGACAGAGTCGTCGCTGTCTACAACGTTGTCTCGACGCCCATCTCCGAGCTGGCGCAAAACGCACAGTCCAAGGCACAACGTGACGGGCTTTGCAGATGCCCGTCACCCCCACCCCCACCGGTCACACCGCGGTGCTCGGGTCCAGCACGTCCTCGTCCTCCCCTCCCGCGTCCACCCCCATCCCGCCCCGCCGCAAGCGATGCCGCAGCCCGGCCTCATCCACCGCCCCGCCCGACGCGTCACCACCCAGCCACCGCACCCCGCCCCGTCCGTGCCCAACGCCGCCCGCGTCCCCCCACCGCACATCCTCGTCGGCAGCTGCCGACACTGGTGTCGACGCCGCTGCCGCTGCCGTCATGGCCTCACTCGCTTGGAGCGTCATCAGCGGCTCCCGCCGCCCGCACTCGTCGGCCACCGACAGCGCGCGGAGCAAGCGCATCGGCGGGGAGTGCCACACCGCCCACCGCTCGAGGGGGAGGTGATGGAGCGCGAGAACGATGAGTGCCAGGGAGAGGAGGATGAGCACCTCGGCGGCGGTCAGGGACGTGCGGCCACCGGTCAGCAACGACGCGATAGTGGGGTGGGCCGCTGCTGCGGGGCGGGCGACGCCAGTGGCGGCGCCCGCGCACGGCCATATTCGACCCGTCGCCATAGGGGGATTGGTGACAGAATCGGGTCGTCGACCATGTGGCGGGGCGGGCGTTGGGGAGCAAAAGCGTGGACGGGACGCGCGACGCCAAGGACGCAACAAGGAAGGGAAACGATGGGGGAGAGGGGGAAAACAGTACGGTGGTGGCGGCGGCGCCGGGTGGAGGAGCGCCGTCAGTGAGACGCAAGGATGAAAGGCTCTTCAAGCAACAGGCAACAGCCCGCGGCGCAGCAAGCCAATAGCCAAACAGAGAGGAGCACCTGACGACCAGAGCGTCTGGTATCGCACGCTGGCGCCATACATTGGTTGGCACACATCCCCCTGCATGGCCCTCCACGACGTGCCACGCGACAGCCGCGCGGCACGTCCGCACCACTGCGCCGGCCGGCCACTGGACAATGGGCCTTGCTGGCCATCCTGACGCGTGAGAGGACCTTGCTGTCCTTGGCGAGGTAGCGGACTGGAACTGTAAGCTTCGACGAACTGGGCATTGTTTGCGGGCGGATGTTGGATTGATCGGCTCCGAGGTGGCGCGGCGCGCCAACTTTCTGGCGATACGACCCGTCGTGTGGCCGTGTCACGGCTATTGACGGTGGCTGCAGCTCTTTGTCGTCTTGGAGTGTCATCGTGACGACCTGCAACTGCATCAATTGCCGACGGCGGCGCCGCGGCCTCTTCGCCAGCACCACGGCGGGCAGACGGAGCATGGGTGAGGCTCGTCGTTGCGCGCGCCATTGCTCCGTCGGTCCGGCCCTGGCAGCTGCCTTGACCGCATCCCCGCCCCTCCCCCCATTCTTCATGGTTCAGAGGTGATTTATCGCCCCCTCCTGGCTTGGTTCGGCCATGTCACCCAACACGGCGATGGTCTTTGATGCCGCCGCCGCCTCGTCCTCCCCCCCCCCCAGCGTGGCGGTTGGTGTCGACGACCCCGTCGCGTCCGCCTTTGGGGTGGAGCCCCCCGAGGAGCTCGAGTGCCAGATGCCCTTTCGGTGGCCCCCCGACGGGGGCGCCCCCGCCCCCCCTGACGAGGAGGAGTGGATGCGCGGCTTCCTTCGTCGGCTCGTCACCGCCTCCCACCGGGAGCCGGAGCTTCTCGCCCTCTACGCCCTGCGCAAACCCGATATGACCCGTCTTGTCGGGGCCGCCAAGGACACTTTTTGCCGCTGCTCCACCGTCCTCGAAGTGCCCATCCCAGCGACTGGCCGCGTGCGCGTCGTGGGGGACCTTTATGGCAACTACCACGACCTGGTGCACGTGCTCGCCGTCGCCGGTCTCCCTGCTCCAGACAATGTGTATGTGTTTGCGGGCGACTACGTCGACCGCGGCAACTGGGGGATAGAAGTCCTTTTGGCGCTTTTTGCACTCAAGGCGTGGCGTCCAGCGTCCGTGCACCTGCTGCGAGGCAACCACGAAACGTCGGGGTGTGTGGCGCGGTACGGCTTTGGGGTGGAGGCGGCGAGAAAGTATGGGGACAAGGCCCTCGGGGGATTCCTTGCCGCCTTTCGGGAGCTGCCCATTGCCGCTGTGGTCGTCTCGGCACCTACGCCGGCAACGGCGGCCGGCAACGGGGCGGCCGATAGGGCGGCGGCGGCAGCGGCGGCGGCGGGCAGCTCTCCCTCCCGCCGTGGCGGCCGCGGCAAAGCCGCCTACGGCGTCACCCGCCCCGTGCGGCGGGGCGCTGGCGGACGCGGCGCCGCCGCCCGCGGTGGGGCGGCGGCGACCGACGCTGCCGTGGCCGCCCTTCCCATTTGGGAGCGGCCGCTGGTGCCCGGTGAGCGACGGGTGCTAGTGCTTCACGGTGGCATTTGGCGGGACCGCCGGTCGCCACACGCGGCCAGCGGCGGCGCCGACCGGCGGGGCGCCCTCGGCTCCCTCGCGACGCTGGCGGCCACGCCCCGGCGGTCGGCCGACCCCGAAGGCGACGCCGTCGAAGACGCTCTATGGTCCGACCCGGCAGGCGGCGACGGGGCCGCCGGCGGGGTGGCCGCCAACACCCTCCGCGGCGCGGGCGTCTTTTACGGCGCCGGCGCGGCGGAGCGGTGGCTTCGCGACAACCGCTTGGCGGGGCTCATCCGTGCTCACGAGGGGCCCGACATTCGGGAGACGCGCGCGGGGATGGCGGATATGCGGTGCGGGTGGGCGGTGGATATGGAGTGGCCGTCGAGCGCGTACGTGGCCACCGTCTTTTCGGCTGCAAATTACCTGGGCAGGGGCAACGACGCGGGCGTTGCGACGCTCGCGGGGCGGGCGGATCCGGCGGTGGTGGCGGGAGGGGGGGGAGGGATCGGCCTCTTGCCCGTCTTTGCGTCCTACCCGTCACGCGGGCGGCCCGACGGGGAGGACTGGGCGTGCCCGCCGTCGGCCGAGGAGCGCCCATCGACGCCGCGGTTGTACGGCTGAGCAGGGGCTCCAAGGGGGTTGGGCGTGGCACAGCGGCCCAGCCAGGTGCCGCCGACACCGACCTCTCCCACCGGCCGTTGCCGGTGCCGCGCGCCATTTGCAGTGCGGCGGCATGTGCGGCGTTGCGGGTGACGAATGGCCAGCTACGCCACAGCTCGCCCGCGGGAGGGCGGCGTTCGGTCGAGGCGGCAGTGCTGCCATCGGCTCTCGGACGGCACCGCTGTGCAGGTCACGGCAGCAGGTGACGTCCGCGTCTCGGCCGGGTGGCCATGCCGCGGTGATTTCTGGGGGCGTACCCCGCGTTGGTGGCAACGGGGACGGCGTCACACCTGTCGGTTATGGTCGTCTGCCTTCGGGTGACGCGCACGTCACCCGAGGGCAGACGACCCCCCGGAGCAGTCGAGGTCTCTTCTCGGCGGCTCCTGTCCCAGCGCCGTCCTTGGTGTCGCCGCTGTCCGCTGGGCGCTGGCGGACAGCGATTGGAGAACCTCGCGTTTCGACGGTCGCGGCGCGAGATGAGCTGCCATCACGGTCATCGAGACACCGCCTCCCCCACGGGAGGGACCTGGTCGAGGCATCGCTGGCCGTCCTCTCTCCGTACGACAAGACATTTCCAACGCTTCAGGTGTTTGCCCCATCTGTGACCTCTCCAGATTCCGACCGAATCTTTGTTTACCTATGTATGCAAGCCGTACAGTATGGGTGGAGCCTCGCTCACAAGCACCTCGTCCACGTGGGCGTTTGTGCTGCACACAAGTCAGGTGTTGGTGCCATCTCGTGAGGCTCATGGCGATCCGCCGATTCGATTGGCCATGCGACCGGCCTCTGACGATCACACGCCAGCTGCCAGTGTCCGGCAGGCCTTGCCAGTCGCTGTCGCGGTCCACGTCGGCCGCGCCTCGGCCTCCCGCGAGGTCTGCTGCGGCGCCCAACACTTCCAGAGCGCACGGCCGACGGCCCGCTTGAGGTCATGAGTGTTTGGTGAAAACCATTTTGCGGCCGCGACCGTGCACTGGCGGCACTCGGTACGCGACGGACGATCTCCCTCCCGGACTGCGTCACTTCGCCTTCGCGACGGGTGGCGGCGGCAGCGGCGGTGGTGGCGGCGACGGCGGCGGCGGGTGCGCTTCGCGTCCGCAACCCCTCCAAGACGGCGTTTAGCGCCATCATCGGGGTCGCAACGGACGTCCCGCCCCGCCCCCCGCACCAGCACTGCCAGTCGCCTGCTCCGTCGGTCGCGTCCCCCCCGGCCGCCCCACCCACCGCCTTTGCCGGCGGCCACCATGCCTAGAGACGAGCAGCGCCTGGTGCCCGACGTTGCCGACGCTGCCGGCATGGCCTCCCGCCTCCCCGATCGGGAGCGGCGCCCGCCCGGCGCTGACGTGCGCGGTCAGGGCCTCTACGCCTTTGACGCGCCCGCGGGCGACGGGCCCGCCCCCTCCCCCGAAGGCCGCACCGTCCGCGGCGCGACGGGGCGCCTGGCCCGCCCCGGCGCAGGCGCCTACTCGACGCTCCTCTCCCCTGCCTCGTCAGAGAACTCCCTCCTCGACGGGGAGGCGCGGGGAGCCAAGGAGTATGGCGCCACGGGGCGGGCGGCGGGCGTGGCACCGGCGGCGAGGGGCCCCACCAAGGCGGGTGGGGTGCGGGCGAGCTTTTCCTTTTACGGCCTACCGAGCGTGCCGTCGCAGCTGACGCTCGCCGCCGCGGAGCGGGCGGCGCGGCGGGGCGACGGGAGCAGCGTGGATTGGACGTCCATTGCGGTCGTCTACCTGGTCGTTTTGACGTCAGAGGCTGCCCGCGGGCTCCTCCTCCCCACACAGTGGCCATACTTGCAGTCTGTAGGAGGCTCCCAGGCAATGCTTGGGGTGCTCGTCGGCAGCTTTTCGCTCGGCCGTATGGCCGCGACCATCCCGCTCGGTGTGCTCAGTGACCGCCTGTCGATGCGCGCGGTGTTGGCGCTGAGCAGCGGACTACAAATTGTGGGGCACCTGGCATACGGCTTGGTCGGGACACCGTGGACGCTTGTCGCCGCGAGGGTGGTGGTTGGCTTCGGGTCGGCAACGATGTCAGGTACGTTGGGGGTGTAGAATGGAGAGAGACCGGTATGCTGGGAGGACGAGATGAGGGCAACTGCACTGGCACTGTGGTGTAGTGTATGTAGTGCATGTCCTCGATTACTGCTGCTGCGCTGAGAGACTAACTTCTCTGGACCTTGAATGCGCTGCACGCCATCCGCGCTCTTGTTGCTCCCTGTATGTGTTTGGCTGTCCTTGAAACTGCCTTCTCACTGCCCTGTTCCGTCGGCCCGCCCCAGTGTGCCGCTCGCACATTGCGCGGGCCATCCCCAAGCAAAAGCAGACCTACCACTTTGCGTACCTGTCGGGCCTGCAGTTTGTCGGCTTTGCTGTCCTCCCCGGCGTTGGTGGACTGCTCAGCTACTTGCCTTCCAACAAAGTGTTCAATACCTACACTTACCCCGCATACGTGTTGATGCTAGTCAATGCCATTGCCATTGGCTTCCTTTACTTTTGCTACCTCGACCCACCGGCGCAGGTGCGGCCGCGCGGGCCACGGCGGGACGCGTCGACCTCGTCGTTCCCCAGAGACACCCGCGCGCCCGTGGGGGTCCCCCCACTGGCGCCGCCGACGTCCGACGCCATCGCGGCAGTCGACCTTCCCGCCGCGGCGCCTGGCAGTTCGGGCGTGGCGTCACGGACAGCCATCCCCGCGGACCTCATCGACTCGAGCAGCAGCGAGGGCGCGGATGGCTCGGAAGACGAGGGCCCGTCAGCCGACTCTCTCGCGCTCATCGTGTGCTTGCTCATCAACGTGACGTTCCGCGGGATGGTGGCGGAGCTTGAGACGGTCGTCACGCCCTTCCTCATGGACAATTACGGTGCGTCGATGGAGCGTGCATCCTTTTTTGTGTCTGTCCTCGGCCTCTTTGGCCTGTTGGTCTACTTTGGCTTCAAGGCCATTGCCAAGCGGTATTCGGACCGGGCGCTGGTGCTCGTCGGCTTGGCATTCTTGGTCGCCGGCGCAGCGCCGCTCTCCCTCTCGCCCGTCACCGATGCCCTCCCGGTCGGCGCGTACGTGGCGGTGATCGGGCTTATGTGGTCGCTCGCCTACCCCATTGGCCAAACCGCCGTCCTGTCGCTCTTCTCCAAGGTGCTTGCGGGCCTCCCCGCGGGGGGTTTCCTCGGCATCTTCTCGGCGACGGGCTCCCTCGCGCGCGTCTTTTTTGCCGTGCTGGCGGCGGCCACGTGGGAGGCTGCGGGGCGCAACGCCGTGTTTGCAGGCATTGTGCTCTACGCGATCGCAACGGCGGGGCTGGCGCTGCTGGTGTGGCGCCGGCTGGTTCCGCCCGTGTAAAGAGACGCAGCGTCGAGCGGTGGGCTGGCGCGACGGTGGTCGCGCCGGCTGATGTGGGGCGGGGGGACACGCCCACGGTGGCGGCGGCAGCGGGTTGGAGGTGGAACCTAGTTTCGGAGATGGTGTGACGGTGCCCTGCGCGGGGATCCCGACCGGGCTGGGCCGCTCGTCACGCGCACACCATGCATGTACAAAAACCAAAAGAAGCTGCGAGCCGCTCGGTAGACCTACTCACATTCCTTGGCCCCCGCCCCTCACCCAAGCGCCCGAGACACCAGCTGGTAGGCCAGCCCCGCGGTGCCGTACTCCACCGGCCCGAGCCAGTGCCCGTCGCGGGGGGCGAGGGCGGCGAGAGACTCGCGCAGCGCCGCCGCCGCCGCGCCGCCGGGAACGAGCGCGTTGCCGCCGATAAAGACGAGCTGAACGGAGCGGAGCGCCGGGTGCGCCGCCGCCGCCGCCAGCACCGTGGCGGCACCGACCGACGCGGCACTCATCACATGGAGCTCCCGCAGGGCGGGCATGCACCCGCCGTCGGTCGGCGGCGGGGGGCGCGCGGAGGGGATCATCTGGTCTACCACGGGGACAAAGTGCTCATTGTCCGCAGCGGCCACGTTGGCCGCGGCGCCATCCAAGCCACTGCCCGCGGCATGGCCGCCGTCGCCGGGCGCGTCGCCATGGCCAACGCGGTCGTTTCCCCTGTCGAAACTGCCACCGTCGGCGCCACCCCCGTGGCCGCGTCGCCCACACCATTGCCATCGCCGGGTCCGGCGTCGCCCACCCCCGCATCGCGCCGCGCGTCAGCGCCAGCGGCGCCGCCCACAGCCACGTTCACAAGGCCCGCCGCGTCCACACCGCGCGGCACCGACCCCGCCGTCGATATCGCTGACATCATCACCCCCGCCTATGCCACCACCTGTGACGTTGGCGGCGCCGCCCAACGCCACCGCCAGGTGCGCGTCGGCAACGCCCCGCTCCGTCGCCCCCAACACCAGCCTCGTTAAGCGCGGCCACCGGACGCTCGCCCACGGGGGCAGGAAGTGCGCCGCGGCGCCCGCACCCACCAACGATAATGTTGTCAGCGTTGGCGCGAGCGCGGCCAGCGGCGACGGCGGCTCCTCGTCGCCATCGTCCGCGCCAGGCGGCGGTGGCGGCGGTAGCGCCTCGTAGTGCTTGACTGCCCGGAGCACTTCCATCTCGGTGAGTGCCGGCAGGACAGGCGCCCAGGCGGTGACCCAGGCGTCCACGTCGGCTGGATGGCTCGGCTCCACCTGCATTGCCAGGCGCCCGACGGCGCCGCACCAGAGCATCATCGCCGCGTCCGACGCGCCCCAGACCGTAGACCCGTCGCCGCCGACGTGGAGGCTCGCCAGCGCCGGCAGACGCGCGGCGGCCTTGGCGGCGAGGCCCACCCCGGGCGTGGCGAGCCCGTCAATGCACCGGGCGGCGAGCGCCGTCGCCGCGTCGGGGAGCCCCCCCACGACTGCCGCCGCGTCGGGCCCGTCGGACGCCGGCCGGTTGTGGGCAAACAAGCGCAGCCCGCAGAGGTGGGCCCAGGCGGGCGCCGCGGCGCTGCTGCGCGGCGGCACCGCCCCGAGCGGCGCGCGAGGCCGACGAGCGACCCGCTGCGGAGGGCGGCGTCGGCGAGCAGCGACGCCGCGCAGCGGTCTGCCTCGTTGCCGACCGTCGGCAGGGACAGCTCGGTGAGGGTGGCGACCAGGTCGCCCGCCTCAGCCGCCCGCTGCATGAGCCACCGGGTCGGGGCGCGGAGGGGTACGGGCGGGAGCGGCCGCTGCGGCCGCCGCTCGGTGCGCGGGCGGACGGTCCGCGCCTCGACATCTCGGGCAAGGTTGGGGTACCCGCCTTCAGGGAGAATGCGCTCCAGGCACACACGCCGCGGCGGCCGCACGCCACGGCCGCAGCCGCCGCCGGTACTGCCGAGCAGCACCGCAAACGACTCGAGCACCGCCCTCGCTGTGACAACCGCCGCCTCGGCTTTCGCATCCAACCGCGCGGCTGCCGCCGCTGGCGGTTTGCCGCCGCCACCTGGAAGGCCACCTGCTGCCCGCCCCTCGCCCGCCGCCGGCGCGTCCGCCGCCGCTCCGCCATCCCCTCCTCGGCGGGCGGCCACCTCCAGGGCGGCGGCGCACGAAGAAGGGGTCCACCAGCCCCCCCCCCCCCCCCCCCCCCCCGCCCCCCCCCCCCCCCCCCCCCCCCCCCCCCCCCCCCCCCCCCGCCCCCCCCCCCCCCCCCCCGTCGTCTGCCCGTGCCAGCCCCGCCCCCCGCGCCGACCGCACGTGCACGCCCGCCGGCCCCGCCCGCAGCCCCATCGGCGAGAGGGGCACGGCCGCTGGAAACGCCACCTCGACGGTCACGGTCGAGGCGCACAGCAGCGCGCCCACCGCCGACCGGGCGCGCGTACAAGCGCCCGCAAGCGGGAGGAGTACCGCCACAAGGGCGGCGGCGATCACGAGCCTCAGCCGCTCCGTGGCGGGGGGGCCGCCGACGCACAGCGGCGCGGTGATGTTGGGGGGGTTCCCCGCCGGCGGCGCCGCCGCCGCCGCACGGCCGACATACGCGCACGCAACGTGGCCAATGGTGTCGGGGCGGGCCGCGTCGAGGGCGACGGCGAGCCATGCAAGGTGCACGAGCAGCTCGTCAGGGAGCGACAGGAGGGCGGCGGTCGACAGCGGCGGCCGCAACGTGGGGCCCGGTGGGGGGGGGGGGGGGGGTTCCACT
>ENA-ORXT01006473-ORXT01006473.1-marine-metagenome-genome-assembly--contig:-NODE-6473-length-10860-cov-6.805620_pt1 | contig 10860 bp, 13 predicted proteins | sample MGYA00237868_ERZ511482 | MGnify/ENA metagenome assembly ERZ511482
CCCGACCGCGAAGCGCCCCGGCTCTCCGGCGCGGACCCCGCCACGGCGTCCCCTCCCTCCCTCCGCCTCGCCGCCGCCGGAGAGCCACCCTCTCGCCCCTGACGACAGGAGACCCCCCATGCCCCTCGTCCGCCAGTCCCCGCCCGCGACCACCCCCGTCACCCCCGATGCCCTCGCCGAGCACCTGCGCCTCCCCCATGCCGCGCCCGAGACGGAACAGACCGTCGAGCTGACCGCCCTCATCCGCGCCGCCACCGCCATGATCGAGCGCCGCCTCGATACCGCCCTCGTCGCGCAGGACTGGCTCTGGCGCACGAGCAGCCCCGCCCGCTCGCTCCCCCTCTCCCCCGTCATCGCCATCACGTCGGTCGAGGTCGTCGCATCGGGGGGCATCCGCACCCCCCTTGCCAACTGGTCGCTGGTACGCGACCGGCCCCGTCCCCGCCTCGCCGTCACCGTTCACCCCCCGGTCCCCCGCAACGGCCATGTCGAGGTCCTCTTCACCGCCGGATACGGCCCTACGGCGGATGACGTCCCCGACGATATCCGCCACGCCGTCACGCTCCTCGCCGCCCATTTCTACGAGAACCGCGAGGCCACCACCGAAGGCCGCGACCCGCTCCCCCTCGGCGTCGCCAGCCTCCTCGCCCCCTACAGGCCCATCCGCATATCCTGATTCGGAAAGGCGTATCCCATGCCTGACACCCCGCTCCTGCGCCGCAAGGCACGGCTGGAGACCCCGACCGACATCCCCGACGGATCGGGCGGCGTCTCCCCCGGCTGGCTCCCCGTCGCCGACTACTGGGTCGCCCTGATGCCCGTCTCCGGTCAGGAAGCCTACGACGGCGCGCGCGAGACACCGACCGTCTCGCACCGCATCCTCTTGCGCTGCCCCCGCTCGATGCGCCCGCGCCCCGACCAGCGCTTCGCCATCGGCGCGCGGCTCTTCGCCATCCGCGCCGTGTTCGACCGCGACGGTCGCGGCCGCTTTCTCACCTGTCTCGTCGAAGAGGGAACCCCCGAGCCATGAAGCTGTCTCTGTCCCTGCAAAGCGCGCTGCTCACCCATCTCCTCGCCTACGATCCCCTGACCCGGGCGCTGGGCGGCCCCAATGTCCACGACGCCCCGCCGCATCCGTCCTCCGGTTCGCGGGCCAATACCTACCTCGTCATCGGCGACGAGAGCATCAGCGCCTTTTCCACCCAGACGACCAGCGGCGCCGAGCACGAGATCGTGCTCAGCCTCTGGTCCGCCATCCGGGGCTACGCCGCGCTCAAATCCGCCATGGCCGCTTTGTACGACGCACTGGAGGATTCCCCGCTCACCCTCGCGGGCGGCACCGTCGTCTCCCTGCGGTTCCTCGCGGCCCGGACGAGCCGCGAGGGCAAGGGCCGTCTTCGCCGCGCCGATTGCCGCTTCCGCCTGCTTGTGGAACACGACGCGGAAAGCTAATCTCCGCGCGCGTATTCTTCAGGAGACCGCCCCGATGCCGACCGACGACAAAGCCCGCCGTTCCCTCGCCGCATGGCTCATCCCCGCCGCCACCTTCGTGGCCGGGATGGTCGTCGCCTTCTTTCTGGTGCCCGCGCCGCAGCCCGCCCCCGTACACGGCGGCAGCGCCGAAACCCTCGCCCCGGCGAGCGGGTCCGCCGACGACAGCATGCTGAGATCGGAGCTTGCCCTGATGCGCGACATCAACAACGGCTTCGTCGATCAGCTTCGCCGCTTCGAGACCCGACTCAAGGAAATCGCCACCGGCGCCGAGGAGGAGGGTGCCCCCGAAGCCGCCGCTGCCATGCGCGATTTCGCCCTCGAAACCGAGATCCTGATCGACCGTTTCGACTTGATCGTTAAGAAAAATTAAGACGTACGAAGTCCGGAAGGGAACAAAACTCCGCTCCGAAGACTTTGGTTATTTCTGATAGCGCGATCCGGTCGGTTGTCGTCCGGTGCCAGAAAAACGATATTTGGAGACGATCATGCGGAACATCATCTATCTTGTCGGCCTCGTCGTGGTCGTCCTGATCATTCTGTCGCTGCTCGGCATTACCTGACCGAACAAGGGCGTCGGCCGGGTCTTCCGGCATTCGCAACGGCACCGCCCGCGCGACCTCGAAGACCGGCCCGCCTTTCCTGCTCCCCGATCTACTTTCAGCTCCGCTCCGGCGGGGCTTTTCTTTTGCCGATTTCACCCCTCCCCAACCGGGAGCGGGGCCTTTTTCCATGCCGAAAGGAAACCATCATGCCCGTCCAGAAAGGGCGCGACCTGCTGCTCAAACTCGATATCGGCGGCACCTTCGTCACCGTCGCGGGCCTGCGCGCCAGCCGCATCGCGCTCAACGCCCAGACCGTCGACATCACCACCCGCGAGAGTGCGGGCCGCTGGCGCGAGCTGCTCGCCGGAGCGGGCATCCGCTCCGCCTCCCTCACCGGCGCGGGCCTCTTCACCGACGCCGCCGCCGACGCCGCCATCCGCGCTCTGTTCTTCGATACCGAGATCGCGCCGTGGCAGGTCGTCCTGCCCGATTTCGGCACGCTCCAGGGACCGTTCCAGCTTACGGCTCTCGAATTCTCCGGCGACCATGACGGCGCGATGGCCTACGACCTGACCCTCGCTTCCGCCGGTGCCCTCGCCTTCACCGCAGCCTGAGGAGGCCCCCCATGCACAACCCCCAGCGCGGCGAGATCGAGGCCGTCCTCGACGGACGGTCCCGCACCCTCTGCCTCACCCTCGGCGCCCTCGCCGAACTCGAAACGGCCCTTGAGGCCCCCGACCTCCTCGCCCTCGCCGAACGCTTCGAGAGCGGCCATCTTAGCGCCCGCGACGCCATCGCCGTCATCGGCGCGGGCCTGCGCGGGGCAGGGGGCACCGAGACCGACGCCGACGTCGCCGCCCTGCGCTTCGACAACGCGGCCACGCAATCGACTCAGCTCGTCGCCGCCCTCCTCGAAGCCGCCTTCGCGCCGTCATGAACTGGCCCGCCCTCATGGGCTTCGGCCTCGGTGCCATGCGCCTCAGCCCCCGCGCGTTCTGGTCCATGACCCCCCGCGAACTGACCGCCGCCGCCAGGGCGATGGCCGGGACCGCCGCCACCCCCCCGCCGATGGACCCGGCGTCCCTCGCCGACCTGCGCGCCCGCTATCCGGATGACCCCCATGCCCCCTGACGACACCCCCGCCATCGAACCGCTCAAGTCCGACATCGCCGCCCTCTCCACCGGCTTTCGCCAAGCTTCCACCTCGGGCCGCGCCTCCCTCGCCGCCATCGCCGAGAGCGCCCGCGCCACCCGCGCCGAACTCGCCCGCACCGCCGAGGCGGGCAGGACCCTCTCGACCTCCCTGTCCAGCGGCCTCGACCGCGCCTTCAAATCCGCCCTCAAGGACGGCGCCAAGCTGTCCGACGTCCTGCGCACTCTCGCGCTCGACGTTTCCCGCTCCGTCGCCTCCAGCGCCATTGGCGGCCTGACCGACCAGATCGGCGGCGCGCTCGGCGGAACCTTGGGCGGCGCGCTCGCCAAGGGCATCGGCAGCCTCCTCCCCTTCGCCAAGGGCGCCGCCTTCGACGCCGGAAAGATCCGCGCCTTCGCCAAGGGTGGCGTGGTGAACGGCCCGACCACCTTTCCCATGCAGGGCGCAACCGGCCTCATGGGCGAAGCCGGACCCGAAGCCATCCTGCCCCTCCAGCGCACCGCCGACGGTCGCCTCGGCGTCGCGGGCGGGCAGGGCGGCTCCTCCGTCATCGTCAACATCGTCACGCAGGACGCCGACAGCTTCGCCCGCTCCCGCACCCAGGTCGCCGCCACCCTCGCCCGCGCCGTCGACCGGGGCCGGCGTAACATGTGACCGCCCCTGCAAATCGGAGCCACCCCATGCCCGCCTTTCACGACACCCGCTTCCCCGCGAACATCTCGCTCAATTCCAGCGGCGGGCCGGAGCGCCTCACCCGCATCGTCACCCTCGCCAGCGGCCACGAAGAGCGCAATACCCCGTGGGCACAGTCCCGCCGCCGCTATGACGCCGGATACGGCGTGCGCTCCCTCGACGACATCCATGCCGTCCTCGCGTTCTTCGAGGCACGCAGGGGTCGCCTCCACGGGTTCCGCTGGAAGGACTGGGCCGATCATCGCTCCGGCCTTCCCTCCGCCCCGCCGACCCCGCTCGACCAGATCCTCGCCATCGCCGACGGCACCGCAACCACATATCCCCTGACCAGAACCTACGCTTCCGGTCCCGCTGCCGAAATCCGCCCGATCACCCATCCCGTCGCGGCCACCGTCCTCGCCGCCATCGACGGCACTCCGGTCCCCGTGACGGTGGAGGAGGGCGGCACCATAGCCTTCGCCTCCCCGCCCCCGTCGGGAGCGCAGATCACCGCAGGCTTCGAATTCGATACCCCCGTCCGCTTCGACACCGACCGCCTCGACATCGGTCTCGCCGGCTTCAAGGCCGGCGAGATTCCGTCGATCCCCATCGTCGAGATACGGGTCTAAGCAGGTTTTCAGAAAAGTGGGCACCGGTTTTCGGTCAAAAAACCTGCAAGAACCAAGGAATCCAGGCAGGCATTCGTTGGCGAAGCCAGGAATGCCCGCTTAGTTTTCAGCAAGATCGCCGCCCCGGCCTTGAGCCGGGGTCTCCCCCGGCGGAGTGCTGTCATCGCGGCTCACGCGCTCAGAGACATACCACATCCAGCGGCGCGATCCCGTTGAACGCGATCGACGCATAGGTCGTCGTATACGCCCCCGTGCACACGATGCGAATGGGATCACCCGCCCGCAGCCCCATCGGCAGCGCCATGGGCCGCTTCTCGTAGAGCACGTCCGCAGAGTCGCAGGTCGGCCCCGCAAGAATGCACGGCCCCGTCGCCCCGCCGTCATGCGGCGTCTCGATCCGATAGCGGATCGCCTCGTCGATCGTCTCGGCCAGCCCGCCGAACTTCCCGATATCGAGATAGACCCAGCGGTTCAGATCCGTCGGGCTCTTCCTCGACACCAGCACCGTCTCGGCCACGATCATGCCCGCCTCGGCCACCATGCCGCGCCCCGGTTCGATCATCAGCCGCCCGGGCAATTCGCCGAACCGCGACTGCGCCAGCGCGATCACGTCGCGCGCATACTGCTCCGTATCGGGCACCGCCTGAAGATACTCCGCCGGGAACCCGCCCCCGAGATTGAGCATCGTCAGCTCCAGCCCCGCCGACCGCGCCATGCCATAGGCCGCCGCCGCCGTATCGAGCGCGCCGGTCCACATCACCGCCTCGCGCGCCTGGCTCCCCGCGTGGAACGACATGCCCCCCGCGCGCAGGCCAAGTCCCTTCGCCATCGACAGCAAGCGAACGGCCTCTTCCGACGAACAGCCGAACTTCCGGCTCAACGGCCATTCCGCCTGCGAATGCTCGATCAGCAGGCGGCAGAACACCTCCGCCCCCGGCGCTTCCGCCGCGATCTTGTGCAGCTCCTCTTCCGAATCGAAGACGAACAGGTCCACCCCGATCCGCCGCGCATAGGCGATATCGCGCGATTTCTTGATCGTGTTGCCGAACGAGATCCGCTCCGCCGTCGCCCCCGCCGCCAGCGCCAGATCGATCTCGCCCCGGCTCGCCACGTCGAAGCGGCTGCCCCGCCGCACCAGCGTCTCCAGGATCGCCCGCTCCGGGTTCGCCTTCATCGCGTAGAAGATTTCCGCCGGTGCCGCCCCGCGCGCCAGCTTGTCGTACTGCACGCCGACCATGTCGACATCCAGCAGCAGCGTCGGCGCATCGTAGCGGGCCGTGCGCAGATGCTCGACGATCTTCGCCGACTTGCAGGTCGAGACCCCGAAGCCGTGCGTCGCCGGACCGTTGTCGTTCATGGCATCGAAGACCGCATCGTCCTCCGCGTCGAGTTGCGGAAACGCCATTCCGGGCGCTGCGTCCATGTCCATCTCCATCGGTGCGGGCCTCGGCCCGTCGGAACCAAAAGAAACGCGACCGTCGCCACTCACCCCGGAAACCGGAAGCGCGTGCGTATGCGTCTGTGCGGGGCAGATACGCTTTTCCTCTTCGTGTTCAAGTACAATCGGATGATCAGATACAATGCGATCCATTTCCTCGTCCTTTCAGACACATCTCGACACCGGAGTCACGACGCTCTGCCATTGCTGGTTGCTGACGTTGCGCGATGATACGCGGTACGGCTTTACCGACCATGACGAGCCGCTCGCCTTCGACGGCGTGACCTTCACCCCCGCCTCGGGCCTCGACGCGGGCGCGCTCCAGTCCGCCACCGGTCTGGCCGCCGACAATATCGAGGTCGTCGGCGCCCTCTCCGACGACGCCATCACCGAATCGGACCTGGAGCGCGGCCGCTTCGACGATGCCGAAGCCGATATCTTCCGCGTCAACTGGGCCGACCCCGACAGCCGCGTCCTCCTCTTTCGCGGTTCCCTCGGCGAGACCACGCGCGGCCCCCTCGCCTTCAGCGCCGAATTGCGCGGCATGGCCCATCGCCTCGACCAGCCGCAGGGCAGGGCGTATCTGCGCCGCTGCGACGCCGAACTCGGCGACACCCGATGCGGCGTCTCCCTCGCGCCCGTCGTCGGCACCGTCACCGCCATCGCCCCCCACGGCACCCTCACCGTCACGGGCCTCCCGACAGGGGACACCTACACCCACGGCCTCCTGACATGGACATCGGGCGCCAACACAGACCACGCCTCCCCCGTCCGCGACCAGTCCGGCGATGCCTTGACCCTCTGGTCCCCGCCCCCCGACGCCATCGCCCCCGGCGATACCTTCAGCGCGACCATGGGCTGCGACAAGCGGTTCGAGACCTGCCGCACCCGCTTCGCCAACGCCCCCCGCTTCCGGGGTTTCCCCCACATGCCCGGCGACGACTGGATGACCGCCTACCCCGCCCAGAGCGACACCAACGACGGCACCCCCCTCGTCTGAGAAGCACAAGTCTCCCCCTCCCCGGGCGAAGACCCGGGGCCTCCTTGAGCCACCCGCACCGCCCCCCGGAAACAGGACCCCCCCCATGCCCGACCGCCCCGCCATCCTCGCCGAAGCCCGCCGTTGGATCGGCACCCCCTACCACCACCGCGCCAGCGTCCGGGGCGTCGGCACCGACTGCCTCGGCCTCATCCGGGGCATCTGGCGCGCGCTCTACGGCGCCGAGCCGGAGCCTCTCCCCGACTACACCCGCGACTGGGCCGAAGCCACCGGCGCCGAAACCCTCCTCCAGGCCGCCACCCGCCACCTCGCCCCCGCCGAGACCCCGACCCCCGCCGATATCCTCCTCTTCCGCCTCCGCCCCACCGGCCCCGCCCGCCACATCGGCATCATGGGAGAGACCGAGACAGGCACCCCGACCCTCATCCACGCCCTCTCCCCCCACCACGTCACGGAATCGCCGTTGACGGTGCAGTGGCGGAAGCGGGTGGCGGGCGCGTTCGTCTTCCCCGATGCACCGTCGCCCCGCCCATGACCATCCCTGCGGCGACGATGAAGAGCAACCGCGACCGCCTCGCCCCGGCTGCTTCTCTTCCTCGCCCCTTTCGCGCCCGCCCCGACACCCCCCACAGGATACCCCAGCCATGGCCACCCTTCTCCTCACCGCCGTCGGATCCGCCATCGGCGGCGCGGCCCTGCCTGCGGGCATCGGTTTTCTCGGCACCACCATCTCGGGCGCGGCCATCGGGTCGGCGCTGGGCGGGGGGCTGGGCAATATCCTCGACCAGCGTCTCTTCGGCCCCGGCGCCACCGTCCGAGAAGGCCCCCGCCTCAAGAACCTCGACGTCGTCACCTCGACCGAAGGCGCGCCCATTCCCCGCGTCTACGGCCGCATGCGCCTGGCGGGTCAGGTCATCTGGGCCACCCGCTTCCGCGAGACCGTCACGGAATCCACCGCCTCATCGGGCGGCAAGGGCGGCGGCGCGTCCTCCACGGCCCGCAGCTACAGCTATTCCGTCAGCGTCGCGATCGCCCTGTGCGAAGGTCCCATCGCCGGGATAGGCCGCCTCTGGGCCGACGGTGCCCCCATGGACCTCTCGGCCACGCGATACCGCCTCCACACCGGCACCGAAGACCAGCCTCCCGACCCCCTCATCGCCGCGCTCACCCCCGATACCCCCACCTACGCGGGCACCGCCTACATCGTCTTCGAGGACCTGTCCCTCGAAGCCTACGGCAACCGCCTGCCCCAGATCACGGTCGAGGTCCGCCGCCCTCCCGTCCCGCCCCCCGGCCACGAGGACGGCCCCGCACTCCCCGCCCTCATCGAAGGCGTCGCCCTCTCCCCCGGCTCCGGCGAGTTCGCGCTGGCGACCGAACCCGTCCGCCGCGTGGTAGGGGAGGGCGCCTACGCCTCCGAAAACCTCAACAATACGCGCGGCACCCCCGATTTCATCGCCGCCATGGACCAGCTCGCCGAGACGATCCCCGCCTGCCGCTCTGTCCTGCTGATCGTCTCGTGGTTCGGCACCGATCTGCGCGCGGGCCATTGCCGCATCGTCCCCGGCACCGACCGGGTCGAGAAACAGACCAAACCGCTCGAATGGCGCGTCTCCGGCGAGACCCGCACCACCGCCCACCCCATCGGCACCGACCCCGGCGGCAACGCCATCTACGGCGGCACCCCGTCCGATATCTCGGTCTTCCAGTCGATCCGCGAGCTGAACGCCCGGGGCTACGAGGTCTGCCTCTACCCCTTCCTCCTCATGGACATCCCCCCCGGCGGCGACCAGCCCGCCTACCCGTGGCGAGGCCGGATCGAGGCCGCCGACACCGCCGCCAGCAATGCCTTCTTCGGCGCGGCGCAGCCCGCCCATTTCGGCGCATGGGATGGCAATACGATCCCCTATACCGGCCCCCCCGGCGATACCGGCCTGCGCCGCATGATCCTGCATTACGCGCATCTGTGCGCCGCCGCCGGGGGCGTGGAAAGCTTCTGCATCGCCTCCGAACTGCGCGGATTGACCTTCAGCCGCGACGGCACCGCCTACCCCGTCGTCGACGCCCTGCGAACATTGGCGCAGGACGTGAAAGCCATCCTCCCCGCCGCAAAGATCAGCTACGCCGCCGACTGGTCCGAATATTCCGGCCACCGCCTGCCCGGCGGCGAAATGACCTTCCACCTCGACCCCCTCTGGGCCGACCCCGCCATCGACTTCATCGGCATCGACAACTACCTGCCCCTCGCCGACTGGCGACCGGGCCGCGACCATCTCGACGCCGCCATCGCCGAGAGCGAATACGACCTCGCCTATCTTGGCGCCAACGTCGAACGCGGCGAATGGGCCGACTGGTACTACGCGACCGATGCCGACCGCACCGCCCAGATCCGCACCCCCATCACCGACGGCACCCATGGCGAACCCTGGGTCCACGGCGTCAAGGCCCTGCGCGACTGGTGGTCCAACCCCCACCACGACCGCCCCGGCGGCATCCGCTCGCCCGTCTCCACCGCATGGGTCCCCGGCTCCAAGCCCGTCCGCTTCACCGAGACCGGCTGCCCCGCCGTCGACCTCGGCGCGAACCAGCCCAACGTCTTCCACGACCCCAAATCCAGCGAATCCGCTTTTCCCTACCATTCGCGCGGCATCCGCGACGACGCGATGCAGCGCCGCTATCTTCAGGCGATGCTCTCCCACTGGCAGGACGACCCCCTCGTCGAGCGCAGCTACGTCTGGACTTGGGATACCCGCCCCTACCCCGACTACCCCCTGCGCCGCAGCGTCTGGACCGACGGCCCCTCGTGGGAAAAGGGTCACTGGATCACCGGCCGCCTCGACGCCGCCCCCCTCGCCGAGCTGGTCGCCGAAATCTGCGCCCGGGCAGGCGAGACGCGCATCGACGTCAGCCGCCTCCACGCCCTCGTCGACGGCTACACCCTCGATCGAACCATGAGCGCCCGCGATGCCCTCGCCCCGCTGATCGCCGCCCAAGCCACAGCCCCGCCAGATGCGGCAGATGATGTGGCGATTGCGCGTGCAGCCGGTATCGACGTGGCGATCGTCGATGGTGACGCGGCAAATATGAAAATCACCGGACCAGATGATCTGGCGCGCGCGGCAACACTGATGGGACACGACATGGATATTCGCCTTGGCAACGGCTACGACGTTCACCGCTTTGGCCTTGGTGATCATGTGTGGCTTTGCGGCGTCAAGGTGGACCACGACCGCAGTTTGCAAGGGCATTCGGACGCCGACGTCGGGATGCACGCTGTGACAGACGCAATCTACGGCGCACTTGGTATGGGCGACATCGGTCAGCACTTTCCGCCCAGCGACCCGCAATGGAAAGGCGCGCAAAGCCATATCTTCCTGCGGCACGCGGTGGCATTGGCAAACACGCAAGGCTTCAAAATCTCCAACGTGGATTGCACACTTGTCTGCGAGTTCCCCAAGATCGGGCCACACCAGCCCGCAATGAAAGCAGCGCTTGCCGCCATCATGGGTCTGCCCGCAGACCGGATCAGCGTCAAAGCGACAACATCCGAACGTCTTGGCTTTACAGGCCGCAGCGAAGGCATCGCGTCAATCGCCACAGCAACATTGGTATCACTATGACCGTCAGCAAACTTATCGCGACTTTCTGCGGCATCGGCATGATGCGCCCTGCACCCGGCACATGGGGGTCGCTTGCAGCCCTACCCGTGGCCTATATCTGGGTGGCCTTGATCGGCGCGCCGTTCTTTGCCGTCAGCATTGTGGTGCTGTACTACGTCGGCCTCTGGGCCACGACACAAGAAACCGCAGGCCAAGCCGACCACGACCCATCCGAGATTGTCATCGACGAAGTCGTCGGACAATGGATCGCCCTTTTGCCTGTCATCATTGGCGCATTCTATATGAAGACGACGCTTCTTGCACTTTGGCCCG
>ENA-ORXT01006475-ORXT01006475.1-marine-metagenome-genome-assembly--contig:-NODE-6475-length-10859-cov-14.580134_pt1 | contig 10859 bp, 4 predicted proteins | sample MGYA00237868_ERZ511482 | MGnify/ENA metagenome assembly ERZ511482
ACAGGGTGCGTGCACGCAGGTGGCGGGGCCGAATGGGGGGGTGTGGCCCACAGTGGCCCCCGCCGCAAATGCGGGCCCACGATTATTGGCGCGCCAATTCTGGGCCCCCATTTTTGGCCGGTGCGCGCGCAAACCGGGCGCGTGCAGGGCGCCCACAGGGTGCGTGCACGCATGTTCTCTCAAATGGCATGTTTTTCGTGATATTAGCATGCCCGCGATGGCGACGCGATAGGTCCGATATTCATGGCTGCTTGATCTGTGGCTGGCAGCAGCGGTCCAGCATGCGTTTTTATCAGCTTCCGAGGACCGCGCTTCCGATTTATCTGCGATCTGGTCCGTATCTCCCTTGTCATATGCCCCTTGACACAGGTCGTGCCCCCTTGACATGCCGGCTGTTGGGGGGCTTGTTTGTGTCTGGGCAGGGTCGGTCGGCCTGTCTGGGCGCCTGTGTCTGTGTCTGGCACGCATCCGGCCGCCCCGTGGGCGTCCCAGGGCTGTCTGTTCTGCTGTCACCACAGCGCTCGCCAGCAGATTGTCGTCATTTGATTGGCTGAGCTGGTTTCACACGGCATATTCCCACCAATGTCATGTGAAACTGCGCACGGCCGATTCCTTCACGGGTGGGCCACAGGCGGGCGGACGCGGTGCGCACCGCGTCCGCCCGCGGCGCGGTCGGTGATCCCTTCCACCACGCACGTGCGTGGTGGAAGGGGATCACCGCCCACAGGGATGGCGCCCGCCAGGTCACTGATGCAGGTGGCCAACGAACATGCCGTCATCCTGCGCTATCGCTGACTCTTGCTGCCACCTCTGACGTGCTACCGACACGCTCCGTCCCTCACAACGGTGCGCAGACGGGGTGGCGCACGTAAGACGGGTCCTGCGACCCGCTAATGCGGTGGTCTGTTTGCAAGCATGAAATTCAGCACGGGGCCAAAAAACCCCAGAAACAGCTGAGTTCCGCAGAAGAGGTCGACGCAACAAACAAATAAACATACACAACCACGAGACACACGTCCCACCACAACGAAAAAGAGCAAGACCGCCACGGCGACCGCCAGCCCACCCCCATCGACGGTACCACCTCCCTACCACCAGCCGCACCATCCGTGGAACGCGATGCACAGTCGCTCCGGGTCCACCGCCTGCTGGATGAGGCGCTCCACCTGCGCTGGCACGTCGTGCACGTGGTTGTACTCAAAGTCACGGCCGGTGAGCTTGTTGGAGACGCGCTGGATGGCCGCCACTGCTTGCCGGTTGACCGCCTGATTGAGCGCCTGCACATATTGGGCGCTGCCGTCGGGAGCCGCAGCACGCTGAAGATCCCGCCGCACCGACTGAGAGAGGGACATCCCCGCGACCAGGCCGGGCTCGTGGCCCTCGTCCGCCTCGCCATCGCCACCCAGGTAGCCGCCGTCGGCGCCGCCGCCGCCATCGTTGGCGCCGCCGGTCGTGTGAGCCGCCGCCGCTGCAGCGGCAGCGCGCTCCCGGTTCGCCATTTCTGACAAGCTCGAACCCCCCACTGCAAAGCGAACGGAAAAGGAAGCTGCAGACACCGCCGGATTGAACGCATCTGTCGCCGCAGCAGCCAATACGGACGTGCCGCCGCCATGGTCCGACATGGGCAGCCGCGAGTCGCGTGGGAGAGGGTCGGGTACAGCGGCCGCGTCTGTGAGTAACCGCCAGTTGATGAGCGGGTCGTGGACGAACGCCTCCAGCATAACCATCAGGGACGCCTTGTTGTACCGCAGTACCGTCATGACCGCCTCGGCAGTGTGGCGGAAGTAGCCATCGACGCCACACACCTCCATGGCATTGATGAGCATACGCGTCAGGCGGAAGGGCACCCGCTCGGGAAACTTTTCCCGCTTCTGGGCCACCTCAAAGCAATCTCCGAAGTCGATGTGGAGGACCTTGCCCGACGCCCGCTCGAGCATCAGATTCGACGGGTGCCGGTCGCCGAGGCCCAGCAGGTACCCAACCATCGACATGGTCGCGAGGGAGCGCGTGAAGTTGGTGCGCCGGTCGAGCCACATTTCGGCATTGCGAGACTTGAGCCACAATACGCGCGCAATGTCGGCACCGGTGGTGTTGGACAGCGCCCACTCGAACACCTCTACCTTGTGCAGCAGCGGCAAGTGGTCATAGTCCTGCGCCATCTGACCCAGCAGCCGGTGTTCCACGTTGAGCAGGCAGTTGCGCCGCTCGCGGTACTCCCGGACGAGCTTGTGAAGCGTGTCGCAACGCGGCACCCAGCCGATGAGGCCTGACTCGGGTGACAGCGGGATGACCGAGAAGCGCTTGATCAGCACATCCTGTGACGCCGTCTCCGCACTTTGCCGCAGGAGCTCGTTGACGAGGCCAAACAGCTGCATGACGCGCTCGTCTTGGCGCAAGTCTTCGTGCCCCTTCAGGAGGAATGTGTGCTCGTGGCCGTCGCTGCCGTACATGACCAGCCGTCTCGGGCGCTGCTTAGACGAGATGACTGTCAGAGTCGGTGCAAAACCCTCGATGGTAACGACTCCACCGCCGCCAGGCCGCGAGTTGATGGCTGAGTAGGTGCCGGGGACGGCGAGCTCCAGAGATGAAGCAGCGAGCAGGTTGGGAGACACGGACCGCAGCTCCAGCGTCGTCATAGAATTGAGCTTGCGGGTGATACGCTTGAAGACGTGGTAGTACAAGTCCCAAGCCTGATTGAGATCGGCCTCGCGCTTGCTCGCTCGGAAGCGGCGGCACCACTCGGCAGCCTCAGCCAGGTCGCGACCAAATTCGCGCGCAAATGCAACCTCGCGGGCGGTGACCGGACCCTGCTCCATCATGTTGTGCAGCGGCTCGACGACATCGAGCATCGCGTCCCGGTTGTTCTCCCCGAAGCAAAAACGGGAAGCATCCTCCAAGCCCTCGTGCCAAAGTTCGTGCCAGAGGATGGCCACGCGGACAAGCTCCCGCGACACCAACTCCGCCTGCTCGACCAGCCGCTCCGAGTGAATGCGCATCGCCGTCAGCACTTCCGCCGCGGCCGCCGACCGGACAGGGTGTTGCGACTTGGCCGCCACCGTTAATGGATATACCAGGGCCTGGGGATGGGCGCGGCCAACGCGGATGAGGAGCTCCTTGACGCCGTCCCGTACCTGCCTGGTCGACGCGTGCAGCCGCGCAATCATTTGTGGCACGACATCGAGCCACACCTCCGGCTCCGTGCTGTTGAAGCCCGATACGAGGACCGAGTTGACGTCCGAAACCCCACCGTAGCGGAACCACAGGGTCAGCAGCTTGAGCACATCTTGTAGCCGCGTCCGCCCGCCAAAAGAGATAGCCCGGAAGAAGCTCTGGACGGCGTCAATGAGGTGGGACTTCATGTTGCGAGACACCTCAAGGCGGCCCATGTTGAAGCTGCCGCTTAGAGTGTTGACGCCGCCGGGAATCATTTGGGGGGAGAGAGGCGATCGAGGCACCCCGTCGCCAGAAGAATGGGAGCGCCGTCGCACTGCAGCCGTCTCAGCAGCTTCGGCAGACAGGGAGGCAAAGGCGTGCCAGCCTTTGTACCAGTCCGGTGCCAACCATGTTGCCGTCCGCACAAACTCGAGCTCCCGCTCCGGCGACACGTCGACGTTCATCTCCGCTAGAGCGGTGGCGTCACCCGCCGATGAATTCTCCTCCCGCAGCGTGCGCGCCCACTTGGCTAGCTTGAGGAAATGGCGTGCAGGTAGGCGATTGCCGTAGCGGGCACGGGTCCGAATGATGCCCGGCGACGCCTGTTCGAGCGAGCGGTACGCGTCGACGCGGCGCTTGGCCACCCAGAGGTGCTTGAGAAACGCAAAGCCAACGTCAGGGGACACACGCGGCAGCACGTAGCCCGGGTCCCAGCTGGACACGTCCTGTTCGACCGCGTGCTCACTTGGGGGAGGTGGCAGCAGCCGACGCAGCGCCTCAGAAGCCATCGGAAGCCGCCCAACCTTGTGGCAAATGCTGGCAAAGTGTAACCAGCTGGACTGGTTCTCCTCCGCCGTAAGCACCATCGACCGCACCATCAGCGTCCGGTACCAAGTGAAGTGGTCTTCGCGGCAGCCAGCGAGACGGCGCGCCCAAGTTTCTGCCAGGCGACGTTTGGCGTACGGCGATGGGCGTCTCAGCAACTCCACCGACTCACCCATCTCCACCAGCAGCTGCGCGTCCAGTACCTGCACATACGCACGCGGGTACCCTTCCCCGACTCGTGCGGTTAAACCGGCGTCCAGCTCCCGCCTCGCCTCTGAGATGAGGAGGATGGCTCGCTCGTGCTGCCCATTGTGAATGCTGAGCAGCGCGCGGTAAAAGGCGCCGGTGAACGAGTTCACAGGCACGTACGCAATGCGCTCCGCAAACGCATCCCAGCGGCCGAGATCAAACGCGACGGACGCAGCGCCTTCTTGCGCCAGCTGCGTGCGGGCGCACGTGTTGCCATCCGCTTCCGCCCACGCGACCGCCACTTCTGCATCCATGCGGCGCCACTGACCGAGCTGGTTCAAGCACCGCAAGCGACCGCACGTGCGATCCCAAGACGACAGCTGCGGCAGCTGGTTGGAGCTGGCACCGCCGTCCCTGCCAAAGCCCGCCGCATCCTGGCTGCTCACCCCTTGAGAAGAGAGCATGGAACCCCTCGAGTGCGAGTCCAGCGGGCTGTCGTACGCCACCAGGGCGTCATCCCAGCGCTGCAACTTCTCATACCACTGCTCCTTGACCAGCACACCGAACCGACGCTCGTAGTCGACGAGCGCACCGACCGCACTCTCCCGCTGGCCCAACGAGTCGTAGATGGATATGAGGCCGTCCGCCCCCGACACAGCCGCAGATGGGTCTTGCCGATACTCGGCCTCTTTGTAGTGCAGCGCCTTGGCGTGCGCGCCACACCGGCAGGCCATTGAGGCGAGGCGACCAATGTCAATCGGAAGCGGCTTCTCGTCGTGCTCCATGAACTCCACAAGGGAGAGCAGCATCTGCAGGGCGTGCGGGGGTAGCGTCTCCGCCGACAATGCAGCATCGAGGGCACAAGCCAGCTCGGTTTGATCCGCCGTGTCCAGCTCTGTCCAGCACGACAAAAACGCCGCATTGAACAGCTCCCGCGAAATGGGCGCGTACACCTCCGCCAGTAGACGGCAAGCACGCAGTGCAGGGGAGCCCGACTCGCTGAACAACGCAAAGCCCAGGGAATGGATCCACTCCTCCCAATCTTCCTTGGTGGAGCGACGGCCAACCTCCCACACTTGGCTCAGCAGCTTGGCGTTAACGTGGACCCGCATGGCACCACTGCCGGCGCCGACCGCCCCACTGCCACTGGCGGCATTGGCGCCGCTCTTGGGCGCCCGGAAAGTGGACGTATCCATGTCCTGCAACGACAACACGCTCTGCACACTGTTCAAGTCAGACAGCGACGCATTCCGTAGGTGGCGCCCCCGCAAGCCGGAAGACGGCAACAACCCAGACGCGCCCGGCCCAGACACAGGAGGGGACGGTGCAGCCGGGTAAGCCATCACACCAAACTCCATCAGCAGCGCCTCAAACTCGGTGTCGCGAAAGCCCTGACGGGTCAAAGACTTGATCAATGTCGGCACGAAGATTCCAAAGGCAGCGGTCGTTTGTGCAGCAACCGCCACCAGGGCACGACACGCCGCATACTGCAGCGCCGCCGCCATGCCGCCACGGCCGCTTGCGTCCCCGCCAACACCAATCAGCGCGTTGGCGCTCTGGACACGCGTCAAGCTGGGAGACGCTCCCGCGTGTGACACGGACGAAGGTGCCACGCCGACACCTGACGCCACATCGTTGCCGAGCCGCGCCAAGTTGGCGGCACTCCCCCGACGCGCCAGGTGAAGCAGCCCAGATGCTATGGGTGACACCAGATCCGGCGAGCCATTGTAGATATGTTGCTGTTCCTGGCTTGACGGAGACGAAGCGAGGCTCGGCCCGACCGACAAGCCCCGGGCAGGGGGGCGCGAGATGGTGCCCATCCCGGCGCTCAGACGACGACCAGCCAGCGCCGGCGCGTCCAGAACAGTGGTCATCGGAGCTGTGCCATTGGCAGACGAGGTGAGGTCTTGCAAACTGGGCGACCGGCTGCAGTTCGGTTCCCCTCGCCCGGCCAAGATGCGTGCGAGTGGGTGAATGAGACAGCTGGCCAAATCCGCCACCGGCAGCCGCCGGACCAGGCGGGAGAAGGTCGTCAGCGCGTGCAAGCGGGCGGCGCGCACCGCCGATGCGTCGCAAGCGAGCACCAAGACGGCCAGTAGCGTCAACGCCACGTGGTCGTCCAGCTGATTACCAAACGTCTCCAGGGTCCGCAGCACGTGCTCCGCCACCACCCGCTCCGACGTGCGGTCCGCGTGGAGGGCGCCGAGCATGGGCGGCAGCAGCGCCGGGATAAGAGGGCGGAACTCGTCACCCAGCGCTTTGCACAAGCGGTCTACCAGCATCAACACTTGACAAACGAGCTCCGTCTCAGCGTCCCAGTAGTGGGCGATGAGCGCCAGAATGTCCGACAAGTGAGGGCGCAGGTGCTGCCGCGCGACCGTGACGACCTCGCCGAGGCGCTTGAAGACAACCTCCCGAAACTTCACGGTGGTGGTCTCCACCTGTGGCCGCAGCAGCCACAGAAGGCGAGGGATGACGGCGGGGAGGAACGGTACACATTTGGCGTCAAGGGACTGGACGATTTGCACGACCGCGCCGACCGCCTCAGAGTGGTAGTGGGATAGCCGCTGGTCAGCAAGAATACGGTGAAGCGCGTCCAGAGCCGCCGATGGAAAGTACTCGGCGTTGGCTGTGAAAGGATGGCTTAGGCGTCCGACCAGCGACTCGGTCCGGAGCTCAGTCCGGGACCAAACCAGTTGGGTGGCCGGCGGGCCGCCCGCAATGGCCGCCGGGTTACCAGCCCCGTTGGCCCCACCGCCGCCCGTGCCACCACAGCCTAGAGCACCCCGTGCGGTGGCGTCGCCTCCATTGGCAGCGACGACACCGGCGGGACCCGGTCCCCTCGCCCCAGGGGGCACAAAACTGCCCGGCACGCCCACAGCGTCGTCACCAACCTCCCCCAAGCCCCAGGCTGCCACATTGGACACGGCAAGCCCCGCGCCAATTTCTGGTACCGATGCTTCGTCAGGTGCAAGGGTCATGCCCGACACCCGTCGTGTGGCAGTCCCAGCAAGCGACGGCAACGCGGCGTACTTGAACTCATCCGGGTCTACAGCACCAAGCGTGCCGAGCAGGATCTCAATGTCCAAGCGCACAGACGAGTCTGACTCAAAGCGCAGCGTCCGCAACAACGACGGCAGGAGGGCGCCAAAGAGGCGGTACGGCTCCACCACACAACCCGTATTTTGCACGAGTCGGGAGAGCGCCCGCAGTGCCGCCTTCCTAAACTCCGCTTGCGCCGACTCCAGCTGCAGAGACGCCACCACTAGCGGCAACAGGTCCGCAAGGTACGGCCGCAAGTCCGTGCCGCCGCCGGCGAGGTCCCCCACAGCAGTCAGGACCGGCCCAGCCGCTGCCGTATCGCCAGAGGCCCGCGCGTCACGGAGGCGGGCAATAAGTGCAACCAGGATAGCTCGCACGTACGGGGTCACCAGGCGAGGGGCGTGGCGGATGAGGAGAGAGAGCAGCTTAGCAGCGTGCGCGCGCGCGTGGAGGAGGGCGTGTCCGGGACATCGAAGAGTCACGAGCAGTTGCATCAGTAGCTTGCGCAGCGCGGGGAGGGCGTGGGCGGGATTGCAGCTCGCTTGCCGCCCAGCAAGAGCAACAGCCTGCTCCTTGACGGCTAGCTTCTCGTCGTACAAGCACAGCAGCTGTGTCCGCAAGCTCTCTGGTTGGGCCAGATATACAGTAAAGCGCGCGTCATCCAGGCCCTTGAGGGCGGCAAGCCGGATGCTGGCATCCGTGTCCGCTACCGCCACGCTCAGCAGCAGCGAGAGGAGCTCCGCAACGTCCCGGCGCAACTGCGTGCCGGTAGAGCAGTTCGAGCCGCAGTCCCCAGCAGGGACAATCCGTGGTGCCGCGCCGTCTGACGTCGCGAACCTGCTCGAGTCCTGAAACGCGCCACACCCACCAGCGTCGCTAGCAGACATGCCGCGCTGATACCCGTACTGGGCGGTGGCGGCCGCGTCGTAGGCGCGTGCAGCCGAGTCGGACGCAGCCGCGAGCAGGTGCGCCGACGCCACCACCGCCGCGTGCCGGACCGCCGTGGAGCGTGCGTCCGTATGGGGCAAGACCGCAAAGCGCACAAAGCCGCACACGTCGCCAGCGGGCAGGGAGACAAAGTCAAACTTGACCACTGCCGACAGGGCGAGCAGCAGCGACGACTCGGACGCGGCCGGCGCGGGGCCTGCACCTGAGATCTGATCATATGACCGCACGGATGCAAGCGACGACTGACGGGCCAGAGGTATCCGCTGGTCGACGTGCGCTCCCGACCCCGGCGACGAAGAGTGGAACAAGTCCCCGCGGCTGCCCGTCCGCGGGGGATGCAATCGTTCACGCGGCGGGCTACCATCCACGGACGGCACGTCGCCACCACCGTTGAGCATGCCCGCCGACGGCAAGCTGGCCATGGAGCAGGTGGCTGGCAAACACCCGTTGCGAAAAGCGTTGGGACCTCCAGCCCCATCCCCCCGGATCACCAGCGTCGCACTCCCATGTGGCATCATCAGCATATTGGCCGGTGAGGAAGATGGAGATGCGGACAGGTGGCCATTGACCCCACGGAGGCTGTCCGACACGACTTCCAAACCGTTGGTGGATGCGCCGGTCCCAGAGCGACCGTGGCCGACGCCAGCAGCCCCAGCCCCAAATGAAGGGTGCCATGACCCGCCGCCCGGCCGCGGCGGATTAGGCCGCAACGCCGCCAGCGACGACGCCGCCGCCATGTGGGTCAGGTTGGCGTCGGACGGCCGTTTGCGCAGGTTGAGGTCAGAAGGGGATTGGGCAAGGGACGGATCTTGGGCCGCGTTCGCGATGGGCGCGAGCACGGACATGGCCGCCGCGAGGAAGCGTACCAACACTGCAGGGAGTAGGCGGGGCTCGCTGGTCACCACCGACTGCAGTGCCGCAACGAGCTCTTCGGAGAGCTCGCCCGCAAACATAGCAGGCAATAGCCGGTGGAGTCGGCGCCCAAAGCGCACGACAGAGCCTTTGCCAACGTCTCGCCTGCCATTGACCGCGCGGGCCAGGAGGCCGACGCATGCCAGCGCGTCGGCCCGTTTCTTCTTGCGCCCGTACTTTTGGTCCACCGCCACCGCGCCCGCAGCGCTGAGGGCCCTGCTAGTGCTGTCGCCCGCACCGCCAAGTGCCTTGCTACCCCCGCCGCCGCCGTTGCGATGTGGGGCTAGGGGCAGCCCCGCCATTTCGCCGGAAGACCGGGTGCGCCGGTGTGACCGACGCACCTTGAGCTTGTCAGCAGACGGTGCGACGAGAATGTGCGACGGGTGCGCCGTCCGAGTAGATGGCGGGGGGGGCGTCAGGGACTCGCGCACAAGCACCAGCGCATCCTCCAAGTAGGAAGAAAAGGACTCGCCCCCAACGGCAAATGCCGTTTGGCCGAGTGCCACCAGTGCGGCGCTCTGCTCCTCCAACGACGCATCCTCCGAGCGCAAAACGCGCGCCAGGAAGCCAAAGGCCTCCTCTAAGAAGCCGCCCACCGCAAACTGCATGGGAGACGACGCCGCCAGCAGGGGTACGACGCTCGCCACCGCCCCGCGCACCAACGGGTCCCGGTCGTTCTCAAACCCAAGCGCCACGCGACACAGGTCTGGGAACCGGGGGCGAAGGTATTTGCCGGCAAACGAGTTGTCCAACAGAGTCCCCAGTGCGAGCAAGCAGCCATGCACCGAGTCGGCCGCGGGGGAGTCAGCCTGCAACACCGCAATGATGCGACCGGCCAGCTCATCCACCACGCCACCTGCTTCCGAGTGGTCCCGGCTGGCAACAACCTTCATCACCGACTTGAACGCGAGGATGGCGTCGGCGCGCACGTCCGCCCGCATGTCACACACCGCGTGCCAGATGGTCCGTACCAGCTCTGTTCGTTTGGCGTAGACGAGCGCCGGCGTTGCATCGGCCAACGCGCGCAATACGAGGACGGCAGCAGCGCGGGATTTGGACGCCGTCGGTGACCTGCGGAGGTCTCGTAGCCGCTCCATGGCGCGCAGCAGCTCTGCGTCAACACAGCGAGTGGTCAGCACACCGCTGACGCCGGCGAGCCGCTGGAGCACACGGGCCGCCCTTCTTGGCGTCTCAATATCCCACAGCTTCAGGGAGAAAACCACACAAATCAGAGCGCGGAGGACAAACGGCGAAATGAGGCGGAGCAGGAACACTAGCGTCAGCACACAGAATACGACTGCTCGGCTCTTAAGGGGCACCAGCGGCAACGTCACGGAAGAAAAATCACGGCAGCCGCTCATAAACAGCACCCTAGTCTAACAGCACCACCATCAACGTACCCTGTCGAGGATGACACGCAGTCCGTTGTACGTCCGCTGCACCCGAGACCTGTAGTCCTCGCCGTCGAGGTCGAGCAGCTCGTCGAGCGCGGCGATGCCAGCAAAGCGCTCGGCCTGGTTCGGAGAAGAGTACAGCGTCTGCAATTGGGTGCCGACATTCTCCAAGACCGGAAGCGCACGAGGGGAAATGGTGCTGACGCTGCCGAGCCCGCTGCTACCAGGAGCGGCAGGCGACGCGTACGGGACACTAGCCGACATGTTGCTGCCGCCGGCAGCGCCGCCCATGCGCAGCCCTTGAGCGGTTGCAAGCCCAGACCCATCTCGAGTGGCGCCACCGCCGCTTCCATCATCCCTCAAGGCCGACTCCAAGGCCTCCCGCAAGGCGCGGGC
>ENA-ORXT01006476-ORXT01006476.1-marine-metagenome-genome-assembly--contig:-NODE-6476-length-10859-cov-2.436283_pt1 | contig 10859 bp, 8 predicted proteins | sample MGYA00237868_ERZ511482 | MGnify/ENA metagenome assembly ERZ511482
ATGGCTAAATTAATGAAAGGGGATATCGGACTCAACAGCCGGGCTGGTCGGGGCAGTAGTTTTTGGGTCGATATTCCATTTATTGTGGGTGAAGGTTCCCAAGAAAAATCTATGCTTGAGGGGTTTTTTGCCCTGTATCAGGCGAATGAATCTATTGTGCCGATGATGCAGCAACAAATAAGTTCTCTGGGTGCGACACTTGAGGTGGCGACCAGTCTGGACGAGCTGCTGACTTGGCACACTGATAGTGCCAGGCGATATCAAAAGTACCTTGTCGATATTGAGAACCTCGAGGCGGAGCAATTGGGACAGTTGAGCCAACATCTTGCTCGTCAGGCGTCAGGAACAGACTGGTTATTTATTAGAGGCATTAACGAAACTAAAACTGAACTGAGTGAGCTGATACAACAAAAGGCCATGGCTTCGATGATAAAGCCGATTTGTCAGATGCGGTTTCTGGAGTTTCTACACGTTGATGTCGGCGCTGATAAAGCGGATGTTTCAGGCAAAGAATTAAATGGCGCAGCATGGTTTGATGCATTCACGAAACCACCACAAATATTGCTGGTTGAAGATAATAAGGTTAACCAGATGGTCGCTTCTGCATTGCTTAAAAAACGCGGTATGCAGGTGACGATTGCCAATGACGGACTTGAGGCAATAGATGTGTGTCGACAAAACACCTTTGACCTCATTCTCATGGACATCCAGATGCCACGAATGGGCGGCGTTGAGTCGATGCAGGCGATAAAACAGCGGCTGAAGTTGGAAGGGCGTAGAGCCATGCCTGTGATAGCGTTGACTGCTAATGCGATGCAAGGCGCAGCTGAAGAATATATTGGGCAAGGCATGGATGATTATCTGACCAAGCCAATCAATACAGCGGATTTAGACAAAGCGCTGCAGCAGTGGCTGCTCAATTCAGAAGGTATCGCGGCATAAGCGTCCTTTCCAGGTTTATTTGCTGGCGAGCTTCTGGCCAGGCTTAAGTAAGGGGCCTAGTGCTTTATACGCCAATGACTCCAGAATGATGCCATTGGTATTGGCGGTCAGAGCTTTGTTAGGCAGACCCGTTTTCTCATACAAGCCGGAATACCAACCTTTCTCTTCATCATAAAGCTTGCTGGCTGTTTCGATCAGCTTGGCAGTGTATTCTGTTTCATATAGCGCATGCCAACCAAAAGCAGCTTTGGTGCTCAGGCTTTTAAACTCGCTGGCATCATCGCCATTCTCTGTAATCGCGTTCCAGGCTTTGCCACCCGTAAAGACGGTGTTATAGACAAAGTAGGGCGCGACATCGATATTATCTTCACTCACTGCGGTAAGGATGCCGGTTTCTTTGTAGCGAGCTTCCTGTACTGCATAGACACGGTTAGAAAACTGTTGCGAGATCTGATCCCAACCAAACTCTAATCCATCTAAAATATACGGCTCACTGACCACATAGTTGTGCGCGGTAAATTCCTCAGGGCGACGACTGTCTGTGGCAATGTTAATGCCATTGATTTTGATGAATTTTAACCAGGATTGATAATCGAGGGCTTCTGCCACGTCATAGCCCATGAGCTGCATCGACTTTGCTGCGTACTCTTCATAGCCCAGTCGGCCTTCCTGAAGATAGAGTGTTTTACCATTCTCAAGCAGGGCACCATACAGGCTACCGTCCTTGACCATGGCGTTCAGATCCCAACGCCTGATTATTGCCTGAACCTCGGTGGTAAACTCAGGGTAGTTCCAGACTAATACATTAATTGGCACCATCACGCGGCCGATATCGATTGCCGACCAACCTATCCCTCTAGGCGTTGGCTTGTTCTTATAATCAACCATTTTCAGGCTGATGGTATTGTATGATTTATTAGGTAACTTACCCTCGTAAAGCGGGAGTTTAGCGAGACTGCCTAGCAGTGACTGCATACGTTGTTTGAAGTTACTGTCAGAGATAATTTCTAAGCGCTGTGCGGCAATCAATCCCATCATATACGAGGAAGTATCCCATAGCGTCGAGGCATTATATTGATGCGCAGAGTTCACCATGCCAGTTTCTTCGATGGTGTTGTTTTCGAAGTACTTCCAGGCAATGTTCGCCCACTCCAGCTCCTCAGAAGTTAGTGCCCGGGATTTTGGTAGTGGAATGATCGTTTCGTTTTTAATATTCACCCGTGCGGAAACCCGGTTTTCAAAGTCGACTCTTTCCAAGGAAATGACAATACCAAAGGCGGTGATCAAGGCTAGCATGAATACGATATGACTACGGGCCCGAATTAGGGATTTCTTGAAACTCATGTTTGACCTTCTGCTAAGGGTTGTTCTACGACGCTGGAAGTTGACGTTTGGTGCTCAGGCACTTTGTTTTCAGCGGTTTCACTAGCAGGCTTCCACAGGGCTGCGTAGACGATTCCGCTAAGAGCGAGAATATTGTTTAATCCCCAGAATGTATTGAGCAATACGCCATCTATTGAAAAACTGACTTGGCCTCTTGAGACCTGCCACCAGGCATAGCTTATCCCAAGGATCGTTAAAACAATGATGCTGAGTTGCGGGATGACTAAGTGCAGGAATGTGCCTTCCTGTCGGTCTTTGGGTGTCACCGGAAAGCTGATTTTTTCACCCTTTAGTACTGTCCAGATAGCCCGTAAGTTATTAGGGAAAAATGCCAAATAGGATGCTTTGGAGGGATAGCCTGCCAGACCCCAGCAACCAACCATAAACGAAAGCTCGGTCATCAGCAGGAACGGCAGGATATGCGCATAAAAATCCATGGAATAAGCTTTCACCGGCGCAATTGCCGTGAACAGGTAAATTAACGGTGCGCAGAGAAAAATAGCATTCCAGAGTCCGCCGAGATATGACCAGATGGTGGTGGCATACATCAACCGTTGAGGCAGGCTCATGCCTTTGCGGAAAACAGGATTGTCGTTTTTAGCGATATCCAAGGTGCCACCCGCATATTTGAAGCGTTGCACTGTCCAGCTCAATAAATCCTGTGGCGACAGCATTTTGGATTCAACTTCGGGATGCATCACCGATTTCCAGTTACGATCTTCATCGGCATGCAGCACGATGGAGGTATAAATGTCTTCAGAGACATGGAATCGATAAGGTGTGAATTCATTATCCTGAAGTACCTGATGTTTCAGGCCTGCTTCAGCGATAGGGTCGAGATTGGCCTCTCCGGTAAGTTTGGTAATTAGCGCGCTGTTACTTTTGACCTCATGATCGATTGACTCTGCATAAGCTTTTAAAGCGGCTTCCATAACCGCTTCGCGACGATGAATAGAGCCCGCACCACAACAGAATGACGCATTACACCAATTTCTGCGTCTTTGGATAACGTCATAGAACATCTTTGGCTCGTTAACAAAAGGATCTTCTCCAATGGTCACTGGGCCGAATATTTTTTCAATGCCATTGCCAATCATCCTGCCGGGCTTAGACAGGTACTTACCCAGATGTTCGGGAAGTGAACGGCCTTCCGGCAAATCAAAAAACCATTGCGGAGTTTGCACCCATGCCACATTAGGATCACGAAAATAGCCAAGCGTGTGTTCGAGGATAGTTGAAAATGGCCGAGTGTCGGCATCGCAAATGACAATTAAGTCGCCGCTGGTTTGCTCCATGGCATTGCGTAGATTACCTGCCTTGTAGCCCATGTTATTGTCGCGGGTAATATAATTTGCACCTTCTTCTTTGGCCACCTGTTGCATGGCTGGGCGCTTGCCATCATCTAGCACATGAATCTTGATATTGATATCAGATGAGTAAGTCACCTTGCCTGCATCCTGTAGGCTGAGGCGGACTAATTCAGGATCTTCGTCATAGCTTGGAAAGTAGATGTCCACCTCCAATGCACGGTCTTGTTGTGGTGTATAGCTAACCACTTCACTAAGCAATGAGGGTGCTGTTTGCTTAGGCGTGTCTTCGACTTTCCAAAGATTAAAAGTGAAAAAGCAAAGTCCAATGTAGGCAGCTGTTTCAGCTAGTACCAAGGGTATGGCATACCAGAGTGCATCGGTGTTTAGTGAGGAGGTCCAGCGCCAGGCGATATACCAGAGGCCCAGCGTTAGATTGATTACTGCAAGGTATTGCCACAATAACTCTCTGGTCGGTGAGTGAGGCAGGGGCGGTTCAGGTTTCCGATCTTCAAATTTGTCGAAATAAAAGCCCATTTTTACGACCTTATTATTATTTTTATGTGGTTTATTTCTTGCTTCAGACTACGCAGCACCCTTGGTTAGCACCAAGGTATTGTGATCGGCGTAGCGGAAATATTCTATTGTATCCGCCAGTGCCTGAATCAGGCATAAACCCCAGCCACCTTCGGGTAACTTATTCTCGTCAGGCAGATTTGAACCTTCGATCAGGACTGTACCGGGAGCAGCGATACCTTCATCGGTAATTTTGATCACCGTATTATTATCGACTAACTTAAGCTCAATCAGAATATTGCCATCAGGTTTCTCCTGATACGCATGCTCCACAACATTATTTAAAGCTTCTACCAGAATTAATTCCAGGTGACCTTGAGTCTCAACTGCAATGTTATGCTTTCCACAAAACTGTTGCAAAAACTCTGAAGCGAGTCTGATTTCTGAAAATGTGCTGTTGATATTTATTTTACACATCATAAATACGTGTGTAGCGAGAGCACCCGCTACACAGCTATGTCCTCAGTAAAGTAACTATTAAAAACAATGACTTAAACCAATGGTAGTTTAGAAGTATTGCTTCGCCGTTTCTAAGTCTTCGGTCAAGGTGAATATTCGATCCATGCGGGTTAATTTGAATAACTCCAGAACCGCACCAGAGGCACCTAAAATGACCATCTTACCGGTGCCACCAACTTGCTTTAACACCGCAACCATTGCACCAAGGCTGCTGCTGTCCATAAAGCTCAACTGGCTGATATCCAGAATGAGTTGGTTGTTACCTGACAAAATGATTTCTTCCATGGCTGCTTTAAATTCAGGTGCGACTGATGCATCCAGTCTGGTTTCATCCAGAGTTGCGGTAGTGAGTCCATTGTCTTGTTGTAAATTTATTTTCATGTCTCTGTCTCGTCTTGGGGTTTGGGTTGGGGGTCATCAAATTCGATAATTAGAAAACTTACATCATCGGGCAAGTCATTTATTTGCTCAGTCGATAGCCATTCAGAAGCGATGGCTTGTTTTATTTGCTTAGCGTCCAGGTCCTTTAAGGAGTCAAAGTGAAGGGTTAGATTGTCACCTTCTAGTACTTCATTATTAATCATGGACTTATTTTCACTGATGCCATCCGAGTAAATAATGAGTTGATCACCTCTTTCCATTTGTAAAGTCTGAGTTTCATACTCAGCGCCCTCAAAGAGGCCAATCGGGAAGCCATTAACTTCAAAAGGGAGAATACTGTTGTCGCCGCGTCGGTTGATGTAGGGGTGAGGGTGGCCAGCTTGAACGAAGCAAAGTTTATTGGTGTACAGATCGATTACCCCAAATAGCATCGTTAGGTAATGGTCAGAATCTTGCTCAAGTAATCGCTTATTGAGATTAGTTGCAAACAATGCGGGTATTTCTTCCAGTCGATCACGGGTGACTGCGCCACCGTATAATCCACGTTTTAAGCCCAGAGAAACTTGCAGTGACATCGATAACATCGCCGCTGAAATACCATGTCCGGAGATATCGACGCTGTAGAAGACAAGGCATCCGGTTTGTGTCTTGTAATAATCAAAAGTATCACCGCCGATGTAGACCGCTGGCTTGTAGAACCAGTCAGTTTTAATAGAGCCTTCGGTTAATGGTTCGGGTAATGATTTAAGTTGAGTGGACGCAGCGGCTTTTAGGTCTTTCTCTATATGATCATGCGCCATCTGAAGTGCTTTATTCTTCTCTGCAATGTCGTTTTCCAGAGTAACCACGCGCTGAGCCGCCATCAGGCGAATGCGTATTTCTTCTAGATCAACAGGTTTCGAGGCAAAGCCATCAGCACCGGCATTAATACCATCCAGAATATTTTTTTTACCGCTAAGACCCGTCAGTAAAATGATGTAGATATAATTAGGAAAATCAAACTTACGGATGCGTTGACAGAGACCCGGCCCGTCTAGTTCAGGCATTTGCCAGTCGCAGAGAATCGCATCGAAGCGGCTGGCTTGAAGTTGGCTCCAGGCATCTTCGCCGTCGACGGCTTCTGCAAAATTGTGACCGAGTCTTTTGACAATGCTACACATAATAAAGCGCATGTCTTTAGCATCATCTACTATCAGGATATTCATGGTGAATTCAGGTAAGTCATTGTTTTAATAATTTTTATTATTCGCTTGTAACTTTCAAATCAAGTGTGACATAATGGCTCTGTGATGTAAAACACAACAATTAAAAACTAGACGGACAGTCACATCACTTACCTCGTAGCCTGTACTTTCCGTTATATAGAATAATAAAAATAAGCCACCGAGTACTATTGTCATGCTCTATCGATCTATCAGCGTAGCTATCATAGTGCTGCTGTCTTGGTTTGCGTATTCCTCCACGCAATCCATGCAACAACTTAGCCGTCAACAAAGTAAATTTCAGCTAATTCTAGCTGAAACCACCGAGCGCTCGACTGCTGACCACCTGCGAATCAACAAGCAAATTAACAAGCAAATCAGCGAGATTCAGGCTTTTATTGTTAGCCAAAATAAACTAAGCGCAGAAAAGAAACGGCTTGAACAAAAACTGGCCTCTCAAAAGGTATTCACGGGTTTCCACAAAAGCTATTCGCAAGTGTTGAGTGCAGAAGTATTGCGGTCGCAGAATCAGCTTGCTGATGCCGCAAAGTTATTAAAAAGCACCAAGAAAGGCATATGGAAAGCCGGGGATACTTACCCCGATAAACAAAAAATACTCCGTGCCTTGATGCCAAAAATTGATGCTGCTGTTAAGGCATGGAACAAAGGTGATAAGAAAGCAACGGCAAAATCTGTTTACACCGTATTGGGTAAAATCATTCAGGAAAAAGGCAAATAACAATGAATGAAAATAATAACAACAAGAAACGGGCATCCTTTAAACGCTATTTACCACTGCTAATCGGCTCTATCATTGGAATTGGTATCATTGCCTGGACCAGCTATCAGGTGCAGCAATCCCGCATGCAACAATCCACAGGCGGGCGCGATACTTCAGAATTATTCGCGAGTAATAAAGGCCATGCTAACACTGCTGGAATGTGTGGTATCCCTGAGCCAGCTGTCCATGCCTGCTTTAAAGCCAAAAGTGGCCTGTGCGAGGATGATCTTCAAGCGGCGCGTATTGCCTGGAAGTATTACGAAAATAACTACCAGCCTAAGACCGGATTGGTTAACTCAGCTAATAATTATCCCTCAACTACTATGTGGGATACCGGATCAGCGTTGGCTGCGACCATCGCCGCCCATGACTTTGGATTCATCGAGCAAAAGGATTTTGATGACCGAATCGTTGCCCTAATCAAAACCTTGAGCACCATGAAGTTGTTTAATGGTGAGGCACCTAACAAGGTGTACAACACTAAGACCGGGGAAATGGTTGATTACCGAAATAAGCCGACTGCGGATGGTATTGGGGTCTCAACGCTCGACTTGGCGCGCCTGGTGTCCTGGATGAATGCACTTTCCTGCAAGTACCCAAAGTTTAAAACTCAGGCAAGTAGGGTTTTATCTCGTTGGGATTATGATCGTTTGATCAATAAAGGTCAGATGTATGGTCTTGCTCTGGATCCGGTTTCAAAAAAGATTCGTGTTCTACAAGAAGGCCGCTTAGGTTATGAGCAATATGCCGGCAAGGTATTTAAAGAGCTTGGTTTTGATCAGTCGATTTCTTCTGTCTACAGCAATAAATTCCGCAGCAGTATGAAAATTTATGACGTGCCCATTGCTTTTGATAGTCGTGATCCCAGAGAGCTAGGCGCCTACAACTATGTCGTTACCGAGTCATATGGGCTTGATGTGATGGAGCATGGTTATGACACTGAGAATAAGCCGCTAGTGCGCAATATTTACGATGTGCAAAAAGAGCGCTTTAGACGCACGGGTATCGTAACAGCCGTTTCGGAAGATAATGTTGATCAAAAACCATACTTTGTTTACAACACGATCTTTACCGCAGGTTTGCCCTGGAACACGACGACAGATCGTGGCGTGCAGTATAATAATCTAAAAAGCGTTTCCACTAAGGCAGCATTAACCCTAGCGCTACTTTACCCTGAAGATGAGTACACACAGGTGCTGAAAAGCCAGGTTGAGAGTGCTTACGACCCGAAAAAGGGCTGGTATTCTGGCGTTTATGAGAATGGCAATGGCTATAATAAAGCGACCACAGCGAACACTAATGGCATCGTTCTCAGTACGCTACTCTATAAAAAATATGGCTCAATTTACGAGCTATGTAATGCTTGTGGGCGACGGTTAAGACTCGACCCAAGTAATTACAAGCGGCAAAAGAAGTAGCCTTAATGACCTGGGGTGTTCTTAACTATAGCGGGCTAATTGGTAGATGGCAGAAGCTAGGCTTGCTGCTCTGCCTGCTATTGCCTTGCGAAGTGGTGGCCGGTGAAACACTTCCACCCCTGCTAAAACAAAGTAAATTATTGGTCTGTGCAAAAACAGAGTCAGCTGCAAAAGTTGCTTTATCATCATTTTGGGAAGTCGAAGATGCTCAAAATGAATTTCCAGATGAAAATATGCTTCAAAGCAATGTAAGCACTCTGCATGCAGCAACGCTCGATATAGTTTTGAAGTCGCTTATTGATACCTCAGAGAGATATCCCTCGCTAAGAAATCAGGTTGAACGAACCATACTTAAGTGGAATTACTGTGATGTATTTCATGAAGGTATTTTTTATGATCTCCAACGATCTGGAGAAACGCTCAAAAGAACTCGGTCGGCTAAGTCTTCACCTGAAAACTGGCAGGGTTTTAAGGCCCTGGGATTTTTGGGAGCTACAGATAATCGTTTCGTCCCTGATATTCTGGATTTAGACCAGCAGAGTCTGCGTTCAGATTATGAGTGGCTATTCCATCGTATTTTTCGTGAGCAATGCTTTCCTCATCCGGATACCTCCGAGTTATTTGACACAAAAGAAACTCGCTTGGGAGAAAAAATAACTGGCACAGCTGATGATATAGTTAGTGAATACCCTTATGCATGGGATTCTGAGTGTGTTTATCCGCGCAAACCACCTTTGCTTGATACTAAATTCAGGATTGAAACTCTTCCGATTGCAGTACCAGCGCTGACATCGCAATTTCAGATTCTGCCCGTTGAGCAGCTTGTACCTGGCCTGAACACTCAGATAATGCTGAAGCAGCGACTAAATGTTCCGATGCTTCAATCTAAAGTTGAAATTCATGCGGTGTCTCAGCTTGTCCCACGGCTTGCCACGAACGTGACAATTGATCCTGCCACGATTGAAGTCCCTGTTTTAAAATCCCGGATTACGATTGAAGCAAGTCCCGTCTCTGTTGCTAAGTTGTCCACGAGGGTTAAGATTGATAAGCCCAAATATGTTGCTGCGAAGCCGTCAATAAAGAAAGCGTCAATCAAGAAAGCACCAATCAAGAAAGCGCCAATAAAGCACTTCGATAAACGCAAACAATACATAGGGCACCAGCCTCAACCTTTTGCCCGAGTGGTGAGTGCCCCGCAAGTGGTCACTAAGCCACATGTAGTCGTAAATAAAAACGCCACGCTGATAGAGCGACTCTTAGGGGGAGGTGCCGGAAATGGCAATATCCTCATTATTGATAAGATTCAGCTAACCGTTAATGAATACAACGGTACGGTTGAGACGGCGATTTCGAGTTCTGATATTGGAACGACCATGACCTCGACACAAAGCCATCCTGCCATAGTCAAAGAAATAATTAAGTCCTTGCCCGTTAACAGAAGTTCGCAAAAGATTATTAGTGCGAAGAATACGGTTGTTAGAGAAGCACCAAAATACCTGCCAGTAAACAAGCTAAGGACAGAGGTCGATATAAAAGTAGCGGACAAGTTTTCACCCTTGATTTCAGTGCCAGAGCTTCAGAGTATGCTGCTAGTAAGTCAGTCCTCAAGCAATCAGCGATATCCGAAACCCATAAAGTTACCGAATAAACGGACTAGGTCTAAAAAGAAGGAAGCTAAAAAATACAAGAAATCATCGAGCCTGTTTATTTATTCTCCCTATTCAAGTGACAAGCCAGGTGACAAACAAGCCGTTGAAGAAAAATCAGTAGAGCAATTACTACTGGAGTATCAGCAGTATGAAAGCGATCGTAAACTTGGACGTTTGCCAAAGAAAAAACGAGTAGTTCGTGATCAAGAGATTCGGTTTGAAACAACGGTGGTTATTCAGCAGCCAAAAAGTATCCAACCAAATGTGATGAGCAGGGATGTGCCTCCTTTAAATACTGAGATCTGGGTAGCAAAAAAGGCTACTAACAATACTGTCTTAGTGCCTAACCTAAACAGCAAAGTGAGGATCTATAAAAAATACTCAACGAAGAAATTAAAGGTTCCTTCATTAGGCACGATGATTATTCAGCAACAGCCAAAAGTTGAGATGCTTGCTGTACCCAATTTAGATGTTAGGGTTGAGTATTCCAGAGATAATTCTAAAGCTGAGACTTTAAAAGAACCCGATGGTATCAATGTTAAATCGATAAATAAGCAGCTTGATTTGCTTTTTGAAGAAAACCTGATTGATAAAAAAGCGCCGCTGCAAGCTTTTCCATTTTCGAATGATAGGCTGCCAGATGAGGTATTTGAAAGAACCTTAGTTTCGACAAAGCCAAATATTAAAGAGAAAAAAAAAGGTTTGATGCAAAAACTGTTAACTGGAAAAATTAGAGTAAAAACAAATAATTTAAAATAAAA
>ENA-ORXT01006477-ORXT01006477.1-marine-metagenome-genome-assembly--contig:-NODE-6477-length-10858-cov-4.831463_pt1 | contig 10858 bp, 7 predicted proteins | sample MGYA00237868_ERZ511482 | MGnify/ENA metagenome assembly ERZ511482
TGGGCCTGCAAGCAGCTCCCGCCATGGCAGATCAGCACGGTGGTCTCTTTAAGAGCGACGAGCACCAGCGGCAGATCGACCTCATCGGCAACCGTCTCGTGGCCAACTCGAGAGCAGCCGAAGGCGGGTACCCGTACGATTTCCACCTCCTCGCCGACCGCACGACGGTCAACGCCTTCGCGTTGCCCGGTGGCCAGATTTTCATGACCGCCGCCCTCTGGGCCCAGCTTGGTGAAGCGGCCGAAGCGCACCAGCGTCAGACCGGCCAGGACTGGTACGAGGACTGCATCGCCGGCGTGCTTGGCCACGAAATCGGCCATGTCGTGGCCCGCCACTCCTCCCAGCAGATGGCCAAGTCGAAGCTCACCCGCGGCATTTCCACCGCCGTCATCATGGCGGGAGGCAACGGGGGCGGACAGATGGGCGCCATGATCGGGCAGCTGATCAACACCAAGTACGGACGCGAGGACGAACACGAGTCCGACAAGCTCGGCATCGGATTCATGGTCAAATCCGGCTACAACCCCGAAGCGCTCATTCTGGTGATGAAGGTTCTCAAGGCAGCCGGTGGCGGAGCACGCCCCCCCGAATTCCTCAGCACGCACCCGAGTTCCGAAAACCGCATCAAGCTCATCGAGCAGGAGATTGCAAGATTGCGAAACAAATCGGGTTAACAGCACATGCTCTTCGCCGATACCGTAAGGATCGTCGCCTTCGCCGTCGGCGGGGTGCTTGGCCTCTACGGTCTCTGGCTCATGCTCTTCGGTCTCTGGCCGGACCGGGTACGGGCCTGCGCCCAGCGACTGGATGGTGGAATCTGGCGCTACTTCTTCCTCGGGATCCTGCCGATGATTCCCATCGGGCTTCTTGCAGGCGCCCTCGGCCAGGGAGCTGTCATCATCGTGCTGCCGCTCCTCGTCGGACAATGCGGCGTCGCCGGCATCGCTCTCCACGTCGGCCGGCGACTTGCTGCGGGCACGACCGGCGCACCCGCCCTCTGCAAGGGCGGCCAGGCACTCGCACTGGCGATCCTGTTTCCCTTCGTCGGCTGGGTCGGCATTCTCCTGTTCCTCACCACCATCGGTTTCGGGCTTTGGATGGCCGGCTTACGCAGGCCGAAGCCGGAAGGCGGATCGGAACCCCCGGCGATCCCCGAAAGTGCCACCACTTGATCGATGAAACGGCGCGACAGCCTGCGGCTCGCTGCCCTCGGGACCATTAGCGGCAGCGCCCTCGTACTACCCTCCTGCGAACGGCTCATCTCCAAGTCGATCGATCTTCAAGAGCCCTTCCCCGAGACTCTCGCGGTGCCGGACGGGGCGGAAATCGATGACGATTTCCACCTCCTCTCCCGGGCTGCTTTTGGGCCCCGGCCCGGCGACCTCGAGAAAGTCCGCGCACAGGGCCGCGAAGCCTGGATCGAGGAACAGCTCGCTCCGGAGAAGATCGATGACCGGCTCTGCGACCGGCGCGCGGCTCGCTTTGAATCCCTCCAGGCCAGCATCGACATCGCCTTTGAATTCAAGAAGCCCGTGCTGCGCCGGGAGCTGATCAAGCACACGCTTCTCCGCGCCACCTACAGTCGTCGCCAGCTGTTCGAGGTCATGGTCGGCTTCTGGACCGACCATTTCAATATCGACCTTGAAAAGGGCGAGTGTCTCGAACTCAAACCCTCGGACGACCGCCATGTCATCCGCGAACACGCCCTCGGCAACTTCCGCGAGTTGCTCCGTGCCTCGGCCACCTCCCCGGCCATGCTGGTCTACCTCGACGGCAATCAGAACAAGGTCGAGGCCGGCAAGGATGAGCCTCCCAACGAGAACTACGCCCGCGAACTCCTCGAACTCCACGTCATGGGAGCTGGACGCGGCTACAGCCAGGAGGACGTCGCCGAGGCGGCTCGCGCCTTGTCCGGCTGGCGATTCGAGACCCGCGGCAGGAAGCGCTTCCGCGTCTACTTCGAGGAGAAGTTTCACGATGATGGCGCCAAGACCGTTCTCGGTGAAACCATTCCGGCAGGGCTCGGAGAAGGCGATGTCGATGCCCTGGTGAAGATCGTCTGCGACCACCCGGCGACCGGCACGTATCTCGCTGAAAAACTCTGCCGCCGCTTCGTCAGCTACGATCCGCCCGCCACCCTCGTCGAGCGCGTCGCCGCCATCTTCCGTGAGGAAGGTGGGCAAATCGTCCCGATGGTGCGCGAGATCCTGCTCTCCTCCGAGTTTGCCGCTTGCGCAGGGTCCAAGCTCAAGCGGCCCTTTCGCTTTGTCGCGTCCTCGTTTCGAGCATTGGGAGCGGACACCCATGTCTCGGACGGCGTCATCGAGGAACTCCTGCGGATGGGGCACAGCCCCTTTCAGTACCCGACCCCCGATGGGTATCCCGACGAGGAACTTGCCTGGCTGGGAACACTCCTGTGGCGCTGGAACTTCGCCTTTCAACTTATCGGAGGCACCCTGCCCAGAGTCGAGTTCGACATGGACCGCCTTGGAAAGGCGCTCGGCATCAAAGCCCCCAACGGCACAGCACCTCGGGTCGGCCGGGCTTTCGCCCACCTCTGCGGGCGCAGAGCGACCCCGAAAGAACGAATCGCTCTGGAGTCGCTCATCAAGGACGCGGTCGAGAACCGTCCCAAGGCGCGTGACTTGCTCGGAGTCATGCTCTCCTCACCCGCTTTCCAACGCACCTAGCCATGGCTGTCCCATTCACCAGAGGTTCCGTTCGAGAGCTCGTCTTCGGCAAGCCGGATGACAAGGGCCTGCTCGTCGTGGTCTTTCTCCGCGGCGGGGCCGACACTCTCAATCTGGTCGCCCCCTACTCCGACGACCGCTATCACCGTCTTCGTCCGACCTTGGCGCTGAGCGAGAAGAGCGTGCTCAGGATCGACGATCACTATGGGTTCCATCCGGAGCTCGCTCCTCTCCTGCCGATCTTCGAGGACGGGCGGCTGGGAATCGTTAACGGAGTCGGCTCCGACAACCCCACCGGCTCGCATTTCGAATGCCAGGATCAGATCGAGCACGGCGCCTCCTTCTCCCAGTCGCAGCACGTCAGCGGCGGCTGGCTTGGTCGCTACCTTCAGTGGCGGAGCCGCCAGGATGGCCCCGGAGCAATCTCCGCCGTGGCGATTGGAAAGACCCTCCCAGAATCACTGCGCGGCGCACCCTCTTCCGCCGTGCTCGACAAGGTCAGCGATCTTGCCATGAAGGTTCCTTCGGGTGAGCCCGGAAACCCGACGGATGCGCTCCGGCGTCTCTATGCCAACGAACCCGGCGCTCTCGGCAGACAGGGTGGAGAAACGTTAAAGCTCCTCGAGCGGCTGGCGCCTCTTCGCGAGGATGCCGCTGCCGAAAAGACAAGCAGCGGCGCCTACCCCGAAGACTCCTTCGGCCAGGGACTTCGTGAGGTGGCACGGCTCGCCAAGGCCGATCTCGGCCTTGAGGTGGCCACCATCGATCTCGACGGATGGGACAGCCACTTCGTGCAAGCGGCTGTCTTCTCCGGAAAGGCGGCAGCACTCGGCAAGGGCCTGGCTGCCTTCGATGCCGATATCGCAGCCATCCGCGATCGAGTCACCGTCGTCGTGATGACCGAGTTCGGACGTCGCCTCTACGAGAACAGCTCGCTCGGCACCGACCATGGCCGGGGCTTCGCCATGCTGGCTATGGGACGCGGCGTCGCCGGGGGACGGATCCATGGCCCCTGGCCCATCTTCGAGGAAGAGGAGGAGGACGTCGCGACCAAGATCCGCGCCGACGGACTTCAGGTCCGCTACAGTTATCGAACCGTTCTCTCCGAGATCCTCGGCTCGAGCGCTGGCCTCAGCCCAGCCGATCGACTCGAAGTTTTCCCTGACGCTCCCGACGAGGAGGCCAGCGGGATTGGTCTGCTGTAGCGGCCAAAGCGTCTTTCAATCAATGCTCCGCAACCGAATTCGCGACCACGTTCTCACGAAAGTCCCCTCGGGCAGCGCCTCCAAAGTCTGACGACTTCGGCTACGAGCTGCGCTTACCTCCTACTTCTGTTCAGGCGCAGCTGTCGTCTCGGCCGGCAGCTCCTCCTCGATCTCTTCCTTGAGGTCGATGTTCCAGAACTCGTGGTACCAGTCGCCGTGAGGCGAGTGCCGATGACAGTGAAGGCAGGCGGTGACTTCCCAGGCTTTGCCGCACTCGGGGCAGACCCCGCCGGTGTCGAAAGTGTTCCAAGAATGTCCGCACGCGCTGGTGCAGTACCAGCGGTCCGCCGATTTCGGCTCCCACTGGCATTTGGGACAGAAGATCTTGATCTCTCGATTTGCCATGTCGTTTCCTTGTCTACTTGGTTAGACTGACTCTATGCCCAAAATGGTCACTTTGCTTGGAATCATCCTCGCCGGACTCGCGGGTTCCATCGCGCCAGCTCAAACGGCGGTTTCACCTCCGGCCGACGCTCTCGTCGAGCGCCTCGACCTCGACATCAAGTTCTACGCCAAACATCTCGATGCCGGTGGGATCCCCATCGTGGCATCCGAAAAGGTCTCCGACTACGCGCTTCTGGAGGCCCGGTGGATCCTTGATCGGATGCTTGAAGGGCGTGATGACCTCCGCCGTGCCATCGCCGCCACCAAGGTGCGGCTCGCGATCATGGCACCTGACGAGCACACCACAGCCATTCCCGAACACAGCGACCTCAAGCCGCCCGCCTACTGGGACAAGAGAGCCCGAGGTCTGGGCGCTACCGACCTTCGCCCCGCCGTTTCGGTCGGCGAAGAAAATCTCCTCGGCTACAAGGGCGACCCCTATGCCGAGGAGAACATCCTCGTGCATGAGTTCGCCCATGTCCTCCATCAGCACGGGCTCACCCACGTCGAGGAGGGCTTCGACGAGCGTCTTCGCGGCATCTTCGACGCGGCGGTCGAGGAGGGGCTCTGGAAAGGCAAGTACGCAGGGACCAATCACAGCGAGTATTTTGCCGAGGCGGTGCAATCCTGGTTCGGAACGAATCGCGAGGACGACCATGATCACAATCATGTCAACACGCGCAGGGAACTGCTCGAGTACGACCCCCGTCTCGGCGCGCTGATGATGGAAATCTTCGGCGAGAACGAGTGGCGCTATCTGCGTCCGCCCGATCGCCCGAAGCCACCCGCACACCTTGTCGGCTATGACCCATCCAGGGCCGCCTTCTTCGTCTGGCCCGAGGAGGTCGTGGAGGCCTACGAAGCTCATCAAGCAGGTCGCCACCTGGAGTTGCTCGAGGATCTTTTCGAGGAGGACTGGTCCGAGGCCCGTTCCTCGAAAAGCTTTAGGCGGGTGCAGGTCCGCTTCGAAAACAAGACGGCGGGGGCGATCCGGATTCAGTGGGTCGACTTCGAGGGCGATCGTCAGGTAATGGGCCGAGCCGATCCCGGCCGCAATGCCGAGCAGTCGACTTTCGCCGGCCACCTCTGGGAGGTTCTCGACGAGCAGGACACCGTCATCGCGCGCTTCCGCGCGGGGAGAAAAAATGCCCGTGGCGTCGTTTCCGACGACATCGAAGCCAAGTAGGTGCCGCGGGAAACGCCCGGCCAGTTCCGCTACGGAACCTCCTCGAGCGATCCTGAATAAATCCACCGGACCACCTTGCCGTTTTGGACGAGTGCCTTGGCCTCCGTTTCCATGCTGCCGAACATGGTGCGGACGTCGTAGAAGACGGGAATCGTCCAGTAGGGATCGGCGTTGATCATTTCCGCCTCCGCCACGCCCCAGAGCTTGATTTTGGCCGGCGTCACCTCGGTGACCTGACCGCTGTTCATGCTCTCGATCAAAAGCGGATAGGTGTCGTCCTGCTCGGGCGGTTTCGGACCAAGGACCGCCGCATGCTTCTGCATCTCTTCATCGGAAAGACCACGCGGCATGAAGTGCGCGAGCCGATCCAGCGCCGCCTGATGACGACCGGGAGTCGTCGGCGAGGAACTGGGACCTGCAGGAGCGCGGGGTTTCGAAGCCGCCGCTTCGGGATCCTGGGGAGTGCCCAGAGCTGCCACGGCGGTGCTCGGGTCCGGCACTGGCTCGCTTGGAAACAACGAGGCACGAAAGTTCTGCAAGGACTCGAGCCCGGCGAGATCACCGGAGTCCTTCATCGCGCTGGCCCGCTCGGAAAGGAGCTGGTCGTACTCTAGGAGCGCCCTGACGTCAGCCTGGTTCACCTGGACCACGAGCTTGTTCGAGTATTCATCGAACATCGATCTCAGGTCTCGGACCTTGTCGGGGAGCTGAGCCTCGGAAGGAAATCCGCTGTAGTCCTTCGCCGCGAGCCGGGTGACCTCCGCCTGCACCGCCTCGGCAGGACCGTGCACCCGCCTCGCCACGAGTTGGGCCTTGAGTTCCATCAGAAGGCGGGCGTATCCGCGGGCCAGCTCATGCTTTTTTTGTTCGTAGATCGCCCCGCTGGCAGTGACCTTGTCGCGGAACTGACTCAGACCCGGCTCGAGTTCGAGACCTTCAACGGGCTGAATCTCGTCCCAGGAGGCGCGCTCGCGAATCGGGGCATCGGCAATGGTCCTTGTTGTTGTCCCACTTTTGCCACCCGAACCAAGGACCGCCTGAGAGGGCTGGGACGGAACAGCCCCCACCCCCTCGAGCCCCTTCGGAAAAAGCAGACTCCAGTCCATCACCTGCGCCTCGATGGCAGGTGAGAGACTGGCGAGAATGTCCTGAGAGACGCGGTCGTCGGGCTCGAGTTCGAGTAGCAGCCTTGCCGCGTAGCCGACGAAGAGCTTTCGACTGGCATCGTCCCCTTCCCCATTGATCCGCACCATGTGACTGCGGAGTGCTGAAGCGGCCTGGGTGGCAGTCATCGGACCTCGCTCGATCAGTGGCACTTCCTTGCCGAGGCCGAGGCGGTCGCGGGCTGAGGTGATCAGCTGGTAGCTGGGAAAAACCGCCCCGCCCAGACCGGCCGCGTGAACCCGGAAGGCCGGCGGCACGTCGGGATAGACCAAGGCGAAGCGAACGAAGTATGAACGAATTTTGATCTGGTTGCCTGCGCCAAGCTTGACTTGATCGAGGGTCTTTCGAGTCACCTCCGCCTGAGCGGGGAGTGCGCCTGGCGAGCCAATCAGCGCAGCAAGGACGAGGGGTAACAGAAAGTTTTGGAAGCACGAACCCATGGCGAAAACTGCCAGCGATCGATGAAGTTGGCAAGGTTGGCGCCACTCATGGTATCGGGAGTGGCGAACCTGCACTCTCTTCTACTCGCCGCCTGCTTTCCCTGCATCGGGCTCCATGCCGAGATCCCTGAGCAAGTTCCGGATCCCATCGGCGACAGCGGCTCCAGGGACAAGCCGGTCCGTGTCCATATCCTGTCCGGGCAGTCGAACATGGCCGGCATGGGCGACATCCGCGACGGTGGCTCGCGCTGGGGTGAGGAGATGATCGAATCGAGCCCCTCGGTCTACAGGGGGTGCTTAGGATCATCTCGACCGCGCCAGTTCATACCAGAGCGTGTCGGCCACGAGTCGGGCCACGGAGCTACCGTCGGCCCGCTGCTCCGACACGATCGGCTCCATCCGACGCCCCGCTCCATCGAGGGCATGGATCTGGAGCACTTTCGTACCCGCCGGAAATACGATCTCAATCGGCACACCCCATGTCTTCGTAGGACCATGCCCCCACTGCGTGCCCACCGTGGTCTTCGCCCCGTTCCATCCCATCGCCTCGTTCTCGGCGTGGTTCACAGCCACCAGCAGCATGGATTCCGAAGTGTCGACCGCCCTGCCATCGCGGCTGGCCACGGCTACCACCGCATAATTTTCCGGCACCTCCCCCACCCTGATCAACCAGTCGCCAAGGGAATGTTCCGCCCCTCCAATCCGACCCCACACCGCACTCATGTTTGGCGTGTCGACCCGCAGATGTGCTCGAGGCGAGTCGGATGCATCCCACACAGCTCGCCCGCCCGGCGCTTCCAGCCGAGCGCCATGCTCCGCAACGAGCTCGGTTCCCGGGCGCACCTCCGCGAGCGGGACTTCCGGCTGGTTGAGATCGATCCCCACCCGGGAGGAAAACGCGTGGACACCGAGCTCGCGATGCGCCCCCGGTGCTGCCGTACGGATCTCCTCGAGCGGAGCGAGGGCGCCGGTGCGGAAAAGGGCGCCGAACACGGGAAGAAGGCTCAGCTTGCATGGCTGCCCGTTCATCGTGAAGAAGCTGGTCAGTTCATCGCGGACCGCCGGACCGGATCGGCTGTCGTAGTCGAAGAAGAACACCGCGTCCCAGTCCTGCAACGATGCGAGCGTGGCAGCGATCGGCACGGCACCCGCCGAGTAGAAGAACGGCTCCGCCATATTCCACTCGCTGTAGGTGAAGGGGCGACCATGAACCCTCCAGCCGGCGCGCATCAGAGGACTGTTGCGAGGCCACTTGTTCTCAAACGGAGACTCGCAGAGCGGATCGTTCCCGATCGTCCAGTTCCCCATGTCCCACTGCCGCCCCGGAAACAGCGGGTGATGCCAGTAGGAATGCATGTCGCCGAAGTCCGAGGTGCGCGCATTGAGCACCGCCCCCTGATAGTTGGTCTGCGTGCTGGCGATGGGAACTCGCACCCCAAGCTCGTCGCGCAGTAGCTTGAGTGTCCGCTGATAGAAGCCCGTTTCGAGATCGATCATGAAGGTGAGGAAGGCCGCCCGCGCATCGGGGACCCAACTATCGTCCGGCAGTCCGACATTGAGCGCAAGCAGACTCTGATTTTCGGGAAGTACCGTCCAGACAACTCCGGGTCGGAGCTCGACCCCGCGCAGTTCGACGGCCGCCTCCGGCCCGCCGAGATCAAAAGCAAGCCGCCCCTCCTTCTCCACCGTTGCGTTTGCGGTGAAGCGGAATTCAGCTTGCGCCCACTCCGGGCCGGCATCCACGGAGCCGCTGAGACCCAGGGACTTCCAGCCGCCAGTCAGCGTCGAGACGTTGAACGAAAGCGGTCGGGGCTCGTCCGCCCGGTACTCGAAGCGCAGGGTGTAGGGTCGGTCCTTTTCCACAGACAATCCTTCGTAGCCAAGCTGCTGATTCCATCCGGCGTCCGCTTTCTTCAAAGGCGCAACCCGCAGCACCCCGTCGCCCGGAAATTTCAGAGTGGCCGGCCACTTTTCGTGGTCGTTGAAAGTCCACCCCTCGCCCAGTGCGCCCGTCTTCCAGAAGGTCGAGTCGAACAGCGGGGCACCCAGCGGAGAGCTTGTGTCCCTCCAGGCATCCCGAATTCCCGCGTCATCCTTGTACTGATCCAGAAGCCAGCGATTCCACTTCTCCAGAATCGCGGTGCGATAGAGGCCCTGCGCGCTCAGCAGATGGTCGGGCCCCTGCGCCGAGAAGCGGTTCTCGTTGAGCATCTCGACCATCGCCACCGAGGGATCATGCGCGCGCGGCAGATCGCGCCGGTACGGATTGCGATGACCAAGGAACTCGCGGCAGAACTCGTGGTAGGCCGCCTCGATCTCGTCCATGAAGAACAGCAGATGCTTGTCGCCGCTGGCCGAATGACTGCCTCCGCCCAACGCCGGCCAATCTCTTTCGCGCGCGATCGAACGACCGACATGGAGATTCAGGTTGCTCGAGATGCCGCGCTTGGCCAGAGCCGCGAGCAGGTAGTCGAGCTTGTCCACCTGGGCGGGGTCCATCCGCGCGCCACCCCTCTCATAGAGACCGTTGGGCGAGTACGAACTTTCGAGGTGATGAAAGCGCACCGCATTGATCCCGAGCCGAGCCAACTGAACCGCCATCTTGTCCGCCTCTGCGTGCTTGGGAAAGGCCGCCCCGAAACACAGGTTGACACCCCAGAACCGCACCGGCCCCTCGTCGTTGTGGAAGTGCCCCTCATGGACCCTGACAAAGCCTTGAGATCCGGCCGGCCCCTGATTGAGAAACGCGAAGCTCGTCGCCCCCGGCACCTCGGTCTCCGACACGACAAAGGGGAAGGGATCGGCATGCGCAGTGGCCACGAACCCAAGGAAAAGGGCGAGGCAAGTCGAGCGGCGGAGCGTAGTCATGGCGTAGGCTATCCGTTTCACAGACGCCCGGCCAGAAATCCTGGCGCTCGTGGACGTGAATCTCGCGCTTCTAGCGCAGCCTCTATGCAGGTTCGGAAACCATGCATAGAAAATCGCCTTTTTTATACATGTCGGATGCAATCGGCACGGAACCTCAGGGCTTGAAGAACCCGAATCATGCCTAGCGGACGAATGATATCCGCAGAGATCCGAATCCTCCCCATGAACAGAAGAATCCACTTACTCCCGAACTTGGGCCAGCAACCAGCGGTAGATCTCTGGATTGGCATAGGTCCGAGTGTAGGAATCGTGTCCGACGCCCGGATAGCGGGTAAGCTTTGCCTTGCCACCGGCTTGGTTGACCGCATCGACCATTTCGATCGATCGCTGAATGGGAACGACTTTGTCCTCTTCGCCATGGAAAGCCCAGACCGGCAGCTTCCCCACGCGTGCGCCCGTCGCAGGATCTCCTCCGCCACAAATCGGGATCGCCGCGGCGAATCGATCCGGATGCTCGGCAACGCAGGCCCAGGTGCCATAGCCGCCCATGCTTAGTCCCGTGAGATAGACTCGGTTCGGATCAATCCGATAGTGAGCAATCAGGTAGTCCAGCAGCAGAATGAGATCGTCCGGTCGCCAGCATTCCTGCCATGGATGCTTTGCCAACGCCTGCGGCGAAGCGACGACGAATTCGAAATCATCCTTCGTATCCAGAAGAGGCGGCAGACCGTTTGCCTTCACCTGCTCGATCTCCCGACCGCGCCGACTGCTTCCGTGCAGGTAGATGATCAGCGGCAGCTTTTCTTCGCTGCTTGCGTATCGTTCCGGAAGGTAGAGCCAGAATTTTTCGTGCAGATTGTC
>ENA-ORXT01006480-ORXT01006480.1-marine-metagenome-genome-assembly--contig:-NODE-6480-length-10855-cov-3.942475_pt1 | contig 10855 bp, 15 predicted proteins | sample MGYA00237868_ERZ511482 | MGnify/ENA metagenome assembly ERZ511482
GAGATAGATGATTCTATTACCCGAAATTCAAAGACAAATGTAACTTTAAATGATGCAGAATTAAATTTTATTACTTTTGAAAATTTAATAGAAATGAGATTCGAGAAAGATAGATGGAAATTGAACAATTCGAACTCAATAAATGAAAGCGAAGGTGTAATTGAATGCGCTTTAGCAGAATAGTTTTAATAAGTTCCCTAGTTTCTTTTTTATGGTTGCTGCTTTCTGCCTCCCCTGCTTTTTCAGCTGATGGATCCAAGCGTGGCAGAGATCAAAATGGATCACAGATAGAGGTTAATCAAAATGAAGGTATTAATCTTGGGGCTTTTGATTCTGTTGAGCCTGGGTTTGTGCCACCTGTTGAATCTTTGTGTGATTGGGGTATTTATGTGGAAGATGATTTTGAGCAGGGTGTATGGACTTACACATTTAATAACGAATCTGGAATTGCTCAAGCTTTAGGGAACGAGAATCGGTTTTTATTAAGCGATATTTATGATGCTCGTGTTTATTCTGAAACCGGTCGTTGGTTAACAAAGAGCTGTCCAGATGAATCTACTCAAATTATCCCTGAAGGTTTTCCAACTACAATCCCTACTTTGATGGCAGAGGCTTGGGCTTCTATTGATCCTGGTGTTCCTCCTGCTGTTTCGGCTCCTGTGGGTAAACCAAAAGTTACACAGCTTCCTACGGTTTTTTGGGTGGAGGATGGTTATTGGATAGAACGTTCGGCTACAGCAACAGCTGGCAGAGTCAACGTTACTGTTGATGCTGTTCCTTATAAGACTGTTTGGGATTCGGGTGAATCTGGTAGTAGTCCAGTTGTTTGTGGCAGAGGTTTAGAGGTCGAAGAGAAAATAGATGTAACCAATTATCCTTGTCAGTATACGTATAGGCGGGCTTTGCCTAAGGGTGAGAGTTATCGTTTGGAGACTAGGGCTTTTTTTGGGGTGTCTGCGGTGTCTAATGTTCCAGAAGATCTATCGAATTTGCCGGATCTGGTTATGTCGACTACTACCGATGTTGAGGTGACAGAGATTCAGGCTTTGGTTACTAAGTCTGGGTAACCTTTTTAATATTATAATTTTTTGAACGGAAGTAATACTTGGTTTGGGACAGTCTTATTTGAATAATCATATTTTCAAGCTAAATTGTAATGTCAGGTCTTTTATAAAGTAGTTAGGCATTCGCTTGAGTGAAGAATCCCAAAAAGTTACTCGCCAGTTTGGTAAACATGGAGGCGGGATTGAATTAGCTTTGGCAAGCGTTGTGTTTGGCCTACTTGGGTTATGGATTGATTCCAAAATTGGAACAACCCCGATTCTGTTTCTAGGCTTTTTTATATTTGGATTTCTTGGTTCTGTTTTTGGAAGCTATTATCGATTTAAAGAAGAGATGGCAGCTCATGATTCAGCATCGGCTAAGAGTGAAAATTAATTATGATTGATTCCCCAGCTGTTGAAGTAGCGCAAGATATTGTGCGAAGAGGTTTGATTATCACCCCAGTCGTTGCCTTTGTTGGCTATCTGTTTGGTGGAACGGATGCTGCAGCGTCATTGTTTTTGGGAATAGCAATCATCTTATTTAATTTTCTACTTGCAGCATATATTTTGGCATGGGCGTCAAAAACTGGGCATAGTTTGGTAGCCTCTATGTCTATAAGCGGTTTCTTTTTCCGTTCATCATCTATCGCAGCAATAGTTTGGTTTGTGAAAGATTTTGAATGGGTGAATTTGATACTGCTTTGCATTACGTTAATAGTTACTCACTTGGGTTTGTTACTTTGGGAATTACAGTTTGTTTCTTCCATGCTTGCATTTCCAGGTCTTAAACCTAAGGTTGTAGGTGTAAAACCTGCCGCCGGATATAAAAGGAAGGTATTCTAGTGTTCGCACTTGAGTTCCCATCAATTGATAATCTTGTAAAGTGGCCACCATATTTTGGTGACGGTGAATTCTACATGTTCAACAAGATTGGCTTGATAAGTGTTCTAGGAGTTGTCATAACTTTCTGCATCTTCTTTTTCTCTAAGAAAGAGCTTGTTCCTGCTGGAATGCAGAACGTTTCTGAAGGCATTGTTGGCTTTGTTGATAATCAAATAATTGACGCAACTATGGGGCCTACAGGCAAAAAATACCTGCCTTTCTTGCTTAGCTTGTTCTTATTCATATTCTTAGGCAATATCTTCGAGATAATCCCTACGTTCCAAATGCCTGCGAATGCCCGAATAGCTAACCCATTATTCTTAGCTTTATTGGTTTGGGCTGTGTATATAGGTGTTGGTCTAAAACACAATGGGCTTAAGTATATAACTGCTTCGCTTCTTCCTTCAGGGGTTCCAAAATTTATGGCCCCTTTGATTATTCTGATTGAATTTATTTCAGTCTTCATTCTTAGGCCTTTCAGTCTGACTATTCGTTTATTTGCAAACATGCTTGCAGGTCACATTCTGCTTGTAACTTTCGGTGTTCTGTCAATAGCGTTATTTGAATTATTCTTCTTAGCCGCTATTTTGCCGTTCAGTACTTTAGTTCTGCTGACTGGCTATGAAGCAGTTGTTTCATTACTGCAGGCATTTATATTTACATTGTTAACCGCTGTCTATATTGATTCATCAATCCATATCGATCACTAATTAAGGTCTTTTAAACTTGTCCAAACGGACTTATACAAGGAGAAAATAAAGAAAATGAGTAACTTACTCGAAATAGCTAATCAGTCACTACTTTTACTTCAAGAGTTAGATGCTACAGAACTGGCAAAAGCAGCCCAAAATGAAGCAGCAGCTTCAGGTGCTGGAATGGCTTACGCTCTTGCAACACTTGGCCCAGGAATTGGTATTGGCTACTTAGTAGGACAATCAGTGCAGGCAATGGCTCGCCAACCAGAAGCTGCTGGTAAAGTTCAAACAACAATGTTCATTGGTATGGCACTTGTAGAAGCCCTAGCAATTATCGGGTTCGTTGTTTTTGCTTTGTTGAAATTCGTATAAGCTCCAATAAGGATCAAACTGTATGAAAATCTTGTTAGCAGATGCTGCTGAAGCCGTAGCCCCAACTAATCCAATTTTGCCTGACTTTGGCGAGATGTTTTGGGGTGCGTTAAGTTTCGGTGTTCTTTATCTTCTTATCAAATATGTTCTTCTTCCTCCACTTTCAAATGTGATGGAACAGAGATCAAATTTGATTAAATCAGATCTTGATGCTGCTGAGATTGCACGTAAAGAAAAAGATTCACTTTCATTAAAGCTTGATGATCAGTTAGCTGACGTTAAAACTGAAGCTGCTGCCATCATTGATCAGGCTCGTTCAGAAGCTGCTGCTGAAAGATCTCAGGTTATCAGTAAAGCTGAACGTGAAGTTGCAGCGATGAAAGACAAAGTTAAATCTGATATTTCTGCTGAAAGAATGCAAGCGTTAAAATCTTTGCGGCCTGAGGTTGTAAAAGTTTCTGTAAACGCTGCTTGTATAGTCTTGGATCGAAACATTGATCCAGCATCAGCGAAACCAGTATTAGAAGAAAAACTTGGAAACCTGAGTTAGGAATTTATGTATTTATTAACATCAATCATTCTTGCTGAAGACCCTAATGGGGTGCATCTAGCTGGTGATATTAAAGAAGTCTTTTGGGGATCAGCAGCGTTTTTTGTTCTCCTTGGCTTGATCATTTGGAAAGCTGGTCCAAAGATAAAAGAGCTTATGAATGCACGGACTGAATCAATTCGTAGCGAATTGGCAGATGCTGAGATGCAGCGAGTTGAGGCTCAGCAAGCACTCGAGACGAGCGCTGTTGATCTACCTGATGTTGGTAAAGAGCGTTCGAGAATACGCAAAGAAGCAATAGAATCAGCAGAAAAACTAAAAGTTGATCTAAATTCAAAAGCTATAGAAGAAGCCAAAGCAATCATGGCTAAAGGTAAAGCAGACTGTGAGAACCTTAAACGTCAGGCAAATGCAGATATGGCAAATGAGGTTGCAAGGCTTACTCGTGAAACTACAGAGGCTGTAGTAATCAACGATATTGATTCAGCTACTCACTCTGAACTTATTGATTCTTACATTAACAAGGTAGGGCAATTAGCATGACAAGTTCTAGCGTAATTCAAGGCTATTCAGCTGCTGTATATTCTGTAGCAAGTGCTGAAGGTAAATTAGACTCAGTTAAATCTGAACTTAAAGACGTAGCAGAAGCTTTCAGGTCTAACGAAGAGTTGCGTTCAACTCTTTCTGACCGTCTATTAGCCCCTGCAACACGAAATCAAATTGTAGATGACTTACTAAATGGCAAAACATCTGATGTTACTAAGTCTTTAGTTGGAATGATTATTTCAGCCGGACAAGGATATGCATTTCCTGAAATTGTTGGCTCGTTCTTGGACAGATGCTCAACAGGTAAAGGGCAACAACTAGCAACTGTAAAAAGTGCTGTTGCTCTTTCACAAGACCAAATATCTCGTTTAACAAAGGCATTGTCTGCTTCGGTTGGTTCTGAAGTTGAGATTAACAATGTCGTTGAGCCAGACTTAGTTGGCGGAATCGTAACTCTCATTGGCGACAAAGTAATCGACGGTTCTCTTCGTAGTAAATTAGACAATATGAAAGACGCTTTTTGAAAGGCATGTTAAACAATTACACATGTCCTCAGCAAAACAATTTAAGGCACCTAGGTAGGAATAAGATTTAAATGACAACAACTTTTGATCCAAAACAAATTGCAGAAACTCTAAGAAATAACTTAGACAATTTTAATGCAGACGTTCAAAGCCAGACAGTAGGGCGAGTTACCCAAATTGGTGACGGTATCGCTCGAGTGAGTGGTCTTCCAAATGCTTCTGTTAATGAGATGCTTAAATTCCAAGATGGAACTATCGGGTTAGCTCTTAACCTTGATGAAGATACCATTGGTGCTGTAATTCTTGGTGATGTTGGTGGAATTGCTGAAGGTCAAACTGTTCAGTCCACTGGTGAAATTCTGTCTGTCCCTGTTGGTGACGGACTAATCGGGCGTGTTATAAACATGCTTGGAGAGCCAATTGATGGCAAAGGTCCTCTAACTAATGTCCAAGATCGTCGAATGGAAATTCAGGCACCTGGTATTACAGGTCGTCAACCAGTTCACGAGCCAGTTCAAACCGGTATCAAAGCGGTTGACTCTTTGATTCCCATTGGCCGTGGTCAGCGTGAATTAATTATTGGTGACAGAAAAACTGGTAAAACTACAGTTGCTATTGACACTATCTTGGCTCAAAAAGGTCTTGGTGTTAAATGCATCTATGTGGCTATTGGTCAAAAGGGCTCTACAGTTGCTCAGACTGTTGCAACACTTGAAGAGCGTGGAGCTATGGAATACACCGTAGTTGTTGCAGCTCCTGCATCTGATCCTGCTCCTTACAAATACTTAGCTCCATACACTGGTTGCGCTATTGGTCAGCACTGGATGGAAAACTCTGAACACGGTTTGGTTATCTATGATGATCTTTCTAAACAAGCTGAAGCTTACCGTCAGGTTTCTTTGCTTCTCCGTCGTCCACCGGGCCGTGAAGCTTACCCAGGCGATGTCTTTTATCTTCATAGCCGTTTATTGGAACGTGCCGCAAAGCTTTCAGATGAGCTTGGTGCAGGGTCATTAACAGCGTTACCTATTATTGAAACAAAAGCTGGTGACGTTTCTGCTTACATTCCGACTAACGTAATTTCTATTACTGACGGTCAAATTTATCTTCAAGATGACTTGTTTAAATCTGGTGTTCGACCTGCTGTAGATGTAGGTATTTCAGTCTCTCGTGTGGGTTCTGCAGCTCAGATTAAAGCTATGAAGGCCGCTGTTGGTACTTTGAAATCTGACCTTCAGCAGTTCCGTGACTTGGCAGCGTTTGCTGCTTTCGGTTCGGATCTTGATGCTGTTTCTCAAGCTCAGCTTGATCGTGGTTACCGTTTAACTGAGCTTCTAAAGCAAGGTATTAACGCTCCGGTTCCTGTAGAGGAACAAGTTGTTCTTCTTTATGCTGGTACTAGAGGTTACTTAGATGGTGTAGCCGTTGAAGATGTTGCTCGTTATGAGGCAGAAATTCTTGAATGGTTCAGAACTAGAAACTCTGATATCTTAACTTCAATTAAATCAGGTGGAAAAATTCCTGATGAAGAAGCTTTGCAAGCTGCAATGGCAGTATTCACTGAACAATTTGTTGGCACAGAAGATGCTGCTAAAGATGCTCCTGGTGCGAAATCTCAAGGTGATGCTAAAACTGAATTAGTTGATTCTACGAACACTCTTCCAGAAGAAGATGTAAAGAGGTCTAAGAGTTAATGCCAGGTGGAGCAGAACGAGTCTTACGACGTCGTATAAACAGTGTTAAGAACACTAAGAAAATAACTCGTGCAATGGAGTTGATCGCTGCAACTCGTGTTGCTAAAGCTCAACAACGCTCGAGAGCTGCTCGCCCTTATTCTGAACAGCTGACTAGCGTTATTGAAGATTTAGCTGCTGGTGGCGCAGATGTTGATCATCCGCTGCTTCGTAGAGTAGAAAACCCGACTAGTGTTGGCTTTGTTGTCTGTGCAGGCGATCGTGGATTAGCTGGCCCATACAATGCATCAATCTTACGCTCTGCTGAAGCTGAAATACAGGCTGTTCGCTCAAGTGGTGGATCATACAGCTTGATATGTATCGGTCGTAAAGTTACTGATTACTTCTCATTCAGAGGTTACGAAATCGACACTAGCTACGGAGGGTTTACAGACAACCCAACCTACGAGAATGCTCGTGACGTTGCTCGCCGTGTTCGTGATTTATTTGACGACGGAGCGGTTGATCAGATTGATTTGATTTATACAGAGTTCGTGAGTTTAGGTACTCAAACCCCTGTTGTTCGTAGATTTTTGCCGCTTGAATCAACAGCTGTTATGGCTGAATCTGGTGGCGGAGACAAAGAAGCTCTTGCTAATGTTTCATTTGAACCAAGTCCTGAAGGTGTTCTAGAAGATCTTCTTCCACGTTATGTTGAAGCTCGTTTATTTGCAGCATTGTTAGATGCCGCAGCTTCTGAACACGCAAACCGTCAGCGTGCCATGAAAGCTGCTACAGATAATGCTGAAGATCTTATTGGCACTTTATCTACAGAGATGAACCGTGCACGTCAGGAATCGATCACTACTGAAATTATGGAGATTGTTGGCGGTGCTGAGGCATTGGGTGCAGACAAAAACTCAAAAATAGATTTCGAGGAGTTAGTTCAATGAGTCGAGTCCATTCCCTTCTAATCGCTGAGACAAAGATTCAAGCCAGCCCCCTCGTCATCCCGCACGCAAAGAGCGTAGCGAATGGAGATGCGGGATCTATCCCAAAGGAAGTAAACGTTTGAGATCCCCGGGTGGGAACTCGCCGAGTTCCTTAGCCCGAGGATGACGATGAAAGAAAAATTATGACAATTGTAGAAAATCAAGCAAGTTTAAAAGATGGACGAATCGTTGCCATTGCGGGCCCAGTAGTGGACATTGAGTTTCCTCCTGGCGAATTGCCATCTATATATAACGCTGTTGAATTTGAAGTAACTATAGGCGGTGAGACTCAGCGTGTAATGGCTGAAGTTGCACAGCACTTAGGCGACAACAGGGTTCGAGCAGTTGCTCTTAAACCCACTGACGGTTTGCAACGTGGCGCAACAGTACGAAATACTGGTCGAGGAATTAATGTTCCTGTTGGCGATGTTACTTTGGGTCATATCTGGAACGTTATTGGTGAGCCATTAGATGTTCCCGCTGATGAGCTTGATATTAGTGAACGTTGGGACATTCACCGTAGTGCTCCTGCGTTTGACACACTAGAGCCAACAAAGCAGGTTCTAGAAACTGGTATTAAAGTAATCGACCTTCTAACTCCATACCTTCAAGGTGGGAAAATTGGTTTGTTCGGTGGAGCGGGTGTAGGTAAAACTGTACTTATCCAGGAAATGATTACTCGTGTTGCTGCAAATCACGGTGGTGTTTCTGTATTCGCCGGTGTTGGTGAGCGTACTCGTGAGGGAACTGACTTGTTCATTGAAATGGGCGAGACAATGATGGGTGATGGCAAAACTTCTGTTCTTTCTAAAGCTGCTTTGTGTTTCGGTCAGATGGATGAGCCACCTGGGGTTCGTCTTCGTGTAGCTCTTTCAGCTCTTACAATGGCGGAATATTTCCGTGATGAACAAGGCCAAGACGTGCTTTTGTTTATTGATAACATCTTCCGTTTCGTTCAGGCCGGTTCTGAGGTTTCAACACTTCTTGGTCGTATGCCTGCAGCTGTGGGTTATCAGCCAACTTTGGCAGACGAAATGGGTACCTTGCAGGAGCGTATTACTTCTACTGGTGGTAAGTCTATTACTTCTCTTCAGGCTGTTTATGTGCCTGCGGATGACTATACAGACCCTGCACCGTTCACTACGTTTGCTCACTTGGATGCAACTACAGAGTTGAGTCGTGAAATTGCGGCTCTTGGTATTTACCCTGCGGTAGATCCACTTTCTTCAAGTTCTACTATTCTTTCTCCTGAAGTTGTTGGCAGTCGTCATTACAATGTTGCTCGTCAGGTTCAGGAAATCTTGCAGCGTTATAAAGAACTTCAAGACATTATTGCGATCTTAGGTTTGGATGAATTGTCTGAAGAAGACCGCATTACTGTAAACCGTGCTCGTAAAGTTCAAAGATTCTTAAGCCAGCCTATGTTCGTGGCTCAGGTATTTACTGGCCTTCCCGGAATTTTCACACCTGTTGAAGACACAATTGATTCATTCGAACAGCTTGTTAATGGTGAACTTGATGATCTTCCAGAGCAGGCTTTCTTAAACGTAGGTGCTGCAGACGAGGTCCGCGAAAAGGCTGAGAAACTTCAGGCTGAGGCTAAATCAAAATGAGCGAAGTAGAAAATTCTCTTTCATCTTCGGGTGCTACGTCTATGCAGGTTGAGTTTGTTTCTCCTGAACAGGTTTTGTATTCAGGACAAGCTGATACTGTGATTGCTCGTACCCGAGGTGGTGGAGATATTGCTTTCTTGTTTGGTCACGAACCTTTCATCGGAAGCCTTTTAACTTCTGAAGTTAAAGTTCATGAGGCCGGCGATACAAATACCGTTAAGTCTTTTTGCGTTCGTGGTGGGTTTGTTTCAGTCAATGGTTCTAAAGTAACTGTAATCTCAGATGCCGCTTTGCCTGCTGAACAAGTTGATATTGCTCAGGTTAAAGCTGATCTGGCTGAAACTAACGCAAAGTTAGTTGAAGATCCTGAAGATGCTTATTTGGTTGCTGATCGTAAATGGGCTGAGGTCCAGCTAATGGCAGCTGGCGAAGAAACAGATTAGAGCAGTATAAATATTTACTTTGCTTTCTCTGATTTATAGTCTAAAAAACTATCTGTTAATCAGATTCTTCTGCGAATCATTCAGGAAGCTTTCTACTAGGGAAAGATGCTCTGTTTCTGTGATATAATGGTGTAGATTCTGTTTCAAATGTTCAGAGTGTAATATGTTAGGCGGCGGGCTAAATATGAAGAATAAGATCATTCTTGGAGTTATGCTCTTTGTTCTCCTTTTGTAGTTCAAACAACAGTACAAACTCGAGTGCAAAAGATAAATTCAAACCAGCAGTCAAATAATAAGTCTGTTGAAGAGAACCAAGTAGTTGCAAAACCTTCTCCTGCTGTTCAAGGAAATGATCTCGACCAGGCAGAGGAAAACGATGGTGACCTCGCCGAGTTTGACGGTAATGTAAACTCATGGGATTAATCTGATGCCTTTTTCTACTCCGTCGCTTCAAGTGAAGTTGACTTTAGATGAAGGTGTATCTGTCTATGGCGGTTCGCTTCTAATTGACGGCAAGTCGTATAAATTTGATGTCAGGCCAGATGGTGTACTAGTAATCGCTGACGGTAAAGAAATCACAAAGTTACTTACAAGAGTAACTCCAGAGAAGTCTCCAGCTTATTATGCTGGAGCAGATTTATATGTTCATCTAGATCCTGAAGGTGAAGATATGAGGACTTATATAGTTTATGATCTCGAAATTCAGGAAACATTTTAACTAACTTGAGTTGAATGTGTTTGTGCTATATGGATAACCCAGATTTAGTAGGGTTTTCTGGTTACTCTTTCTTGTATGATTAGACGTGCGTAAAGGTCATATATTTGGTTTAATTTCTGCTGTTTCTTCTACGGTATATATAATTTTTAATCGCTATACTTTTACTAATCACGATCCAAACCCGTTTCTGTATATTGGCTTTGTACTAGCAGCGGGTGGTGTAAATAGTATTATTTTGCTTGGGTTTAGGAAAGAACTGGCCTCACCCTTTAGACACCCGAAGTATTGGTTGCTTATTGTAAATGGAATACTCGCAGGAGTCGCAAATGGCTTATTCATTTGGGGTCAAGAAGGCACAACCTCTATCAATGCGGGGCTGTTATCTTCAGGTGTTGTAATTACTACTGCTATTATCTCTGCGATCTGGGGGTTAGATAGCTTTAGTAAAGTCCAAGTAATATGGCTTAGCACAATGTTTGTCGGCATCTATCTAGCTATTGTTGGCCTGAATGTTATTAGCCTAAATAAAGGCGATGTATTAATTCTCGTGTCTATGCCAATATTTGGTTTTACTAATACATTTGCCAAGCTAATTATTTCTGAATTCAATTCATATGTTATTGCAGGCATCAGATTTATAGTAAGTGGGTTTCTGACTCTGAGTATAGTTTTGATAGTTGCATATTTTTCTGATACAGGTTTTCTTTCACTCTCAGAGGTCTTGCTTGCTTATGTGTCTGGAACTGCATTCTGGATGGCAATAATTGCCTTCTATCTAGCAGTTACTGACATAGGACCGAACCT
>ENA-ORXT01006481-ORXT01006481.1-marine-metagenome-genome-assembly--contig:-NODE-6481-length-10854-cov-6.240512_pt1 | contig 10854 bp, 7 predicted proteins | sample MGYA00237868_ERZ511482 | MGnify/ENA metagenome assembly ERZ511482
GGGCGACGGGGACCGAGGGGGGATGGAAAAGCGGAAGAGGGGGCACTGGTGACCAAAGAGGAGGAGGGAGCAAAACAAGGAAGGCAACGCAGAAGAAGGGGATTGTGTTTCGAGGCGACACGAGGAGGTGGGCCAGGGGAGGGCGTTGGGGGAGTTCCTGCGCGGCTGCGGGCAAAAGAGGCTGCGCGGGGGACGTGCGCGGCGGCAAGACGCCGCCAAGACCCAGACACGTCGCGGTCGTCGACGGTGACCCCAAGTAGCACCCACCCAGTCAGAGGTTGTTGACAAACCTCTCTTCAAGGATGAAAGTTACCAAAAATAGATTTTGATCTACGCGGCTGCAACCCCGTGCGAGACCGACACCCTCGCGCTGCAGTCCCCAGACGCCGATCGACGGGCGCCCCTTCACCCCCGTCACGTGTGTGCCCCTCCACCCCCCTCCGCACCAATGAAAGGCGGGTATTGTGCTACCTAGACTCTCTATACATTAACTGTCATGTGCTATGTACCGACTCGCGCGCGCCATATCGTGGCTTCCCGACCGCGCCCTACGCGGTCGCGGCAACGACGCCCCCCCCCCGGGGCAACCACGCGGCCACCGCCTTGCGGCCCGCCTCGGCGGCGGCGGCCACCCCCCCCGGCAGCGTCAGCCCCGCCCACCCCCCCACCGCCGCCCACGCAGCCGCAACGGGCGCGAGCGCCGCGCGCGCGACCCCGACCCGCACCGCGGTCGTGTAGCACGAGGTGACGACCCCCCCCACGAGCAGCTCCCCCGAGAGCGTGTGCGGGTTCCACAACCCCCGGCGCCGCTCGATGCGCACGCCCGTGACGGGGAGGGCGTCCCGCCCGCCCGCGTCGCGGAGCACGTCCCCCGCAACAATCGTGCGCGCCGCCGCCAGCCGCCCATTGACGTACACATAGTGGCCGGGGGAGGCGGTGAGGAGCACCTCCCGCCCGCCGTCGACGCTGTCGCCGCCCGTGGCCACCACAAACGGGGTCACCGCGTCGGCGTCGGCGTGGGAAAAGAGAAAGACGGGGGACGTGGCGCCGCCGCCCACGGCAACCTCGTCGCCAATGGCGAGCGCGTCCATCCGCACTGCCGAGCCGTCGGCGAGTGTCACGGTCGCGTCCGAGGGGAAACACACCGACGAGCTATCATCGTCGCTGTCGTCCGCGGCGGCCGGGGTGGGCGTCACCACCCCGTCGTCATCGTCGTCGTCATCGCCGTCTTCCTGCGCGGCATCCCTGCCGTCGTCGTCGTCGTCGCCGTCGTTGCCATTGTCCGCGTCAACGCCGCCCGTCGAGATGGTCGACACGGCGGATTTGCCAAAGTCGAGCTCCGCCGACTCCCGCGCCGTGTGGCGTTGGAGGCCCGCCTCCCCGACCGGGTTGCCGACCGACCAGATGGCGCCTTTGACCCCGTCGGCCGTTTCCCCGTCGGACAACGCGACCGTCCAAAACACGTTGAGCGTCTTTGGCGACGGCCGAAAGGCGGCAATGCCAGAGAGCCCGTTGGACTCCGCCACGTCGGCGGGCAGCGCAATGACCGCATCGGCACTTTTGCCCACGAGGTTGTACGCCGACGCGCTCGTGTCCCCCGACTGGCTCGTGATGCCGACGACGGCCAGGTTGCCGACCATCTGCAGGTTGTCGGAAAAGGCAAAGGCGGCATAGCCGGTCGTGTCGGCGCTCATGGCCATGACGAGGGAGCGGCCGTCGTCAGAGGGCGTCCAGTGGACGCTCCCCCGCACCACGCCGGGTAGCTCTCGGCAGTAGAGGAACGCGTTGACCTCCCGGCCAATTTTCAGCGTGCACGTCGTCAGTTGGGCGGCGGCGGGGGGGGGGAGCGCGGCACCACCTGATAAACGAAAAAAAAAGCAGGTGGGGGAGCGGGGGGTGAAGGCGCCCCAGCGAGGGGAGCATGGAATTCCCCAGTTGTAGAGGGGGGATGAGCGCGTCCGGGCGGCAAGGCGGCGGGCGTGCGGCACGCGCCGCGGGGGCGCAGGGCGCGCGCGCCGAGCTGCGGCAGGCGCGTTGCCGGCGCGCCCGCCCAACGGCTATGATCGATATCTGCCACCGGTCCGTGAATGCATGCGATCTGCAGGGATCGCATACGATTTCCGTCGTGTCAAGCCGCCAACGTGGCACTCGAAAAGCGTCGACGAGGCGTCCACGACGCCCTGCGCCGGTCTCGACGACGGCCAACAGGCTACTGCACAAGAGGCCAGGGCCACGCCGTGCGCTACAGGCAAGGTGCGTCGACGGTTACGCACGCCTCGGCGCCGGGATGCGACCGGGGGGGCCCTCGGTTGGGCAACTCCCTCGACCGTTCTCCCTCTTGGAGGCGGATGAGCTCGTGGGCGGGGACGCACAATATATGCGTGGATGCCCCGTTGGGGCGACTACCTGCCTGAAACTGCTACTATCCGTCATTGCCAAGCACTACATGATCAGTTACACCCCCGCGCCCATTGTGTTGCCCTCCCCAGGTCGTACGCGCCTATGGAGCTTCGCGCCTTGCCCATCATTCCCTATTACTCGACCTGTTTGGCGGCCATGGTCGAGTGAATCGCCACAGACGGTTCCATGGCTGCCACCAACAAAGCCATCCTGCCGGCGGCAGAACGACCGCGTGTACGGCCGGTAGGACGGTGGCGGCGGCGACGCGTGGCGGCGGCGGCCGGCTGCCGCGGCGGCGCAGCAGCTGGCGCGCACACGCTGCAGGCGACGGCCACGCCAAGGGCGCCACGTTTTCGTGGAGCTTAAGTTTCCAGGACACGAGCAACGGCGAAATGCATTATTCCCACGTGTCCAAGAGTTACGCATCGGCGCCACACACAAACGATAGACTGCACGCAGCATGAGGACGCACCGATCGCGCCATGACCCCTCCCCCCCGACCCCTCCGTCACCCGCGCTCACGTCCCTTCCCGCCGGTGGAGGGTCACCCGCAAGCCCGACGGCCGCAGCGAAATCGCATTGTCCAACACCACCTCTGCCGACGCGCCGACGCGCTCAAAGCGGAACCGCCGGAACAGCGTGGCGAGCACCGCCTTGGCCTCCACCGCCGCCATGTTTTGACCCGGACACGCCCGGGGCCCCGACGAAAAGGGCATAAAGTGCGCGCGGGCGGTCCGCCGGTCGGCGGGGGAGTGGCGCCCCCCCGCCCCCGGGGCGGTGGCCGGCAGCCAGCGGGCCGGGTCAAACGTGGCGGGCTGCGGGTAGGCGGCGCCGTTGCGGTGGACGGGGAAGACGGGCAGATTGACGGTCGTCCCCGCGGGGATGATCGACCCGTCCGAGGGCAACCGCAGATCCGCGTCGAGCTTGCGGACCGTGCCCAGCGGGGCGGGGGGGAAGAGCCGCAGGGACTCCTTCCACACGGCGTCGGTGTAGGGCAGGGCTGCCAGATGCACAGACGTGAGGGGCGTGCCGGGGGCGGGGAGCGCCGCCTCCAACTCAGAGACGAGGCGCGCCTCGACGTCGGGGTGGTCGCACAGCGCGTGGATCGTCCACGCAATGGAGTGCGCCTGTGCAAGCGGGGGTAGGGCGAGAAGGGGGGAAACCACCACCGAGAAAAGCGTTGCCAGAGCGCAGCGCATCCGCAACGCACACGCACAGATTCGCACCAAGAGCAAGCCAAACCGTCAGCCAGTGAGTCCAAGACACCAAGACGGAGCGCCCGCACGGCCACGAGCCGGCACACCCAAGACGCCACCATCACCCTCTCATAGACACACGACCGCCCGCCACGCAAGTCCACCCGGCCAGAGTCCCCACGCGCCCGACGACCACGCACCGTCGTGTCATAGCCGCCCAGCTGATAAAAGAGGAGGTCGGCCGCCACCCGCCGGCGGTCCCCCTCGTAAGCCCCCCCCGGCTTGTCGAGGTCCGCGAGCAGCACGTCGAGCATATCTCGCGGCGGCGTCGGCGCCGCCGTACCGGCCGCGTACTCGGACCGCCGGCGGGCCTCCATCTTGGCGACGTACGCCACAAAGTGGTCCCCCGTCGACCGCATCGACGCCATCAACGCGCGGCCCGTGAGGTTGGGAAACGGGTGGCCGCCCGCCGCCATCATGTCGGCGGTCAGCCCGAGGAGCATCCGGGCGGTAGCCCGCACCTCGGCCGCACCGGGTGCACACGAGTAGAGGAGGTGGTGCATGACGCCGAGGGTGAACTCGGTCATCAGGTCGTCCACGTCGACGGGCGTGCCTGCGGCGGCAAGCGCGTCGAGGCGGTCCAGCCACCGCGTGGGCGCCGACCCGTCCGCCGCTGCCGCCGCCGTCGCCGCGTCCGGCGCCCCCCCACCGAGCTCCGCGTGGACGACCCGCAACACCGTTTCGGTGGTCGGCAAGCCCGAGAGAAAGGGGTGCATCAGCCGCCGCGCGGAGGCGTGGCGCGGGTCGGGGACTACGAAGAGCATCTCGTCACTGATGGGAGTCCCGAAATGGCGGAGCATCGCCGCGTCCCGCGGCGCGTCGACGCGCACCGTCACCGCCCGCACGTCGGCCGGGTTGACGAGGACGACGAGGCGGCGGCCAAAGAGGTAGAGCTGGTAATTGACGCCCGGCCCGACGGCGCGCTGCCACGCGTCATACTGCTGGGCGAGGACGCGCCCCGCCGTAGCGCCGTGCAGCTGCCGCAGGCGCCCGAGGAGCGGCTCATCCCCGCCGTCGGCGGGGGAGGGGAAGACAGTGCCGTGGAGGCCGAGGCCGTCGGTCGCCACCCGCGGCCACACGAGCGTCGCGACGACCGCGGCGACCGCGGCGGTGGCGGCGAGCGCCGCCCACGACGCGGGCGTGGACGTGCCCGTGACCGACGCCACGGCCGCGACGGCGGCGGCAGTGGCGGCCGTCACCGCCGCCACGGCGGTGGGGCGGGGGGGGAGCGTCACCAGCTGCGGCGTCGAAGATGTCATGGCGGCTGCGTCGCGCGGCGGGCGCGAGGGGGAGGGGGGGGGCCCGCCCAGCCAAGCGTGCGCGAGGATGTACCCGAGGCGCCACCGGCGACAAAAGGCGCCAATGCAACCGGCGTAGGCGAGGCGACGGGGACGGGCACGACGGGCCGCGGTAGCCACCCGCCAAGTCTGGCAACGTCGCCCCCAACGGTGAACGCGGCTCTGGGGGGACGCCCCGCACGTCCACCGCGCGGCGTGGCCAATAAATAGGGCTCCGCAGGACGAGCTCGCAGAGCCGCCTCGTCGGCTGCCGCAGGATCGTGACGACTCGCCACGCCACGACAGGTCATCCTACCACGGCCCAGCTCGTACGTACAGTAAATACATATGGCGAGTTGCCAAAGAGTGATCGGATCTGAGAAACGCTCACAGCAAGTCACAGCAGTTCACAGCAGCTCACAGCAAGTCACAGCAGTTCACAGCAGCTCACAGCACAGAGTTGAAAATTGCCATGATCGCCCATGTCTCCCACAGAGCCATCCAGGCCGGGATGAGAGAGAATAACGTTTCATGACATGGTTTCGACGATAAATGTGGAAGAATCATCCTAATCATCCGGTCTGTGGGATGATATCATCACCACGTGGCTCCCTCACGCCCACGTGGTTGGCCGATCCACTACTGTAGGGGGTGGACTGATGCGCACCTCCCTCGTCCCACGGGCCTCCTCCCCATCCGGCACGGTCGTGGTCACGCCGGTCGGCTGTGGCGCGAGGATGACAGCGGCAAGGGACAACAGCTGCAAAGCACAGTGCACGATCAGTCTACGCGTGCGACCAATCCGGCCGCCGTAGTCGGCCGCAAATGAACCGCCAACAGGCAACATCGCACAGTCAGACAGAGGGCAAGGGGGCACAAGTGGCACAGGATGGATCCCTCGGTCCTGTCCCCAGATGCGCCTGGTAGAGGCACACCTTGCTGTCACCTCGGGCAAGACGACAGCCTCGCCCTTGATGGCCTATGTTGCACGGAGAGGTTGCCGTCGGCTGGGGTCAGCACGTCGGCAGTGCCTTAACGTCGCCTGACCTGCAGAGCGCATCCAGCCGAGGAGGAACTCGGCAGTAAAACTCTAGGCCAGATGGCCAAAACCAAAGTATGTGTCAATTGAAAGCCCATGGAACGCACACACACACAGCGTTCTTTCCACACTTTCCACTCCGCGGCGGCGCTGGCCCCGCCCCTCCGCCGGAGGTCGTCTGCTCCGAGAGGCTGTTTGTTGCGCTCCGCGCCTCGCCGCCCACGCCCTCACTGCTCACCACCCCATGTCCCCCGCCGCCCGCTCCGCGACCACCCGCGCAATGGCCAGGGCGCTCGTCGCCCCCGGCGACGGCGCGTTGCGCACGTGCAACGCGCGGCCGCGCACGGTCTCAAAGACAAAGTCGTCGACGAGCCCCCCCCCCGCGTCGAGCGCCTGCGCGCGCACCCCCGCGTGGCGCCCCGACCACCACACCGCGTCGGCCGACAGGCCGTCGACGTAGCGCGCCGCGTCGGCCACGGCGGCGGTGGCGACCAAACTCCGATACGCCTCTGCCACGCCATAGGCACCGACGCGGGCGGCGAGGCGCCACACGGCGGGGGCGGCAGCGAGGCCCGCCACGTGCCGCACGTCGACGTCCCGCCAGCGGTAGCCGTCGCGCGCGCCGGCAAGGACCGCGTTGGGGCCGACGAGCACCTCCCCGCTGACGGTCGGCGTGAAGTGGACGCCGAGGAAGGGCACTCCGGGGGCGGGGACGGGGTAGATGAGGCCGCGCACCAGGTGCCGCGCGCGGGGCGCGAGCGTAAGGTACTCGCCGCGGACGGGGAGGATGCGGGGGGAGGGGGAGCCCCCGTAGAGGCACGCCACCGAGTCGGCCCACGCGCCCGCGCAGGTGATGATGGTGGCCGCGTGGAGGGTGCGGGTGGCCGCCTCCCCGTTGGTGCACCCCTTGGCGAGCGCGGCGGTGAGGCGCAGGCCGCCGTCGCCGCCATCGTCAATCGCCGTGACGGCGTGCCCCAACAGCACGTCCCCCCCCGCGTCTACCACGTCGGCGGCAAACGCCCGCGCGACCGCCGCCCAGTCGGTGATGGCCGTACGCGGCGAGTGCAAGGCGGCCACGCCCTTGGCCGCCGGCTCCACGGTGCGGATGGCGTCGGGCGAGGGGAGCCACCGGAGCCCCTCCACGCCATTGGCCTCCCCGTTGCGGTGCAGCGCTTCCAGGGCGGGCACCTCTGCCTCGTCGAGCGCGACGATCAGCTTGCCGAGGCGCTTGAAGGGGATGCCCCGCTCCCGCGTGTAGGCCTCCGCGGCGGCGGCGCCCTCGACGCACAGCCGCGCCTTGAGGGAGCCGGGCGCGTAGTAGATGCCCGCGTGGACGACGCCCGAGTTGTGGGACGACTGGTGCGCGGCGACGGACGGCTCCTTGTCGAGCACCGCCACGCGCAGGCGGGGGTGGGTGCGCAGCACCTGCCGCGCGGTGGCGGCGCCGACAATGCCGCCGCCAATGATGGCGACGTCGTAAGGGCGGCGGCTCGCCGCAACGGTGGCGGCGGCGCGGGGGGGGGGGGGCACCGTCAACCGGGAGGGGGGGGGGGCACGGGGGCCATGGGGGCGACCACGCGGGCGAGCGCCGGGAGCATGGGTGGGTCTGAGAAGGTAGCGCAGCATACGGAGCTCAGCGGTTCAAGGAGAGAGGTGAATGAGTGGGGGCCGGCGTACCGTGAGTGGCGACCGGGTCGTCGAGCGCGAGCGGCAGCTGCGACGAGGTGGGGCGCGGCAAGACGAAGACGCTGTGGAAGTGCGTGGAACCAGTTTATAAGGTCGGATTGTGCTTTCCAGAAAAAGGAGGCACTCAAGAACAAGTCTGGTGCAACAAATCGCGGTCTGATTGGCTGAGCAGGCGATTCCCTGTGTTGGTCAGTGTCACTTTTTGTGGGATGCACACAATATTCAGAGCACGTCCAGCAACGTGCATTCGACCTCATATTTTTGCCACGCTGCGGAGAGGTCGCCCATTTCCACGATCAATGTCAGAAAGTACTCATCAGAGTCTTTGGGGGGGCCACTTACCCCGCATCAACAGCTTTGGGCACGTGGCCGGAGTCTGATCGCCTGCTTGATCCCCAACGGCGGTCACACGAGGGACACCGCGTCGTCTTTGCCGGTGCCGCCCCTCGTGTGACCGCACGTGGTCGCCCTCCCCGCTGCGATGCCGCCCCCGCTGCGATGCCGCCCCCGCTGCGGTGCCGCCCCCGCTGCGCCCCGTGCCCAGCCGCTGGGGCGCGTCTCGCCAACCCCGGCCGGTCGTTTTCCCTGCGGCGGCGCCGCCAAAGGGCCCTCCCCCCCCCCCCCCCCCCCCCCCCCCCCCCCCCCCCCCCCCCCCCCCCCCCCCCCCCCCACCGACCATGGCGACCGCCGCGGCTCAACTGCGGCTGCTGCAGAGCAGCCTCGCGCAGGGCGCGCTCGACCCGCGGCACCCGACGTGGGGTTGGCACGCGCTCTGGACGCGCACCGGGGCGGTGGGCGCCCTCGGCGCCGCGGCGGCGCGGGCGCTTGCCGACGCCACAACGACGACCGGGCCGCCAATGCTGCCCTACCCCGACGGCGCGCCGGCGCGGCAGCTGGAGCTCGTGCGCCGCTACCTCGACGCGGGCGTCGGCGCCTGCGCCTGCCGCGACGAGGCGGTCGTGCGGGCGGTGCTCGACGCGCTGCGGCCGGCGGTTCGTGGGCGGTGGTTGGGCCCCTCTGCCGGCCGCGACTACCTCATGGCGGGGGTGGAGGTGCTTGAGGAGGTGCTCCACCGCGTCGGCATGCCCGACTTTGCGGGCGACCGCCACCCGTCCCGCGCGTGCGGCGCGTCGCCGCTCGACGGGCGGCGGCGGGCGCGCTCCCGGGCCCTCGCGACCGACCCGCTACTCGGCCGCATCTTTATGGACTACCTCGACGCGTGCGTGGCGCGGCTCGCCGCCGGCGGCGCCGTCGACAATGGGCACTACGGGGTGTGGCTGCTGACGTGCCACGCGCCGCGGCAGTTGCTGACGGCGGTGCCGGCGGCGGCCGCCCGCTTTGCGGCGCTCGTCCCCGCCATTGTCCGCGCCGTGTCGCCGGCTGCGGCGGCGCCGCACGTGCACATGCTCGTCTGCTTTTTGGACGAACTCACCAAAGTCGACGCGCCGGGCGTCGCCGCCGCCGCCCCGCCCGTGCCCGTCGCCCTCGCGGCCGCCTACCGCTTGATGGTGGACCACCCGTCGGCCAAGGAGCCGCCCCTCATTGGCGCCATGCGCCTCTTCCGCGTCGTTGCCGCCGTGGGGGCGTGTAACCCCGGGGCGCTCAACGGCTCCCCCGCCGCCTTGGCCTTCCTCCTCACCGCCATGGACGAGGAGGGCGCGCACCTGCGCGACGGGTGGCCGATTTGCATCCCGAGCTTGTGCCTCCACCTGTGCCGCGCCGCCTTTGCCGCCGCGGGCAACGACGTGGCGGGGCTGCCGCGCGGCCTCGTCACCGCAGCGCCCCGCTTTGGCTGCGTCTACGCGTCCCGCGACGGCCGGCGGGCGCGCCCGGCCTTTCAAGTCGCCACCGCCCTCCGCGCCGCCGACGGCGGGGAGGACGCGCCCATGCTCCGCGCCGTCGCCGCCCCGATTCTCGCGGCCGCCGTCTTCCCCCCCGCCGCCGTGCCGCCGCTGCGCGCGCGCCTGCAGTGTTGGGGGTGCGGCAGCTACTGGCGCCCCGGGGCGGGCTTTGCCAAACTCTCCCGCTGCCAGCGCTGCCGCGTCGCGCGCTACTGCTCCCGCGACTGCCAAGTCGCCCACTGGGGTGGGGGGGGGGGGGGGGGGGGGGGGGCACAAAGCCGCGTGCCCCGGGTGGGCGACGCTCGCCGCCACCGCCCCGTGCGGCCACGTGGACGACGGGTCGGACGAGTCGGCGTACGTCCACTCCTCCCTCGTCAAGAGCGAGTGGTACGACGCGTGCCCGCGGGCGCCGGCGCTGGCGGCGCTGCCGTGGGTGCGCCGCCTCGCGGCGGCGGTGGAGGGGGCGGGCCTCGCCCTCGCCGACGTGGTGCTCCTCGTGCAACCGGAATGGCGCGTCGTGCAGCTGCTGCCCGAGCCGGCGGCGCTCTACGCAAATGACACGCCGGTGGAGGCGCTGGCGACGGCGCTCGACGGGCGCGGGCGGGGGGTGCTGCGCGTCGTGCACCGCGCGCACCCGCCGGTCGTCGACGTGCTCGGGCGGGGGGAGCTCGGCCTCGAGTGACGCGGCCGCTGAGGCGGGGCGCCGTGCGACCTGCCACCGTCCCCCGCGCTGTCGTGGGTTGTCGCGCGCACGGCGGGGGGCCGTGTTTTGTTTGGCTGTGACGTCTTCTTGATTCTTTTCTAGAAAAGAAGGCTCGTGCTTCTTTTCTGCAGCCCCTGTCCCTCTTTTCTGCTGCGCGATCGAGGTGCTTGGTACTGAACAGTCCAATACATGTGGTCCTCGCGCTCGTCACTGTAACGGCGGCTGCGCACTCCAACCGCAGCCCGCGTCTGGCAGCGTCGCACAGCTAGAGCTGTCGCAGCTAGCTGCGACGTGTCAATCCACGTCGATGAAGAGACCCCCTTTCACTCTGTAGGCAGCGTCGAGACGCTCGCGCGCTGCGGTGGCTGCGTGCCAGACCGTGGCCGCCGCGAGATGTACAAAGCCCGAGGCAGAGGTGAACAGCAGGGAATCAGAAAGTGAGCGGCGGTTGCGCGCCCCCATGCACGCTATACAAGGCCCACCGCCGACCACGGCTGGCCGCCGCAAGACACCCGCATGCCCCCGCGACACACCCGCACCCCGTCGCCAAATGACCCACGCCCACGCCGGTCCGCCAAAGCACAAGCATGGCTGCTCTGCCCCTCCCCCCGGCCATTCAGCTCCTTCACCTCGTCAAACCCCCCAACGCTTG
>ENA-ORXT01006482-ORXT01006482.1-marine-metagenome-genome-assembly--contig:-NODE-6482-length-10851-cov-2.837479_pt1 | contig 10851 bp, 8 predicted proteins | sample MGYA00237868_ERZ511482 | MGnify/ENA metagenome assembly ERZ511482
GGTGGAATTGGTAGACACGTTGGACTTAAAATCCAATGACTTCACGGTCGTGCGGGTTCAAGTCCCGCCCCGGGTACCGCTTTAAGGTATAAATAGCTGAATGTCAATAAGTTGTGACATTCAGCTTTTTTATTGGGTAGAGATTGGAAGACCATATTTACAATAGTCAAAGGCTTTCTTATTATTTGAATAATGTGAAACTCATTTCCCGTAAAGGGGAAACCTTTGAAACTACGTCAAATAAGCAAAAACGCACTCCCTCCAAACTTCAGTGCTTTTCGGATTTTCTGCTTAATTGTTTAACTATTGTCCTTGCTCAACAACTTGTGCTGACATTATGATAGTATGTTCTTTGTCTCCATAAAACTTCAAAGAATAATCAGTAATGCCATAATTTGCATTGATGGGATTTAAAGCTATGCTCTGAAGCGTATTATATTTTATTTGACACCCATAAAAATCAAATGGCCCACTTCCCTTGTGTCCTCCAGACATCAATGGTTCTAACCACAAAATTAAATCTCCATTATCAAGACTGGATTTATCAACTTCAAAAACTATGGAATTAAACCAAGTCCTCTCATTATAATCAATTTTCCCCGTGGTAATTCTTTTTAAATTAAATTCTTCTCTTACTTTAAAATCACATTCTTTATTACCTTCAAAATTTAAAATTTTCCCATTATTGAGTGGTTTATGTGTAGAACCCAATCTATTATCATTGATGCGTGCTTCAATCTTGCCTTGCATTCTAGTACAGTCCTTGTTATGAAAATCAACATTGAGATCCGACAATTCAATTTCCAATTTGACCTTTGTTGGTTTGACTGCGATAGGAGAATTACCTACTGGAATCAACTTCCATCTTTGTGCATCTGAGCTATTTTTTGTCCACATCCATACAGGCGTTCCATTGGCATTGTTGCCATTCTGAACATCCATATAAGTACCTAACATAGATTCAATTAAAAAATAACCGTTTCCTGCGTCTATGAATTTCCATTTAGTGTGATATTCTCCATAGCCTTGCCAAAGATGAACCATTGCTTTTGGCTCATCTGATCCGTCTTTGATATGCAAATATTTACCTACACCAGATTTAATAAAGAAATAATCAGCAATTGCTACCTCTAAGGTAAATCTTTCATTTGCTTGACCTCCAGCATAAGGCCAGATAATAAGTGGTGTTCCATTTGCTGTTTGAGCATCTTTTACATTAAGTAGTTTGCCACTTTTTGCAGATTCGATATAATATGTTCCAGCTGACTGAGACAGAACAGAATAATTTCCAAGTAAGAAGAATATAGTAGAAAGGAGAATGAGCTTAACTGCTAATGGTCTCATTTTTATAGTTTTAAAATTAATAAAGAATGTAAATATTGAATCAAATGAATGGAATGCAATAATGAATTTTATAATATTTAAACATTTGTAAAATCAGATTAATTTTACTCGATTGTAATTGATACTAGTTACTATTAAAGGAAATATGTACGTGATTAAAATGTGGGTTTGATCCGGAATATTTGGCACCTTTCCAATCATTTGTGATCGAATAAATACGTTTATTCCAGATAAGAGTTGAAATCCCAAGGTCTATTCTATAGTCCAAAAGCCATAAAAAAAGTAGTTCACCTGAAATGTATTCCTCATCGCTTGTATCCCATGCTTGAGACCTTGATTTAGGATAGCCCTTGTCTTTTCCGCTTAAAATGATGGGTGTAACAAATGCATCAATAGCCAGACCATGTGCATGATCAGAAATGCTACCACAGCCTTCACAAGTTCCATCTGTCTTTTTGTAAGCTTCAGCTTTTGAACTATAAGGACCCGTTTTAGTACATCTTTGCATGAATCCACCAACCCTTGTAATACCCGGAAAATAATCTGAAATACATTCTGCAACATCTTGGACAAATGGATCAAGTTGAGCTTTTTGTTTAATTTCTGCTGGGGAATCTCTTAACTCTCCATAGTCAAGAACACCTGAACATTCGAACCCGGTAGATTCATCATCAATATAATTTTCTGAAGGACCACCAATAACTTCTAAATCGGTGATAAATGTTGATTCTTCTTCACAAATAGTAAAAAAGTTGATCATGTCTTGATTCAATTTTGTCCCATTAGGCTTTGCATTTCCAAGTTTGATTTTTGAAGCCTGATAATTCATGTATGCTTCAGCAAACCCTTCTTCATATGATGTAGACGAAAATCCATCATCGGCATTGGCAGCGAGGTAATTATCCATGTAGGTATCTAACTTAGCATAATCTTCATCGAAAATCATATCATTCTTTAAATATAAAAAATAGACAAACTTGCCTACTTCTCTCAGTAGACTTTTATAGATGTCTTGATTTCCTGAATGTTTAAAAGAAGCAGGTGATAATTTTATCCAGCTAAATTTTTTCTGACTACAGAAAAAACTCTCTCCCCTAAAAGTGGGAGTACTTAAAAACTCATTTGACCCATCTGCAACAATAATAGCAGGCAACGCTTCAATTTCGACAAAAGATAGATGCTTTAAAGTATTGTCAATCATCTTTTGTTGACTATCATTAGCATTATATAAAGTAATAGCTGAATCGCCACTATAAAAATTATAGCCATGACCTCCATAAGACCGAGTATTGTCAGGACATTGGTAAGCAAAACTATATTGTATAAAAAGTAGACATATTGCGCTTATATAAAGATTAATTTTCATTGCTTTAGAATTTAAATTTTATGTTGTTCGATATTATAAATTATAGTGAAGGTGTGGCCTTGTGATGAGGATTTTGCACTAATAGATTTGGTCATACTTTTAAGTACAGTTGGGCCAAGTAGGTCCTTATTATAATGATATTTACAATTATAACCTCCTTGAAAATCGCCCGACTTGTGACATCCCTGTAATGCAAAATTAGTCTTCAATTTTATCCTGCCCTGCTCTAGAGCTTCTTCACTCACCGTGAATGTGACTATATTATTTGTATTGAAATGTCCAAAGTCTCCTGGTTTGAAATCTTTGCTTTTATTTTCTTGATAATTAACAATGGTTTGATAATTAACATTATCTCCTTCTATCTCTACACCGTCTTGTTCTAATATATACGACACTGTTCCCTTCATTCTAGTACAGTCACCATTATGGATAGGTCCAAATGTTTGAGATTCCAAATTTATTTTTATTCTAACTTTTCCATATACTCTTGGGGTTTTGATAAATTTATTTATGTAATCTGAATTTTTGTATGGAAAATCCTGTGCCTTAGAACTACAAAAATCGGTTTTATTTTGATTTGATTTGTTAGCCTCAATTTCAAAATATATTGAACTAGCATCTTCTGCTTTACTCTTTTTTGATTTAAAATCATATTCCTCATTTTGAATTCCAAATGCCTTAGCCTCTGACTCCAAATCATTCCAATCATATGGTAGGTCAGCAATACTCGCAGGGCTAAGATTGGAATTTTCTAAGTCGACTAATTTCTTAATACGTTTGGAGATTATCTTTCGGTTCTCGTATTTTTTATCCCCAGTTAGGTCTAGAAGGTGTTGATAGTTTTGGATTGCTAAATCAATTTGGTCATTTTCTAACTTTGACTCTGCCTGACTAGTTAGAAAAGTCGTCTGTTGATTTATCAATTCATTCCCTTTATTTTCGTCACCGGATTTAAATTTATTATAATTATTTACTGACACTCTTACTTTTTTAAAATCAGAAGCCTCCGCTGCCTTTCCAGCTTCTTCTATGTAGTGCCATCTTGCATTTAAATATATCGCTCCTTCTGCAGCAATAAATTCTGAATCTTTTCTAATTGTTGCTGCTTGATCTAGCTCTTTTTTTGCCTTTTCAAATTGCATATTTTCACCAAGACTAATCGCTTTTTCAATCTTTTGCTCAAAAAACATATCTTCTGCCTCAATTATCTTTCGATCTACTTCACCATTATTTTTGATCTTCTTTGCTTCTCTAAATTCTGTAAGTGCCGAATAAGCCTTTTCCGCCATCAAGTCATCTCTGCCTTGCCTCATATGCATATCATACTTGACTTCCATGTATTTATCTTCTATCTCAGAACGTGCCATTGCATCCTCTTCATACTGCATGGCTTCTTTGTAATTGTCTAGTGCTTTTTGAAAATATTCTTTTTGGACATATTCATCTGCAGTATTTATTAATCTACTTATAGTTTCTTCCCTAAGTTTTATAGTTTTTTTTATAATTTCATCTATGTTAGCATCCAAGTATCCATCTAATTCATTTGTGGTTGTAAATTGCTCAAGGATACATTCTTGAATTTTTGATTTCGAGTTTTCAAAATCTTTCATAGCATCATCAAACTTATTGAGCTTTAAGAGTGCATTTCCCGTTTCAACTTTTTCCCAATAATCTTTATAATCATGTTTTAACCTTTTTCTGTACACCTCATAAACCTCTTTTTGTTGATCAGAGTTTCTAGCCCCTTTGGCTTTAGCTCTCATCTCTTTGGCTTTTTTATAGTTACCTGATTTCACCATTTCGATTGACTTGCTTATCCAGCAATCAAAGTCAGATTTCTCACATTGGGCATTGATATTTTGTCCAATCAGCAAAGTAAATAGAAGTACCAGCCACGCATACCTAGGTGGTGTTGTTTTCATGATAATTTGATTTTAAAATTCAGAAAAATTGTCGGTAATGGCTTTTTCATCAAGATAAATTGACGGCAAATCAGATGTAATCCATCTGGAAGTTTTTCTAACCCCATTAGCTTGATTTATCAAAACGATCTTGTATTTATATTTAATCGTACTGCCAGGATGTTTGTAAACTTCTACTTCATCATTATAGCTTCCTTTCTTCACCACCACTTCCTTTTGCGGATCTTGAAACAGTACACTTATGAAATTATTTTCTAAGTATTCGCATGCTCCTGCTTCATAAATTGTGATGGCATAATGGGTATTGATATTTGTCGTTTTATTGATTCGCATGATAGCCTTGGTCTCACATTCTTCACATGGAAGTACTTCATATCTAAGCACTACATCTACTGGATCATAATAAATAGCATTTCCAACTTCAGAACTGACTTTCCATGAACTTTCAGGTTCAATAACTTCATTGACATTAAATTTACTTTTAATTATTTCCTTTTTGGTGTCCTCGTTAAGCAGTATTACTTGCAGGATATTTATTGGATAAGGGCTGGTATTTTTAAATCCATAATATTTAAGCTTGCCCTCATCTTCATAATAGATATTACCCAATGTTCTTGAATCTTGTAAACCAGCTTGTATAACTGAATGTCGATTCCCAAGACTCAAATTTCCTTCAATTGACAATTCATCAGCATATGACGTAAGCATCATTTTCATATTATTCTCAGTCATTGAAAATGCCAAATCTATGGTGTTATCAAATCCTTGAAAAGTGGATTGAAGGGCGTCACCTTCTTCAACACTAAACATTTGAAGACCAGTCTCTATTTCTACAGAACCATTAAGCTCAACAGGCTTTAGTTCGTAATCACACTTGTTATGGTACTTACAAAGAATGTGTTTCAATATTCGCTTTTCAAAATTCTTAATGGAGCTTTCCATTTCAAAATTAATAGCAAGATTAGCATCTCCATCAGTCCCATTTAATATGCGCATTCCATATTTGCCATTGACCCAATCATAGGTCAGATTGATGCTGCCTGGAAAATAATAAGCTATCCTGGCATACTTATTTTTATCAAGATATAGTTCATTATTATATAGATCTATAATTTTATTTCCTTCTATATCATCAAGAATTAATTGGGCATCTTTTTTTAAATTTCTAGCCATAGAAATTGGCTTTCCAAAGTCTGCACCCTTCGGAGATGTATCTGCAATTTCAACATGAATTGGAGCAACAACTATTTTTCTTACTTCCTGAGAAATGGATGGTAAGACAGAAGCAATTAACAACAACCCCAAGAAGAAACCCTTTAATAATTTAATATTATGTTCCTTCATTCTATAGTGTTTTTATTTCTATGACATGTCCATATTCTATATCATGTGGGATATTTTCTAGTTTAATTTTTTCGCCACTATTTGTAGTAGCAGTTATAGTATATTCAATCTCGCTATTCACTGAAAAAAGAAAAATTTGTTTTTCTGGATCCTTTCTTGTCAACCGCACTGCTTGCGTTTTTATACTATTAGTTTCGTCGGTAGCTTCTATATAATTTTTTGTTTTTCCACATGGACTATTGTGCTTTATAGTTACAAATATGTTATCAATCCCATGATCCTCAAACACCTCCGAGCTAACTGAAATTATAAGATCTCTCTTTATAACTTCTGAAGGTACAGCAAGAATACTCTCTGATGATTTTTGCCATTCACCTTCTACTGAACAATTTCCAGGGAGACTCCAGGTCACTCTATATTCATATTCATACCAGCTGCTCATATTATCATTCTCCCAGCCATAAACCAATTTGGAAAAATGAGGGCGTTTTGCAAAAGTCCTATAATCTATCATAGAATCTTCGTATTCAACATTTCCAGTTTTATGTTCTTTTCTTAAGTTGATACTTACAAAATTGATTGACTGTTTGAAATAGGTGAGTTGATCGCTTTCGAGTATGATTTTCACCTCTCGTTGTTTGAATTCTGACATCTCCTCTAGATCAATCACTGTCATACAGGACTTACAATCTTTCATATTCCCCACATTGCCAGCAAATGAATGCGCCAAGGTCATCGGTTTTTTCTTTTCAAAACTCAAGTAGAATTTTTTGTTCATATCTTTTTTTCGAAACTTGTATTGAGCAAATACTGACCATGGAGCTGCAGTCTTTGGTTTATCCTTATTATCATTTTCATCGTTCATGGCGGAAAAAATAATCTCCGGAGGCGAAGGGCCCCCATCTTGACCTCCATCTTGTTTAACCTGTTTTGCATTTTGGATTCTTCGTTTTTCTCTTTCAGCTTGTAACGCCGACTTAGCGGCGGCATCTTCTTCAGGTTTGGCTTTGGAATCCGCACTTTTATTTCTATTCTCGTCAATCTTTTCAACTTCGTTATCAACATCCAGCTCGTTAAGTCTATCGAATACACTCTTTTCTTGTGGTTCATTTTTTGGCGGTGCACCGTATCCCTCATCTGCTCTCTCAAAAATTTCATTTTTCAATGATTCGTATGCAGCCATGATCAAAGCGTTCATCTGATCATCCTCTCCCTGCATTTCTATTTTAATTAAATTATCTTGTCTTAGTTTATCGAAGGTAGCTGAGATATCTGCACCTATTGAAATGACAATTGGCACTGACCCCTTTATACCCAAACTTGCTTTATGACTTTCATAGACTCTGTTAAGATCACAACTTATACTTCCTTTAATAGGAGATGAATAGCCCGCTATATCCATTTCGAACACAAATGAAATATCAGGAATGTTTGCCTTGAAAGTAGCCCATAAAATAAGAGCAGACTCGGGATCTAGACGCATAGAAATTGCAGCTTTCGACCCTTCCAAAAGGGGTGCTTTTGTAGAGCTGAGTAATACACTTTCAGAATTTGCTGTACTAGAAATCAACCTGAATATCCCAGACTTATATCCAACACTTCCTTTTAATATTGCCTCAGGGTATTCCTTTTTTAAGGCCTTCTTGAGATCTGTCATATCATCAGTAGTAAGACCATATTCTATCATGGCAGTAACTACTCCTGCCTCTATATCTTTCATCTCAATATGCTCATCATCTATATCTGATCTTTTTTTTCTAGTGAGCATGAGAAATGAGAAGCCAGGTGTCCCATCCGGATTCTTGCTTATGCGAGGATTAGATGGTGCATAATAAAATGTATTAGGGTCTGATACTGTTCTAAAAAGACTGACCCCATTTACTGTAATGCTTTGATCTAGATAGACGTCTTGTGCCTGCATTGAGGTCAAAAAGAACATAAATGCAATCGCTATTGTATATAATTTAGTTTTCATAATTCTATCATTTTAGGTATCCAAGTTCATTCAGTAAATCATTACTATTGGTATTATTATCAGTTCCGAAATCTTGATTTTCTATCATTTCTATCGCTGAGCTTATATCGAAATGGAAATAATCAACAGAGCTCGGACTATCTTGCCAAGGTGTTATATAATTTTTCCCTTTCACATTGAATGTGTACCTGGTAGCATAAGATTCTATTTCAGCATCCATAACGATGGACTTTTCTATGTTTACCAAATCTTTTGCAAGAATCAAAACCAATGATTCAGTCCGCTCCTTCTTTGCTTTTATATATCGAATCTCAATTGCTGCCATATTGATATCATATGATTGCAGCTCGTCTGCAGGTATTACAAAATTTATATTTTTAGTATTCAGAGGACATTCTAAAGGAATACTCTCGTCCGAAGTAGATATCCAATCGCTTTCTTCCGTTACAGATCCTTTAAACTTCCATGTAGTTTTATATTCATAAGTATCACTCTCAGGACCCACTCTACTGTATTGCCTCGTCCCAGTCTCTAATACATCCTTTATGGTTTTAGCAGTATAAATTACGGCCCCTCCTTGATCGGCAAATCTGTAGTAATTATCTCCTCTCCTTTTTCGCAGCGCTACTTCTACTGCATTAATTTCATCTCCAAGCAAAGGCTGAACCTCAGCATCCAGTTCAATAATGATATTCTTTGATGTCCATTTCTCATCATCAAGTGTAATGGTTTCCATGCAATCCTCAAGATTATACTCACTCATCCATTCAGAAAGTCCACCGGATATCTGAATACCCATCGGCAAGGTCATTCGATACGAGAGATTGGTAGTAGTCTCACTATTAATACTTTCTGCGGCACGCAATTCTTTTCTAATTTCATAGTATGGAACATTCGGGCCTTCAGGAAAAGAGTCTAACGGTAGTTCAATTTGTTTGAATGGGACGCGCTGAATGAAGCTTGTTGAAGTCTTAAAAAATTCAAAGAATGCGGTAATGACTTGATTTATATTGTCATCGTCTTCAGTTGTGTTCTTTATAAATTCTACCTCTATAATGTTGGTTTCTGTGCCTCTGTTGTATATTTCTCTAAGACCATCTTCGGTAACATACCTATTGTTTGAGATAATTGGAATCTCGGTACCTCCTTGTTCTTTCTCAAAGACTATCGAGTCCATCATCGTCTGAAATCGATCTTGATGTACAACAATTCCTCCGGATGCAGCTTGTATGGCACATGGGAAAGTATAATTAAGATTAAAAAATACATCCTTGGCAGGAATCTCGCTCTTCAGCATGGCACTTAACTTTTGAGATTCTATATCAGTTAATGCAGCTGAAAGAGCTGCCACTTCACCTTGAGCAATTGGCGCTTTGCTTTTTGCTATTTTATCTAAATCTCCAAGGCTACCTGAAGTAATTGTAAACTCTCCATTCGCTTTTCCAGCCACAGGTCTCAATGGAACACTTCCTAATATTTTAGCACCTGGAACATCTGCATTTAATTTAGTCTCTAATTCGATTTCTTGTTCTTTAGTAAGCCCAAAAGTCACATGAAAATTGAGCAGCCCACCTTGTGCATTCTTGTTTGCATTTGCATCTACTATGAAATCATAATATCCAAATAAGGGCTTTCCACTTTTGTTCTTTTTGATTCGCAGTGACTGAGCTGGAGGTACATAATAATATTTGTTCTCATTTGTTTCTATTGGATCGGCAGTTTTGAGATTTTCAATTGTGCTTGTGATTCCACTTTTTGATCTTTCATTAAGTACTTTTACACTTCCTTTCCCATACACATCCACACTCCAACCATTGTAAAGATATATCGTCCTTTTGGTTTCTATATCTACAACTTGTCCATATGCAGATACAATTGCAATCAGCATTATAGTTATGGTAATAAATATTTTCATTTTTGGTAGTTTTAATTGAAATTAATAGGTATGATTCCATCATCGCCATGTTGCCAATCCATGTCTTTAATTTTGAGATTTGCATTCTCAGGAGTCACATATTTTATCCTGTAACGATAATCAGTATTAGACTCTGGCACCATATACGTTTTAGAAAATACTTCTAGATTTGGCTCTCCTTTTACGATAGTGATTCGCTTGAAAGTTGACATAAACTTATCATAGAATTTATATTGAAACTCTATCACCACTGCATTGACACCAGCATCCCATACCTCATTCAGATCTCCTGTAAATCTAAGTTCTCGTTCTTCGAATGGTATGGCAAGGTTGATCATATCACTATTGGTTTTTTCCCATCCTGCATCATGTTTTACGCCGCCTTTAAAGTTCCAAACCGCTCTGTATTCATATTCTCTAATTCGATATTGGCAAGTCTGGTCGCCTCCACAATTTCGTCCGTCTCTTGCTGTAGCACCGACGCTTCGCCACGCAGCGATCGTATGGTCTCAACGGATGAATCTTCATCAATACGCAACGGTGCTATCGCTGTGCTGTTAGCCGATCTAACGCTTGTATCTCCTCCACTACTATTGATTAGTAGCATTCCACCACCCACCAGTACGCAGATACACACAGCGGCAATGGGCAAGACAGGGTTCGTTTTTGGTCTTGTATTAGCCATTTTCTTATTTCCCTTGGCCTATGCTGTCATTCCATGCTGATTTAGACACAACCACCATGGCTGTCTCATCCCCTATCGAACCAGTAGGACTTAGCATGGTCGACCAAAAGGCACTTGATAACCACGTTTTGGTATGCCTGACACTCCTCGGATCAAGAGCTACAGAATAAGGCTCGACGTTCCGGACAAGTACCGCTGTCACATGGAGCCCCGAACCGGTTCGCCATTCAGCCGTTGGTGTCACTATGACGCGCTGACCAGGCACCAGATCATTGATCGCGAACGCATTCCTCATAGGTT
>ENA-ORXT01006483-ORXT01006483.1-marine-metagenome-genome-assembly--contig:-NODE-6483-length-10850-cov-26.448436_pt1 | contig 10850 bp, 14 predicted proteins | sample MGYA00237868_ERZ511482 | MGnify/ENA metagenome assembly ERZ511482
CGCACCGTACCACTGGCCCTTGAGGCCAAAGGTCTGTCAGACGATCTGGATGGTCGCTATGCCGAGGGCGATGAAACCCAGCGGCCAACAATATCGGTCCGATGCCGATGACGATCCACCAGAGCGCTACTGCGAATTCATTGGTGTCCTGCAAAAGGGCCCGCGAGCGACCTCATTGGTTCGCCTTCATCAACTAAACGATCTGACGAGACAGTCCACATCAGCTGTCGGGTTGATGGGCGCTTAGGCCGTTGAGAAGGTGGATCGCGAGCACTTGGATCATCTGTAGATCCATGGAGGGTTTCCAGTCCTGACCAGAGACGGCGCGCTGAAAGCGGTGGGTTGCGTCGAGCACCGTGTGGAGCACCGTTGTCAGCGCAAAGTCGTCGGGCCGGATACTGATGCCTGTCGGAGTTGTCCGCATCTCGGCGGCGTCTGGGTCACCGTGTGTGACAACAGAGGCTTGTTGGTAGAAGCGAGCGCCGAGAGCAGCAGCGCCATCCTGGCTGATCGCTTCCATTGTTTGGGATTCGAAGTATTCCTCCACGCGACGCGTTAACGACGGTGGCGCCGTGGCTCTCAGCGACTTTGGCTTGGACCTCGACGAGATTGCGACGTTCGGATAGTGACTACTAGCGTCAGTTTCATGGAGCTCCCAATGCCGGTGGACTACAAGTTTGCGGATCGAGCTGAGTCACAGCTCGAAACCTTTCGCTCGATGGTGGACAAGGAGCTCGCACTACTTGACCCCCCGCAGTCCTTTTTTGACGGCTTTGCCGGGCTCTTTGAAGACGTGGGTATGGCGACGGTGGCGCTGGGTCGCAAGGATGAAGCCAGCAGTGAGTTTCTGAATGAGTTGTGGTTTCGCCGCGCTCGCTTCCTTGTTGGTTCTCTCAGCGAAGGCGAAGGTTGCACGTTGTCCGTCCCTGGGGCCGCTGCGCCGATGACGTTTGAACCGGTGCTGCGAGCAGTGAAGTGCTCAACCTGGGTTCACGCGGTGGCATTGGCGTCGACGTTCAACGATGCGGACACCTTGGAGGCTGCGCTTGGGTTCGACAAGCTGACCAGCAAGAACGAGACCTATTCGACGTTGGAGGAGCCGCGGGCGGCCGTGTTTCGGGCGTTGTTTGGCGGTGCTGATGACATCGATGAGGTGCTGCAGGCGGCATTGTTGAGTACGGACCCAACCGGCATGTACTCGGGTTTGGCGGAGTATGCGATGGTTTGGTTGCTGCCGGAGTATCGGCTGATCGAGGCATTTCTGGGTGGGGATCAGATCGAGTTTGACAATGCAGTTGTCGCGGTGCACGAGGCGCACGTGAAGTGGTACTCGGTGGTGTCCGAACACGGCGAACCTCGGTACGGAAACATCGACGTGTTGGTCAATTGGGAGTTGTCCGGGTTGGTGGCGTTGGCTTTGCGGCGCGGGTTCTCTGCTCCGCCCCAGAGCCCATACATGTTTTCCGCTGCTCCGGCGCCTGTGGGGGTTGAGCAATGACGGACCAGCGCCTGGCGGAATTGAACCAGCAGATTGCCGAGCAGTTGATCCTGCCGGCGGTGCATACCCATTTTCCGGAGGCGATGGTCGCCTCCTATGAGCTTCAGCCGGTTACTGCGGACGAGCGGTTTGGCGGGGTGCTCCATCTGACCCATGAGGACGCTTCGGTCCAGGTTGTGGTCGTGGATGCGCTCGGAACCGGAGGTACCGCATCGGTACCGCTGCGCATCCGGGATGTTGGCGACCTCCGCTATGAGCAGGGTACGACGGGCTACTTCGTCTCGATTGTTGAGGCCATGGTGGGACGGGGCGACACCGATGCGGCTTCGGCCGTTGTGCAGGCCGCAGCCGGAAGACGCTTGTTGTACCTGTTGGTGGAGGCGAAGAACCTCGACGATGGCGACAACTTGACGGTGGACGTGAGTGCGTTCTCCATTGACCAGGCTGCGGTCGGACGGATACCGGCGTGACTCCTGAAGTCTGGGCTGAGGACCGGGTCATCGCGGCTGAGTTGGCGGCGGGCGCGGTGTTCATTCACGCGTACGAAGACTTTCTTCTGAACTTTCGCGCCGAGATGATGATTGGCCGCGAGCTGTTGCTTCGGGTGACCGAGGTGTTCGATGCAGCGGTGGTGACTGAGCTTGTGGTTCCGGTAGCGGTGTGGCCGGGTGGAAGTTGGATGGGTACCTCTGAGGAGATGCCACAGATTGTGGATCATTTCACCCGGCATGGCCATGCGATCATTGTCGAATCGCCTGAGGTTTGGGACCAGCATGTGCAGCGGTTGTTGGGTGGCCGCGCGATCGTGATTGGTGGGATGCGGATTGTGGATCAGGAGGTTGCGGGGCCACCGCCGGTGGAGTGGGCCGCGGGCGACTGGATGCAGTCCGTTGTCCGGTTGCGCCTGGGGTCTGAGCTTGGTTTGGATTCGGTTGAAGGCGAGCGGTCGCACTTCATGATGATTGACCGTGACTTCGGGGTTTGTGTTCGTATTGGTCCGCTGATGAACGGCAACTATGACCGGTTCCCGGTGACGGTTCGGGTGGGTATTGCGCATCGGGCGGTGAACGAGTTGTTAGCCCGGCTTGAAGGGCGTGAGGTGGTGCCGTGGACCTGGACGGTGGCTCATGAGCAGCGTTTCTTCAATCCGGATGCGCCGTGGGCGTATTCGGGGCTTGGTGATGCTGATGAGGTTCTGGCCGATGTCGCAGTTTCTTTGGAACGGGCCCGCGAATGGGCTGACGACCAGTTGGTGACCCGATTCCTGGACACGGCGGATTCGTCGGTGCTGTCCGCGTTGTACGAGCGGACCCGTATTGCCGATGCCATCCATCGGGGCGACCTGGATGAGGCGAGGTCTCGGTTCGGAGTATGGGAGCAGGACAAGAGTCGGACTCGAGGTCCGATGGTGCACGTGAACCCGGCCGCCGAGTTCGGCCGCAACGTTGCCGCGCTCCTCAACTGAAGCTATTCGGCGTGGGCAGCGCCAACGGTGGCGCCTAGTCTTCCGACGGCATACAGAACGACGGCGAGTACGAGGAAGTAGAGCAGTTCAGCGACGATAGCGGGGGGTCCAGAGGGCCGGTTCGGGATCCTGAGTAGAGCCCTCAAAGTGTCGGCTATGCGCGTCCACAAGTGCCGCGTCGCGAGGTCTGATGGCATCAACGATGAGGCTGGTGAAGCCGGGAGGACCGTTGCCTGCCCGGTAGTCAGCGTTGCGATGATCGAACACAGAAGATCGGTACACAGTGCCGCGCTCTGAATTCCAGTCGCTTACGTGAAAGGTGCCGTTTTCGTCCCACCACTCCAGTGGGGTGACTTCGAAGCCAGCCGGTGTCAGCACCGAGACGAGCAGGTCGAGGTCGTAGACAACCTTGTGGTCTGCGGCCGGGTGATCTGCAGGACCCGGGCCGCCTACTTGCACGGTGCGTTGGTATGCCTCGTCAGGGAATAATCGGTCCGGCACTGCTATTCGGAGGCAGCCACCTGGTTTCAGAAAGCTGAAACAATTGACTGCGGCTTGGCGTGACTCGTCTAGGTCGAGATGCTCCCAGACGTGCTCACACAGGAAGCCGTCCACTCTTCTTGATCCGAGGAAAGCCTGAAAAGAACTCTGATGGGCAAGGTCGAGCTGATGCTGGTCTGTTGGAATCCAGCCCTCATAGCGCTGCTCTCCTGCGCCGATGATCACCCGGAACGGGCCGTCGATTTCCACGTCCCCAATTGTGGCAGACCAGCAAGCCACAGCGTTCAGGGCGGAGGTGGAGTGTCCACAAACGGTGGTTCACGAGACCGGCGCACAGCGAGCGGTGTAACGATGAGGCATCGGGCTATTGGACGACACGGGGTCGGCCATTGGACGACAGGGGATCCTTGGGTTCAAAGAGGTTGCCTCGATCCTTGAACCCCTTCTGCCGGCACCCTGAATCATTTTCCGAATAGGTACTTTGTACTTTCCAAATATGAAAGTGAATAAACCACAGTGGTGATACACTTTCTGGTATGGAAAGTAAAGAGTCGATAGCGGCACGTGAAGCACTCAAGGCGTTTGAGCAGACACCCAGAGCTGCGTTTGCGACTGAGGCAACAGCCCAAACGCCGGTGTGGGGCATCCTTGCCATTGGGTTGTGGGGGCCCGCAATCGTTTACGCCTTCGCGGTGAGCGGCTTTGGGCGAGTTCTGCTGCCTGCCCTGCTGCTGATTCCCACCTTGGTTTACCTTGCCGTATTCAACGTTCGGCTACGGCGTCGACTTCGACCTCAACCAACCACTGTCAGCGGCATCCGAGAGGCCAACAAGAGCGTGAGCCCCGGCGGTCGCAAAACGGCTCGACTCGTGGTTGCTGTGGGCGTAGCCGTCTGGTTTGTCATTGGGGCACTCGCCAAGTCCGACATCACGCTTTGGCTTGTCGTTCCGGTCGCTTATCTGTTGATGGCAGCCAACATGTTTTTCACCGAAGCTTCCATCCAGAAGATGCAACGCATGGCTCATCCGGGTGCTGAATGAGCCTTGCTGATCTCGACCCGGTCCTTGTGCAGCCGAAACGTCTGGCCGCGTTGGGACTACTCGTGAATACCAAAGAAGCAGAGTTTGCGTTTCTACGGGACCATCTCGGTCTGAAAGATTCAGATCTCTCGAAACACATGAGCCTGCTTGTTGACGCGGGGTATGTCGCTGTGCGAAAAGCCGGGAAGGGCCGCAACCGTTCAACGTGGTTCAGTGCAACTGCACAGGGCAACGCCGCCGCGACCCGCCATGTCGCCGCCCTCAGGGCACTGATTGAAGACAGCTCTGCTGAATTGTGAGTTTGCACGAAACTGCGACGGATATTCTCGCGGGATGGGAAGTCGCGGTGTGCGCTCGTCCAATGGCGGGTGCGAGGAGGATCGGTGCAGGATCTTGCCCAGCAGTGGCTGTGAGAGGCTCCGGCCATTGCCGAAATGGCGCTGTTGCGCCAGCACTCACCAGCGATGTAACACAAACGTTCAGACCGCGCAGAATTGGTACTTTGATTCTGATCACGAGTTTTGTTACGTGATCGGAGCCGTTTCTGAGCCGAAACGGGCGGGCAGGAGTCGAGTACCAAAACCGAACGTTTGCGTTACGTCCAACGATTGGTCATCGCGAGCTGGGCTGTCACGGCCGCGGTCCCGGAATCTGCAACGAAGCTGCGCATCCGAAAGACCGTCATGACCTCTTCGGCAGGCATCGAGCAGGGCTGACCCAATCAACTGCCTCTCAGCCGCCCCAGAATGGTAAGCGTCCAGCAGCGGGTAGCTCTCGTCAGACGCAGAGGTTGCCGTCTTCGTTGACGCCGCGGCGACAGATCGCTCGCCCAATCGCAGACACGATGCGGTAACCGAGGATGTCGGTCGCCGTGTCGTCCTTGATCAAATCGATGGTCAGTTCCAGGCGATAGCCATTGAGCGAGTCATCGGCCAGGCCGGTGATATCGAGACGAGCAATGCCACCAAGCGCATCGACGCCGATGAAGTTGCCCAACTCGACCACGGGAGCCGCTTCCGAATCGAGCACGTTGCGCACTGCTTCGGCGAGCGCAGGGAGGTCTTCTCCTTCGAGCCCGATCACGGCAGGAAGGTTGGCCGGGTCTATGGGATTCGTCATGCCCGGTATCCAGTCCTCAGCACCGAAGGGCACATGGGCCTCAAGGAAGGAGGAGTTAACCCAGCCTTTGGTCTCAATCTGCCACCACACGCTGCTGCTGGATGGGTTCTGTTGGCAGCCCCAGATGCGTAGCTCGCCGGTGCCGTCTGGCATCACCGCAGTGACGGCGGCATCGATGCCCGGTGCCACGTGAGCAACCAGTCCGCCGTCGGGATCATCGGCGGCAATGTTTGTCACCCGATAGTCCACGCCGATCAGGGCGTAGTCGAAGACCTCGCACTCGTACCACGGGTGACTTGGTGGCGTTGGTACAGGGGTGGGACTGGTTGGAGCGGTTGAAGCTCGGCAATCGAATGGGCCAATGACGGAATTGGGGAAGTGCCCAACCTCGACCACCTTCGCGACGAAGGCCTCCGGTGACGCAAAGATCGGAGCGAAGCACGGATCATCGATGGTGAGCACTGGTTGCGTCTCGCCGTTGCGGGCATAGGTGTTCCACCCCCACACATGGATACCTATCCACTTGGCTCGATAGTCGCCTGCTTCGAGGCAGCTGGCGACCGCCTGCCGCGCCGCCAACGATTGGTCTTCGGAGAGTTGCGGCCACTGGGCCCAGGTGTCCTGCTGTAACAGGTCGGTCACGTCGATAGCTTTGGCCTCGTCCAGGTAGCACTCGTATCCCGCCTGTTGCGCTGCAGGTTCGGAGCCGAACAGTGTCGGATTGACCTGTTCCATTCCATCGACGCTGAACGGGGCCATGCCCGCAATGGCCAATGCCTGTTCGATCCGGTCGACGCGGCCCGGTGCGGGTTCGTCAGATGGGGTTGCTGGGTCGGGCGTTGGGGTTGCCGGGCTGGGGGTTGGGGTCGAAGCAACGACGGAGTCGGTCGCTGTCGGCGTTGGTTCTGTCGGATTTGGTGCTGTCGGATTTGGTGCTGTCGGATTTGGTGGAGACGCCGATGGTTCGCTTGTTGCGCAAGCAGTAAATGTCAGTGCCAAGGCAACGATGCAACCAATGAGGCGAGTCCATCGGGCTTTGCCTGGACAACCGCACGTGATCTTCATGGCGACTGAATATAGACGCGTATGTCACAGCTGGAAGGTCGGGCCGCGTCACGGTCTCATCGATCGCCAGCCCCGCCTGTCGGTGACCTGGTAGCTGACTGCTTGGGCGGCGACGATTGACCCACCACAAACCGCCGGATACCAAGTGGCCGGCCGTGCGTCTCGGGCTAGAACCGATCGGGGTCTTGGTCGGCAGCGTTGGTCGCCGATTGCCACGACGCGGCCACGTTGCCGCCGACGGGGAAGCCTCCACGATCCTTCAACATCTGAGCAGTGTGCATCAGATTCCAGCTCATGATGGTCGCGTTCTTGTTGGTGAACTCGCTGTCGTAGCCCATGGGAACGTCTGAACCCTCGACCGGGTCGCCATAGCTGGGTCCAGGTCCGATCTCGCCGATCCAGCCACAATCCGGCTGCGGCGGGATCGTGTAACCGATGTGGGCGAGCGCGTAGAGCGTTTCCATCGCACAGGCCTTCACCCCGTCTTCGTTGCCGGTCACGATGCAGCCAGCCGCCTTGCCGTAGTACAGGTACTGGCCGGCCTCATTGGTGTCGCTGCTGTACGCGTACAGCCGCTCGATCGCGAGGGAGGCAACGCTCGACTTCACCCCGAGCCAGATCGGCGTGCCAATGACAAGAATGTCGGCGTCCATGACCTTGCGGTGAATCTCTGGCCAGTCATCGACGGCGTCACCGATCGTCGTCGTGTCCTTCACCATGCCGAACCCGATGCGGTGGTCGAGCATGTGGATCAGTTCGACAGCGACACCCTCAGCATCCATGACGCCAGCTACCCGCGACATCAGTCGACGGGTGTGCGACTTCGTCGGGTCGTGCACGAGGGAGCAGTTGAGGAGTACGGCGGAGAGCTTTGGAAACTGGGGCATGGGTATTGCCTACACCATTGGCGGAGGATCGCCGGTTTGATGTCGGGCAGGACCACAGAGTCCGCCACCACGGCGACGAAGTCATCGACGCTGGGTCAGTGAGACGCCGTGTTCATCGTGGCCGTCAGGGGACCATGAAACACAAGCCCGGGGGGCGGCCGCCCGCCCACATGCGACGGGGGAGTGCCACCGGTGGCAGGAATCCTGCGCGTTCGTGGTGACCGTAGGTATCAAGCCGGGCCAGCGGCACCGAGTCCAGGAAGTAGCTCAGTGCGACAGCTGCGACAGGACATCTTCGTGAACCAGTTCCATCAACCGCGGATGCGATGCCTGCATGCTAATGTGCCCAGTAGAGGCAGTCTTTCCCGCCGATGAAGTATCCGGCGCTAAGCAGAATTCATCGACGTCAACCGCTTTGTATTCGCCTCCCAAGCCAGCTGAAGACTCAACGCCACCATTTTGAGTGCCAGCAGGGAACCAGCAGGGAATGGGTCCGCTGAGGTCCGTTGTTGCCTCGACTGTTTGAACCGGATGAAAGCGGGTAGGAGGAGAAGATGGTAACGAACATCAAAACTCGGAAGAATTTGCTAGAGACCTACCACAACGCAGGGAGCGAACTCGCAACGATCTACCTACCGTCGCCGAGCGCAACGGAAGACGCTGAACAGCGGCTGGAGATCCGACGGAAGAACGCTCTCTCCGAACTCGCCGAAACCAGCGCGAGCCCTGCGCTGATCCAATCAGCGACGTCAGCGCTGGAACAGTTGTCCCACGATGACGGCTCCGCGCACCTTGTGATCGTGAATGGATCCACAACGGTTCTTTCCAAACAGTTGCATCGACCGGTGTCGCGGGTTGCTGTCCATCTGGGTCGGGTTCCGGCGCTCATTCCGCTCTTGGCGGCGACACAGAGCGACGGCGACCACCTCGCCGTCCTGCTCGACCGTGCTGGTGCTGACGTTCTCCGCCGCTCGGGTGTAGCAGATCCGATCGATTCCACCGAGGTCGATGGCTCTGACCCTCGTCTACATCGGAGCCATCCTGGTGGTTGGTCGCAACGCCGATTCCAACAGATTGCTGAGAACGCATGGGAGAACAACGCCCGAGAGGTTGTTGAGCAGATTCGTGCCGACCATCCCGAGATCGACGTGATCATCTGCGGCGGTGATGAGAGGGCGGTGGGGTTCTTCACCAAGCATCTTCCCGCGCGGTTCGAGGTGCATCAGGTCGATGGATCTCGTCACGCTGACCAGGACGCATTCCTCGACGCTGCCGATGTGGTGCTTCGTAATCGTGCTGCAAAGGGCATGGTTGCTGTGCTCGAGGAATGGCGGTCCAAGAGCGCCAACGGACTCGGTTCGACCGGGCGAGAGGTCCTTGACTTTTTGACTAGCGGTCGTGTTGAGCAGCTCCTTGTCGTGGATGACACGTGGAATCAAGATCGGCCCACCACGACGTTCGACTTCGAATCGCGAGCTCACGTACCGCATGACTCATCGGCAACCAGCGCGCCCGTTACCGACGGGGCAATCGCGCTGGCATTGGCCACAAACGCTGTTGTGACGGTCGTGCCCGAGCATCCAGACATCAAAGACGGCCTGGCTGCAATTCACCGCTTCTGACGCCCACCGCTCCGAAGATCGCTGAACACCGCGAGCTCAAGCCAGGTGCCATCACGGCGAGCTCGCCGAACCCACCAATCATCTATTCAAAGAGGAGGAGCAGAACGTGACTGACTGGAGGGGGCCATCAATGGGTTCCACTACACCTACCGAAGTCTTGAATGAGTTACGCATCGCCGGATACGGCTGTCAGCTGATCGCTCAAACTGACGGCACAGCTCGGTGTACGGCGTGTGAGACGAACTCGCCTGCGAGCAGGATCAAGATCGACGGGTATCGCCGGCTTGAGGGTGCGAGCGATGTTGCCGACATGAGCATCATTGCGTGGGCTGGGTGTCCGAGCTGTGCAGAAGGGGGAGCGCTGATGCTTGGCTACGGCCCGAACGCGTCAGAGGCTGACGAGGCTGTCATCGTAGACCTCGATCTCAAAGGAGCGGACCACCCAGGGTCAACTCCCGACGAGGCGCCATGACCCCGGTCCAGCGGGGCGGCGCTGTGCGCCGGTCACATCATTCGCAACAGGTTGCGATGTTTCACTCGGATCGAATGTGGGAACAACACCCCTGAGGAGTTGGGATCGCTGACCCTGGGGATGCTCGTCCCGTGAGCATCCGACACTTACGACGAAAGAGGTTTCTCATGGGGCTCGCAGACATTCTTGCTGATCATCCAGACCGCACCACGTTCGACCTGGCCGAGCTGAATCGTGCCGCGCAGGCCGCTGCAGCGTGCGCGTTGGCTTGCTCAGCGTGTGCCGATTCTGATCTCGGACGCGACCCGGCAGGCATGGCGACATGTATCCGCAAATGCACCGACTGCGCCGACGTGTGCGCAATCACCGCCAAGATGCTCGCTCGGCCCGCGCCCCGAGGCGACGCCTGGCAGAAACTCGTCATGGCGTGCGCCGCTTTGTGCGCAGAATGTGCCGAGGAATGCAGCCAACACGATCACCTGTGCTGCCAGGAATGCGCCGCTGCCTGTCGTGAATGCGAAAAGGCTTGTCAGCAGCTGCTCGCTGTGTCCCAGGATGATGCGTCGTGAGAGTTTTGATCGGCGTTGACGATTCGGCTGAATCGCGACACGCAGTCGACACAGCGTTCGAGTTCTTCGGATCAGACGCCGAATATCTGGTTGCATCGTTTGGCGAACGGATGCCGTTCTACAGCACATCGTTCGCAGGGGGGAGCATCGTGTCTTCGGTGAACCTTTCCGAACAGTTCGATGCCGCCGCCGATGCCGCTAGACAGCGAGCGATCACCGCTGCGGCGAAGCTGCCACTCGATTCAGAAATCGTCTTTGATGTTGGACATGCCGGCCGGTCATTGTGTGACCTCGCCGAGGACCAGCACGTCAACGCGATCGTGATCGGCTCCCAGGACAAGACCGTCTGGGAACGACTCCTCGACCCATCGGTCGGCCGATACCTGATCGACCATGCACCGTGTCCTGTCGTCGTGGTTCGATGACCCAACCCCATCGCGACGGGTCGGGACACAAGCAAGACGGGTCTGTCGGGAAACGAACAGAAACGGATTCTCTTGGACCGATCGAGGTTCCCGACGGTCGGCTTTGGGGAGCGCAAACGCAACGCAGCTTGGAGAACTTCGACATCGGCCGCCATAGCTATGTATGGGGGCGCCCGGTCATCGAAGC
>ENA-ORXT01006485-ORXT01006485.1-marine-metagenome-genome-assembly--contig:-NODE-6485-length-10848-cov-65.423730_pt1 | contig 10848 bp, 15 predicted proteins | sample MGYA00237868_ERZ511482 | MGnify/ENA metagenome assembly ERZ511482
CAAGAGCGTTATAGTAACAGGCCGTCATGTTTACTCATGGCGGTCTATTTTTTCGGAATCTTCTTATCCGCCGCAAAGAATATCGTCTGTGCGATCTTCTCGGCAGTCGCAGGAATGGGCTTAATCTCGTTCTTGACGGGACGCCCGCGCGGTTTCTTTTCTTTATCGGTCATAGCGCCAGCCTACCCGATTAGGTCCTGATAGCGCAACCGCTTCCCCGTAAATCCCTTGGCAAGCAATTCCATCTGAACAATCGTGTCGAAGTCACGGACATGGTGGCGACCCGCAAACTCAGTGATGTAACGGCTCAAATGCTTGTGGCTCATTTTGTGATATGTGCCTTTATATCCGCGCTTCAATGTAGCCCAAAAGCTCTCAATTCCGTTCGTGTGGGCCATGCCGTTTACATACTCGCCAACGCTATGCTTGACTGTCTCGTGCTTATAGAATGGCGCTAGGCCAGTATAGGCGCGGAACTCGTCTGTGTAGACCGTGGACCCGTCTTCGATGTTGTCTTCGATAAAGTCGTGAAGCGTCTCGCGGTTCGTGCTTTGGATATGACGGACCCGAATATCACCATCACGCTAAACTGCCCCGATAACAGCAGCCTTGCCAACCGCGCCACGACCTGCATTTGCACGCTTGCTTCTGTGCTTATTGCGCTCTTTGCCGCCAATGTAGGTTTCATCAACTTCAACAACGCCGTCAAGTTCGTCGTCGTCTTGTCCAGCGCTCCAACCCTCGCGGATTTTTTGCGCTAAATGCCAAGCAGATTTTTGACTAATTCCTAGGTCACGGTGCAGCTTCATACTTGATACGCCCTTGAGGGACGTAGACATGAGATACATCGCGATAACCCACTTTTGCAGGCCAACCTTAGAGGATTGCATTACAGTGCCAGTCTTGACGCTGAAATACTTGCGGCAATCGCCACAGTGATAAGGCATTGGCTTCTCATTTGGGACCGTCTTGGTCTTCAGCGAGCCGCATACAGGGCAGTGACGCTCACCATCAGGCCAACGCATGTCTTCCAACCATGTGCGCGCAGACGCATTGTCTGGGAACATTTGGAACAGCTCGATTACGCTCATACCTTCGCGGTCAGCGCGTCCCGGAGCTTGGTGACGTTGTGTTTTGTTTGTTTCGTTTTCCATGTCTAATTATATCCCATAAATAGGGATTATAGTCAAGAAAAACCGTCTAGTTATCTGCCGAAAATAAAGATTCGACTCTGAATTTTCGCTTCACTATTGATTGGAAATGACATTCACAACAACAGAGCTGCTGACACTACTAACAGTGGTCGCGGCGTTCACTACCATTATCGTCACAATTATCCTTTGGCAAATTGACCATCGGCGAAAATCTAAGGTCGCTTTGCCGAAGGTTAATGTGACCACAGCGCTAGTAAAGCAAATGCCGAACCTCGTTAGAGTGAATGTTCATTTTACCCCAAACGACGAGCCGTGGATGGTCAAAAGCATGAAGGTGACCAGCAAGCCAAACTTACCAATATATGACCTTACTGAGATGTATAATTGGGACAGTAGTGGGCAATATTCTTTTCAGACAGGAAAGGTGAGTGGCGCGATAGCTAAAACCATCTTCGCCAGAGTTGGAATTTTGGAGAATAACAGTCTCTCAAATTCATTTATAATCGGACTGATTGTCGACTCAAATGATGCTGACAAGGCAATCAAGCTCAAAGCTAAGTTCTACATGTCCCTCGAAAGCGCCACTCTGAAAAATAGTAAGATTGTAGTGAAAAGAACGCTTAACGCACATATCAGCAACAGATAATCATCTGTCATGACGAACCTGTCTAGTCATGTATATAATTCCCCATGCGGAGGCGCGTAAGGTGGCAAGGTGTCTAAGGACCCGGCGCGCACTTCACCCGTCGCATAGGGATTATGAGACAAGTCCACTGCCTCGCCGCCTGAATAGGCGCCTTGTGGGACGGGTTGCGCATATTGATCCTGATAAGGTGTTGCATAGGGATCCGCGTAAGGCTGCTGACCGTGATCTGCATAGCCTGTGTCCGCCTGCCCCATCTGGGCATATCCGCCCTGAGCATAAGGGTCATGCGCCGCATAGGCCGCGGGCTGCGCCTCGTAAGGATTTGCAGCAGGACGTTGCGAAGGATCGTAGATGGGGACGGCTTCCGGGATCGGATCTTGAGCCGGTACTGGGTCGGCATAAGTTTCTTGCATCGGCACATTCCGCACAACGCCGGGAACCGCATAAAGCCGCGGATCCAAGAAGACACGGATCATTGCGAGGAAGAACAAGACAAACGCCCAAGCGACCGTCGCGCCAAACCACGCTAACTTTCGCATATTACGGCCTTTGTTCGCGAATTCTGCTCTGGAAATGAGCTTGACGTTCTCGGCGCGCGCCTCGGCTTGTTGTGCATCGACCAAAGACTCTTGTTCTTTTGCATTATATGAGTTCAACCGCAATTTCAGCGTCTCGCGCTCTCGTAACAGATTTTCATAAGTTGGGCTTAGCGATGTTAGCTTACGAATTTTAGCATCCGCAGAGTTTAACTGACGCTGTTGGGTAAACTCACGCTCTCGCAAGGAATCCGCTGTGGCAGCCAAGTTATTTCTTCGGGTACTTAGCGCTTGATGTTCCGGATTTGGGCCCACACGACGTCCGCCGCTGGCTTTGCCGCCATAAGAAGACTGTAGAGCCCGCAGTTCATTCAATTCGGTCCGCTTTTGCCTAACCGGATCAGAGCTTGGCAAATATTTTGCCATCAACTGACCTAATTCGAGCTCCGCCTGCGCCACACGCTGCGATGCGCGGTCATCACGATACAAATCTATCTTATCTGACGTATTGCGAAGCTGGTCCTCCACTTGCGCGAGCGCCGCTTCCGTCTCGGCAATAGAGGCGCGGGTCGCGTTCAGACTCGCCTTCAAATCTTCGGTTCGGGCCCGGAGACCTGTTTGCTCCGAGGTGAAATCGGCAACGTCATTTTTCTTTAGAAAACGCGCTATAGCACGCTCATTGGCATTGAGCTGATCTTCAGTCGCCTCGCGCCGTTCTGCGATTAATTCGCTAGAGCCTTCTTCGAAAACCTTACGACGAAATTCCATATAGGCGTCGATGAACTCATTTACAGTTTCAACAGCAACGTCCGGATCTTCATGCTTATAAGACGCTTCAATAATGGAGGATTTTGCTCTCGGCATAACTGAGTAGCTGCTGGCAACAGACTTGCGCAACTCCATAATGGCATCTTGCTCTTCTCTAGCATTACCCGCACGTCTCGCCGAATTAATCTTCGCAAAAGCCGCTTTGGCAAAGCGCTTTTCGGCTTGCGCCTGTGTCATTGTCCCGTCGCCTGATGTCATATTCCCGATAACAAGGGCAATAAGCTCATCATTTTTCATAAGCCCGGCTTCTGTCAGCGTAATTGTATCTATCGTCGTCATTAAGCCTTGGCCACTGGCGGCTTGACCGACCGGATTATAGGTATGCTCTTCCCCAAGCTGAACCATGATGCTCGCATCGCCCGTGTAATTTCGTTTTAAGTCTTTCGTGAGGAAGAACGCGATGACACTCCCGATCAATAAGAGCGGCAGGATCCAAAACAGTTGACGCATGAAAGATTTGAATAGTTCGCGCAAGCGAATGTTCGGCATACCATTGGCGTAGTCACCAACTGTCAAATCCTCCCCTCTGGGTGATTGTGGCGTGCCTACCGGCTCAAAATTATTCCGACCATATCTGGCCATGCGCGAATCCCCCGCAAAGTGTTCGCGTTAACCATGTCCTCCTAAATTTTAATAATTCCTTATCCATTCTTGTTAACTAATGGAAAAAACACTTTAGCCCTGAAAAAAGGCCTCACCTGATGCTTATTTTGCGCAAAACCGCCCTTTTGGCCGCGTCCTGCACTGTCATTGCCTTGTCTGCGCCGCCTGCCGACGCGCAATCGCGCTATGGCCAAGGCCCTAACGTCATGCCGAATCACGCCCCACAAGGCGTGCCAGTCGACCGTTATGGTAGACCGATCAATGCTGGACCCAGAAAATATAAGAGTATTTTCCACAAATTACGGGGTGAAAAGCATATTTCATATCAAACTCCGCCGCCGCCCGGAATGTTTCAACAATGGGTCGATTGGGAACCTGAATATACGCTCGTCGCCGGGGATCAGCTCGACATTGTTGTCAGCTCCGCACCGGAACTGTCCAGAACACTAACTGTCGGCCCTGATGGCCGCGTCGTCATGCCTATGAGCCGCCCGATTATGGCGGCAGGCCGCACATTTTTACAAGTCCAGCATGAATTGATGGGAGAGCTTGGCAAACAACTTCGCGATCCAAGAATTGCTGTGACGCCCCGCGCCTATGCACCGGAGCAAATTTACGTGGGCGGCCAAGTCGGCGCGCCCGGCACCTATACAATCCCTGGCCGCATTGGTGCGCTGGAAGGCATTCTTATGGCAGGTGGTATGCGCCCGACCGCGCGGTCTCGTCAGGTCGCTATTTTGCGCCGAGCCCCGAATGGCGGCATGATGATGCGCAGCGTTAATATACGCGGCGGCATGCTGAATATCCGCGAGTACAATGACAATGTTCAGCTGCGCCGCGGCGATATCATCTATGTGCCGCAGAATACGCTGGGCGAAATCGGAACATTCATGGATGGCTTCCGACGCGCCATGCCGGTTGACTTCAATCTGTCCTATCAACTCGGGACCGGAGGTAACGGCGCCACGACGGTTATTTCACCTTAAGCCGCGTCTTGAAATTGACTCGCGCGCCGCAAAACCGCACCAGCGCATCATGATTTGGGCCGACCTTTATCGCGAATTTATCACGCTTTTCGTGGTCATCGACCCAATTGGGTCAATACCTGTATTCCTTTATGCGGCGAAAAGCGTAAAGCCGGAACTGCGCGTGAAATTTGCCCTGCGCGCGGTCTTAATCGCAGGCGGCGTCTTGTTCGGCTTCCTTATTGTTGGACAGCTGCTTTTGGAAGCTCTGGGACTACGCCTGGGATCATTTCAAGTAGCGGGCGGGATTATCTTGTTCCTATTCGCCTTGGATATGATTTTCGGCCAATCGAAACCCGCTAGCGAAATTGAAATGGCCAAGCACGACGATTTATCGGGAGCGGTATTTCCCTTGGCGATGCCGTCTATCGCATCGCCGGGCGCCATTTTGGCGATTGTTATTCTGACGGATAATCACCGTAACTCTATCGCCGAGCAAGCCATCACCGGCGGCATTCTGCTGAGCATTCTCGCGCTGACATTTGTTTTGCTCTTGGCCGCAACCCGCATTCAAAGAATTATTGGCGATACAGGTGCCAGCGTCATCAGCCGTATTATGGGCCTCGTCCTCGCCACCGTTGCCATTGACGCGATCATTAACGGCCTGATTAGCTTGGACCTTTCAGCCTTATTCGGAGCGTAGCACTCCGAACGCTAAACAGTGATTTTTGGCTTAAGCGGCCAGCAATGCGCGGTTTTCAGCCATCCACCCACGCGCGGCACGTTGTGCCAGTGTCAGATCAGTTGCGCTCATTTCAAACTTTAGTTCTTCGCGATACGCTTTGGCCGGCAAGTTACCCATCATTGCGGCTAGGCTGAACCATTTATGCGCCTCGACAAAGTCGGGGCCGCGGTCTTCCATTTCCGTTGAATAGATGAGTCCCAAGCGGAACATGTCTTCAGCATTTGCAGCTGTATCGACAGCTTTTTCCGCTTCGCGGATCTCTAGTTCTGTAAAGGCCATGGCCTTCTCCTCACATTCTTATTCACCTTACCTTCGGGCCTATCCCGGGGCTGCCTTGACTTGGATGCGTTGGGCGCACCTCTCTTCGGCGTGAAATGAGTGTGAGGCTGTCAACCTAAACATAAGGTTAAAGAAAGACGTAGTTAATTTGGCTTTACTTGAGTTAAACTTGCTCAAAACTTCATGAATATGAAGTATAACGCAGTAAATATTAGATTAAAATCAAGTCTTGGGAAGCAAAACATCTCAAACCTTCTGGAATTCATCAGAAAGTAATAAAGATGTTACCAAAATCTTATTTAGATGAAGTTTCAACTACCCAAAATTAACTAGATGAAGTTTCAACTATCTACAGATAAAAATGCGCGACCTCATCCAAGCCCGCCCGATCCGCATATAGATTATTCACCGGCGCAGAGGCGTCGCCATAGCCCATTGCCATCCCGACCATGACTTCGTGGCCGTCGTCTATGTCCAAATGTTTGTGACAAACCGAGCTCCAATTCCGCCACCAGCCCTGCGGGGCGGTGTGCAAACCCGCTTCACGGGCCAATAGCATCATGGATTGGATCAAAATCCCGATATCCATATGTTGCGGCGCGCCTAAACGTTTGTCGCCCGTAATGATAATCCCAACCGGCGCGTTAAAGAACTTCGCATTCTCAGCAAACCAGACCAAACGGCCCATCTTATTCTCGCGCGGAATGCCCAGCAGCGCATACATATCTTCGCCCAGCTTATAGCGCCAAGAGCGGTGCGGCTCCCAGAGGGGTTGTGGGTAAGCGGGATGCGTGGGCTCTTCGACCTTTCCTGCCAGGGTGATCTCTACGGCCTCTTTCGTAAATGCAGCAAGGGTATCACCCGTCATGACATGGAGCTTCCAAGGCTGCAGATTCCCACCCGACGGACTGCGCATGGCTTTTTCTAACACTGCGCGCAGAACATCATCCGGAACAGGCTTATCGAGGAATTGCCGCACCGTAATGCGCGTGTCCAATGCGCCCGTGACCGAGGCGCTCTTCTCTGTGTTTAAGCTCATGGGTAAATCCTTCAATTCTTTGGCCTGCCAGATGACTAGCCGTCGAAACCACGGCCTACACCCCTCAATTATGAAAACCCACAAGGCTTTCCTGCACAGGCTCGCAATTGTAAGGAACCCAGAGGCGGGATTAAAGACCAGCCCAACGGTTTAGCATGAGTGAGAAAGCAATATACTCTGTTCCGGCTAAAAGTAGCGCAATGAGGGCCGCCAGCCAGAAAGCCATCCCAAAGACGCCCGCTAAGATCAGGACCACAAATAATATCGGCGGCATCGTCAGACGCATGAGCTTTAGAAAAGCTTTTGTCCGCTCGATTTCATCTTTTGATTTCATGGCTTTTTTCACTGAATAGATAAGACCTTAGAGATAACCGTGAAGGCGATTATCGCCGACAGGCAGGCGACCGAAACAGACAAGACCAAAGGAACCTCAACCACCCAAGCTAGCCCAAACAGAATAATCGTAAACATCACGATCGGATTTACGATTCTGAGAATTTCCAAAATTCTGATTTTCTGATCTGTCATTTAGAAGACTGTTCCAGCTCGGCTTCCATCTTGCCGACCATGACTTTCATCAAGCCATAATTAAGTCCGGCGACCACCAAAAGTCCCAATCCAATGATAACCCCATTGCCGGACGGAATGATGTCCAAGAGGAAAAGCCCTGCCACGACGCCAAACAAAATCACCGCCCCCCATAAGGAGATCGACACCACAACAATGGCCATTTCTTTTTCTTCTCGGGTTTGGTCAGTGAGCTTTTCCTCTGACATTTAAAGCCCCAGCTTCTCGCGCAATATCTTATTCACCGCTTGCGGGTTGGCTTTGCCTTGGCTGGCTTTCATGACTTGGCCGACGAAGAAGCCGAGGAGTTTCGGGTTTTCTTTGGCGGCGGCGGCTTGGCCGGCATTGTCGGCGATGGCTTTGTCGACCATGGCTTCGATCGCGCCCATGTCGGTGACCTGTTTGAGGCCATCACGCTCGACGATTTCATCGGCCGTGCCCTCGCCTGCGAACATTTTCTCGAAGACGGATTTAGCGATCTTGCCTGATATGGTGTCGTCCAAGATACGGTCAATTAATCCGCCGAGCGCATCCGCAGAGACAGGACTGTCTTCCAGCTCGAGGCCTGCCTTGTTCAGCGCGCCAAAGAGCTCGCCCATCGTCCAGTTTGACGCGATTTTGGAATCGCGGCCTTTCGTGACGGTCTCGTAGAAATCAGCCTTGGTCTTATCCCCCGTCAAAATACGGGCGTCATATTCCGGCAGGCCGTAATCCGCCATAAAGCGGGCTTTGCGGGCATCCGGCATTTCAGGCAGCTCGGATTTAATCCGGTCAACGAAAGCCTGCTCCAGCTTAATCGGCAGCAAATCCGGGTCGGGGAAATAGCGATAATCATGCGCGTCTTCTTTAGAACGCATGGTCCGCGTCTCGCCTTTGACGCTATCGAACAGACGCGTTTCCTGATCGATCTCGCCGCCCGCTTCGAGAATATCAATATGGCGGCGGGCTTCATAATTAATGGCCTGACGGATGAAGCGCATGGAGTTGACGTTTTTAATCTCGCAGCGCGTGCCAAGCTCTCCGCCGGGACGGCGCACGGACACATTCACATCGGCGCGAAGATTGCCCTTCTCCATATCGCCGTCACAGGTGCCGAGCGCGCGCACAATGCCGCGCAGCTTCTCGACATAGGCGGAGGCTTCCTCGGGCGAGCGCATATCCGGCTTGGACACGATCTCCATCAGCGCGACGCCGCAGCGGTTCAGATCAACATAAGTCTCATCGGGCGACAGATCATGCACGGATTTCCCGGCGTCCTGCTCCAGATGGAGACGCTCAATCCCAACGGTGACGGGCTCGCCGACATTGCCGTCCGCATCAATGGGAAGGATTTCAATCTCGCCCTCACCTACGACAGGAAATTCAAATTGCGAAATCTGATAACCTTGCGGCAGGTCGACATAGAAATAATTCTTGCGGTCAAAGCGCGAGAAAAGATTGATTTTGGCGTTGAGGCCGAAACCTGTCTTCACGGCTTGCTCAATACAAAACTCATTCACGACGGGCAGCATGCCCGGCATACCCGCATCGACGAGCGAGACCTGCGTATTGGGCGCAGAGCCATATTCCGTCGCCGAGCCGGAGAAGAGCTTGGACTCCGACGCCACCTGCGCATGGACCTCAAGCCCAATGATAATTTCCCAATCACCCGTCTCCGTAGTGATCCAGTCTTTTTTATCCGCAACGCGGGGGGCTATGAACATACTCAACCTCTCTTTTTTCTAACAACCAAGACCGTGCTAATCAAAAGACAGACAAGTCCTGCATACCAAGCCATCGAGATGGAGGTTATATCAAATGTAAATAGCCAATCCATGCCAAGCAATAAAGGCGACACACCCGCATCGAACATTTCTCGCTCCGCACCACCTGCGAAAGTAAACCGCAGCCAGAACAGCGCATTTGAAATCAAGACGGTCCCAATTACTAAGAATGCGAATGCGACTTTCAATTTACTTCCTCAATCTGGACCCCGGCCCAAGTCGTTTGGCAAGCCAAACAACAGGCTGGGGCGACCGGAATATTAGTTTTATTTCCGTTTACCCCGGCGAACGCCGGGGTCCAGAGCGCAGGCTATACATTCAGCATGTAGCTCCGGAAAAATCTGCTGGTCAGGCAAAGGCCAAACCGGGCTTCTATTTATGTCAATCCAATGCGGATTACTCTCTTCAATCAATCGCAATTTCCATTTGCGATGCCAAGTCTTCATCCGTCTCTCACGCAATAAAGCCTCTTCTCGCGTTTCAAATTCTTCAAACGAGACGAGCGATTTGAGTTTGTGACGTTTTGAAAACCCTTCGAAAACTTCGTGGATATGTTCACCCATGCGTTTTCCCAAGTCATCTGTTTGTCCAATATACAAAGTCCCGTTTCTAAAATTGGTGATGATGTAAACATAGAAGACTTTGTCAAACATCACGCTCCTCCGCTCTGGACCCCGGCCTGCGCCGGGGTAATCGGAAATTAAATTTACTCTCCGTCTATCCCAGCGAAGGCTGGGATCCAGAGCGAGTATTTCCGGTCAACCAAATAAAGTAAAAGCTAGAAAAACCAAAACGATATAAGAAATCATTGCCACGGGCGTTCTGCTTTTGCCAATCTTTGAACCAAATAAACCTTGAAATACTCCAGCCATAATCGCCGCTAATGGCAAACTGATAAGCAATATCAGTATTGTCATCAAACCCACCACTTCTCAGGCTTAGCCGTAAACCCAGCCGCATCTTCAAGCGCACTCGCAGCTTTAAACACAGTCGCCTCATCCATCGCCCGGCCAATAATCTGGAGACCCAGCGGCAAGCCGTCCTTGTCTAATCCCGCAGGAACAGAAATGCCTGGCAGTCCTGCCAAATTCGTTGTCACCGTGAAGATGTCGTTCAAATACATTTGCACGGGATCATTCACCTTTCGCCCGACAGCAAAGGCCGCACTCGGAGCCGTCGGCGTTAGGATCGCGTCGCAGCTCTCCCACGCATTTTCAAAATCCTGAACAATGCGCGTGCGGACTTTTTGGGCGCGGAGGTAATAGGCGTCGTAATAGCCGGCGGAGAGCACATAAGTCCCGATCATAATGCGGCGGCGGACTTCGTCTCCGAAGCCTTCCGTGCGGGTGCGCTCATAAGTGTCGGCGAGGTCTTTGCCGTCAACGCGTAAGCCGTAACGCATCCCGTCATAGCGCGCGAGATTTGAGGAGGCTTCTGCCGGCGCCACCACATAATAAGCCGGCAGCGCGTATTTCGTGTGCGGCAGCGAAATCGGCACAATCTCTGCGCCAGCCGCTTTCATCCAAGCTATGCCTTGGTCCCAAAGCTTCTGAATATCTTCGGGCATACCGTCGATTGAATATTCTTTGGGGATGCCGATGCGCAGACCTTTGACGGACTGCCCACAGGACGCGGCCCAATCGGGGACCTCTGCATTAATCGAGGTCGAATCTTTCGGGTCATAGCCCGCCATGCTCTCAAGCAAAATCGCGCTGTCTTTGAC
>ENA-ORXT01006486-ORXT01006486.1-marine-metagenome-genome-assembly--contig:-NODE-6486-length-10844-cov-11.969908_pt1 | contig 10844 bp, 7 predicted proteins | sample MGYA00237868_ERZ511482 | MGnify/ENA metagenome assembly ERZ511482
ATGAATAGAGAAAAACAACTCAAAACAGCTAAAGGAAGAATGTTTATCAGAGAAAACATAATTCCACTTTTCAAAAATTAAGTCGGGCTCATATCCGCCAGCTGGCGGACGTTGGTTTCCGCCAGTGGGCGGACTCGCATATCCAGCTCCCGCTACTACAAGCCCTGTAAGTCATTGATTTACAAAGCTTTTTTATTTCTGGGCGTCGTTTTGGGCGTCACTTATTTTGTGGCATTAGTATTTTGAAGCGTTGATAAGTGATTACCTTGATGAGCTACTATTATTTAGATAAGAGCAATTTACATTTTTGGAGACGCTATAAATCTATGTTATCAAATACACATTTAAGGTTGGAGATATTGTAGCTCTGAACTCAGGAGGTCCCAAGTGCATAGTTCCATCCAAAGTATACCACTAAATCTCATTGTAAGTGTACCATTAAATCTCATCCAAAGTGTACCACTATAAGACCAGGCACTGATTCTCATTTACTTCGCTAAAAATTAGTGAATTGAGTAAACACAACAATCATTGATATGCAACAAAAGAAAATCATTAGACTGCACGCCCAAGGCTGTTCCATGCGGAAGATATCCAAGCTACTGGGCATAGATCGCAGGTCAGTAAAGAGCTATGTAGAGAAGTAAAAAGCAAGTGGCATAAATCCTTCAGAGCTAGTTAAGCCAGAGACGGACTTAAGAGTCCCTCTATGCTTAGACGCCCCATAGAAGGATCGTGATAGTAGGTATGGATTGCTTAAAAATATGCTTAGCAGCAGCGCACAGGGATTCAATGTAAACACGTCTCTCAGCCTTAACCATTTTTTGGTATAGCCCTTTGTAATACTTTTTGAGAAATGTGAAGTTGCTCATTCTTCTTCGTGAATACCAACTAAAGTAAAAAAGTGACAATTTTCACATTTCGGGCAGCAGGGGAAAGATCTATTTTGATTTCTATCATATATCGCCCATAGAGATCCTCGTATTGAGCTTTCACCACAATGATCACATTTAAATATTAGTTTATCATGTGCAATAGTGTAGGCATCGATATCAATTCTTTGATCAAAATTAAGTGTTTTATAATAGCCAGTTAAATTTTGGTTAGTATCATGTACATTATAATATCCAATTTCAATATTTGAATTTTGTGTTTTTATAATCAAAGGTGTAGGTTGCAGTTGATCCTTTGGTGGATGATCTGCACCTTCCCACTTAACCTAGTCTAAATATAATTCCAATTTATTTTGTTTCATATTATTGGATTAGTTGATTAACTCTTCTTTAAAAGCTTTTAGAAGAAGCGATTTGAATAGTTTTTCTGAAATAAAATTAAAGCATTCAAAGAAGTTCTACAGTCTATGCGCCTGATCCTCGACCACACACCTCCGCCGATGATTCAGAATTTTCTTAGGTATAAATCTCTGTCCCGTTTTGCTCGGACGTATTTAATCTAACTTCGCTTTCTTTGAATTCTCACTATTACTTTGAAACTGGCTGTATGGGGGAATATTTCCACAGCCATCTATATATGCGTGTAGATAAGCTCCTAACTCAACTTCAAACCCTGGGTTTAAATTAATATGATTACCAGCATCCAAGGTTAACTCTGAAGAATTCACAACTTTACTATTTGCGGTAATTGATACTTTTCTTTCAAGATTATAGTCACTATTTAATCCTGTATCAAAGTTTACTAACATGTTATCAGGGCATGCATCGTACCAATAAACATTATCAATAGCAATGTCACTTGTATACCCATTACCTGTTGTCGCAATAAATCTAAATTTTATTTGCTTTCCAATATGTGCTGTAAAATTATAGCCATAACCATACCATGCATCTTGTAAAATATTGTCATGAAAAGGACCAGTAATCCATGGACCACCATCAATTGAATGCTGTGTTTCCAATGTCCCTGCATTTGCACCAAATCTATGGATCCGATAAGAAAATGTTGGTTCATTAAATCCAATCAAATTATAGCATGGAGTTTCAATTATTGCTTGTTTATTTGGATGTCCAGTACCATTGCCTGATGATTCTACATAGAGATAATAGCTACCATCGAAGGCACCTGATGGGCCTGTTCCTGAACTTGTTGTGCTCCCTGAATGCCTGATCCAATTAAGATCATCACACCCAGTATTAATAAAATTATCAAAATTGCTTTCAAATGAATGAAATGAGGAATTTATATTTAAAGTAGTATTGCAACTGGGTGCTTTGGGAGTTGGAATAAACTCAAAGTAAAAATCAAATGCAGTAGTTTCCCATTTATCATCCCACTCTATATAGTAAGTATATCCGCATTCTACAAAAACTTCTCCAAATGAAGCAAAGTCAAAACCTGGTACACTTTCACATTTATCATCATAGTCATTAACCAACTGATATTCTGGAACAAGGTTTGAGCAAGTGCCTCTATGAATTAATAACCTCGTATCCACTCCTTCATAACATGACGAAACTTGGATATATCCATCTTCAGGTGCTATAAAATAGAACCAATCTGCATGGTTAACATCAGGGTCATTTGCAAGTGTGGCGTTATTCCCAATTGATGGCCCATCACAAAAATAATATCCATTTGAGCTAAGTTGTTCCGCAGTTAAACAGCTTTCCCCTTCACATATTGCAGGCTCACATCCATTATCGAAGAGGTATATGTTTTGAATTTTTGTAGTTCTATTTCCACAATCATCCTCATAGTACCAAAAGCGAATAATAAGACCTGTATTTGTACAAACGTCTAATCCAGAAGTATTGTCATAAAACCCACCCGAGGCTTGGCTACAATCATTTGAATGGTTACTCCAATAACCTGCAATGCTGTAATCATAAAGATCTGCATCGCATGGAAGTACAACATCCTGAGGCTCATCAAAGTCTGGTGGAGAAATGTCTGGTAATATCGTAATGGTTTGATTGTAAAAATTAGTGACATTACATTCATCAATAAACTCCCATCTTCTAATAATATTACCCCCTCCGCAAACAGTATAATTATTACTATCTGTATAAGTTGCTTCATTACAACTTGGACATATAATAGTCTCACCTAATACATCTCCCGTTATTGAAACATCCGAAGCATTTGAATAACATGACACAGTCACATCAGGAGGAATAATTAGGTTTTCGCCAGAACATACTTGAGATTCATATACGCACATATCAAAATTACCTATACTACTGACTCCAAAGTTTGCTGAAAAGAATCTTAGGTATACAGTAGTACTAGGAGATAGATTTTCAAAAGTTTTTTCAAAGTATTGGTTATTATTTGGTGCACTATCTAAGCATTGAATTAGAGACACATTACCACAATTTCCACCATATAAAACCACCTTTGGCCAATTGACTTGAGGGGAATTTACTTGGATAGTAATAGCACCAGAAGGAGGCACTATTGCTTTATACCATAAGTCTCCAAAATCGTAACTACCACAAGGAGGATCTGGAACTCCAGAAGCTAAGGCGTTACAAGTTGAATATGTTTGATAATTACAATTTTGACTTGAAACAGGAATAGAAATTGCTCCGCAAGGACCATCATTAATTGCAAGTGATCCTCCACATGTTGTTACTAATGTTGGGCATGATGAAATAGTAAAATTGTTTGAATTGTTTGTGCATGTTAATCTGAATAGTAAATGCCCTGTTAATTCACGAGAAGTAGCATTGAATGTTGCATCCCCATCATTTAATATCCCTGTTGCTTGGTTAAACATTCTTTCCCAAGTCAACCCTCCATCATCTGATACATCAAACCAGACCCTATTACAACTATTTGTTCCTGGGTTCCACGTTATTTCAAAGTCCTGATCCCAACTAAAAATTGAACCACAGGTATTATCATTTAAATTTATATTATTACCAGGATTACAAGGGTTACACAATGAATTAGAACCACCACAATCAATACCAGTTTCATCACCATTGATAATACCATCATAGCACGTTTCACAAGTCCCATTATCATATGTGGCAGACGAAGAGTAGTTATGTGAATTAGGATCTGTGCATCCAGCAATATTATCGCCGCCAATGGTATAATTACATGTCTCAGCACAAGCAGTGCCAGTTGTACACTCAATTCTAATTCTAAATTGATTAGATACATGAGCAGTAGTAAAAATCATTTGATACAAACCATCATCTGGTGTATTGTTTACTTCGTTAGACCATGTATTGCCTCCATTTGTAGAATATAGAATATTCACTAAGCCAGTCGGGCAATTACCAGAGACCCAAAGTATATTTTTTACCGAGCTAACTAAAGCAAATTGATTATTGCAATTAGATGCTGATGGATTAGAAATATAAAAATTATTACATGTACTACTTGGGCAATTAGGACAATTTCCTCCACAATCTACGCCTGTCTCTGTTCCATTCTGCATACCATCATTACAAGTAGGTGTAGTCGTATTACATCCAGTCGTACTGATATTTTGTATGGTTGACCAATTACTATTAACACAATCACAAATTGTTCTAATCCTTACTTCGTAGTCTGTACAATTTAAAGCTTGAATAGAATGACTGTTATCATTTTGTTGAAGATGAATTGATATCCACGAGCCATTTACTTCTCTATATTCGATTTCATAACCAGTTTCACCCGAAACATTATTCCAATTTGCTTGAATATAGTTACCATTATTTTGAATGGCCAAAAACGGGATAGGACATGAAGCATTAGACCCATTACCCACATAAAATGATATATAGTCAGAATATGCACTACTACCTGAACTACAATTAGATCTGACTCTAAAATAGTAAGTATTGCAACTGGCAAAAGGTTGCGAAATCGAATTACTATTTATGATTCCTCCTCCCAAGTCGTTAATGAAACCGTCTGAACTGTATTGTATTGTGTAGTTATTTGCTGTTGAAATATTTGGCCATGAGAAAGATGTCGTGCCTCCTGAAGTAGTAGCGCTTAGATTGTATGGTGTTTCGCATACGGGAGTAGTAGGACAAGTACTACCATAAATACTCTCTTGGAGATCTATATAACATTGATTATTTGAATTACCAGTATAGTGAATAGTTATATTGCTGGTTAATGAAATATTAGAAGCTACACTTATCGGATAGTATGAATTCTCAGTTAAATTTGTTAGGGAATTAATCAAAATACCATTTTCATAAACATCTGCATCAATGCTATAAGAGTTTGTCGATATTATATCTACATTGACATTATATGAGTTTGCGTTGCATAATTGATTATTATAAATATCGATTTCAGGGCTATTATTTTTTAAATCTTTTGATCTGTATTTTGTAACTATTCTTGCTTGATTAGGGTCATTTCCAGTCAATGGAGATGTAACATTTGTACTTGTAGGACAAATACCTGCTGGATTTTGTAATATATATATATATATTGTAAGGGTCACATTTAATATCAGCATTGTATCCTGTTATCTCTATATAATAAGTTCTTCCTGGTTTGCAATAGGTATATACCTCACTTGAGGGCGTAGTAATGAGACCTGCGTTCGTGTTCAATAGATTAATGCTATTACCTACTTCTTCAAAGATATCTACAGTTACGGCGGTGCTAAGATTATTAATGTAGATGATATATGTGCCTGGGTTTGTTCCTTGAAATGAAAATATATCTTTATCGTACGCAGTATTAAAATTAGCATACATTCTAGCATATTCATAACTACCAGATCCTACAGTAATTGGTGCTAACGTAATTTCCTGAATCCTCATTTGATCAACCTCATTAAATGCATTAACGTCTCCAAGTGATTTAGATGAGCCATCAATATTCATTATATTATTTGGTTCAAATTCTCTTATGTCATTTGATACATTTAGAGGCATTGGAAAGTCACAGCCTATTGGGATATATTCCCTGTATTCACTTGTAGATTCTGAAATTGAATTCTTAATATAAAGGTATGGATCAAAATAACCTTCAGTTGTAGGATTAAGAAAGTAACCACAATCATCATTAGGATCTGATCCACAACTTTTATCAGACGAGCTAAATTCAAGATGTAAATGTACTTTGCCCGCATTCTTGTCTCCTGTATCACCTAATGTCCCTATTTGTTGACCTTTTACAACAGGCATTCCTTCAACTAACGAAGGATCGATAGCTTCCAAGTGGCAATACTTAGAATAAATTTCACCACCAGTAGACAAATCATGTTCAATGATAACAAAGTAACCCAAAGCACCATTACTTAAAAAGTTTAATTTTTTTATCGTTCCATCTCCAGAAGCCAATACAGGAGTTCCTTCTGGTGCATATATATCAACTCCAGTATGAAGACCACAAAAGCCATCGCATGTTTGGGTATTAAAGACATTATAGTCATTGTAAAAATCTTCATATTCAAAGCCATCAGGAGTACAATTTTGAGCATTTTCTGCAGGAACTACATGTGATTTGCATTTAACTCCGCAAGTATTCTGATCACATTCAAATCTTTGTTGGCCGCTATATTCCAAGTATCTAACTGGCAATTCAAAGTAATTTTGACTAAATAGTTGTACACAAAATGCTAAACAGCATATTATCGTAATAAATTTGTTCATGATAGCTGAGGTTTGGTTGGACAACGGTTAATTTCTCCTTTTGAATTAATTTATAGCAAGGCTATTTCGCAAGTAGAATTAAATTATTTACGTAAAGTATGGGCGAGCTTGTGTACAATTATATAATTTAAAAATCGCATTAGAATAAAATAAACGTTAAAATTTTGATTTCAAAATAATTTATATTTACTTAAAGATTCCAAAATGATAACACTCTATGCACCAACACTTTACAAAATATCTATGGGCTGAATTTTTGAATAAAATAGATCAAGACTGGTCTGAAAAATATGTATTATATGGAACTATCGATGATATAAAGCAGCAAACGAATTTAGCAAAAGCCATTGAAGCTGACATCTATAAAGAACTTGGTAAGTCAAGAAGAGACAAAGGCTCTATACCATCGTGGGGAAGCATAAATAACTATCTATTAATCAAAGGATTGGGCCCTAACCCAAAGCGTAAGACATTAGATATATTTTCAAATTATATAGGTTATAAAAATTTTGAAGACTTTAAAACGAATAGCGCAGTAACTACTCCAGTATCTGAAGATAGTCAAATATTAGATATAGGGACTGTAGTAGGCAATACAGCTGCAAAAGATATTACTATAATTAAACCAGGTACAGAACCTATATATGATTCATTAAAGTCAACTGGTAATATTGAGAGATTTAGTTTAAAAACAAAATCCATAGTTTCATGCTTCGGTATATTATTCTTTCTCATCGGATATCTGATTTATAAAAATCATCAACTGAGTAAAAATTTTTCTTCTGCAACTATATCGTCTCAGGAGGAATCAGAAATCAAAAGCATTATTGAGAAAGGGAATGAAATAGAATATAATCTTTATAAATCAATACCTCAATTATCAGATACAAGCTTACTTACTTATTATTATACAAATCAAGGATCAGGAAGGAAAAATATCATTACCACTTTAAAACGACTAAAATCTAATTCAGTTATATTAGATACTGATGATTCTAAGAGAGAATTGAATGCAAATGAAATCTACTTGAATAGAATCAATGAAAAAACCATTAAAGCAAAAACAGTCGAAAAATGGAGATTATCTTGGAAAGATTCTATATCTGGCAGGAGTACTACAATATATGATGTCTTGAATAACCAATTATATCACTTGGTAAAAACTAATGAAGGATGGAGGATAGAAGACAATAAATACGATGGCAAAGCAACACACTATTTACAGTCAGATTCTTACAAACCTCAATCATCTAAGTAGGCTGAAATCAATTAAATTACAGTGATACAACGACTAGTCCTGAACACCCGTATTCTCTCTTTTAAACTTCCAATTTGTGGCTCAACCCTTTACCTACCCTACTCTTATTGTAATCCTTCGACATCAATCGTTGAGATAGCGGCTTTCGTTTAGCTGTCGTCGATGTATCCTTATTGGTCATCGCACTTTTCTTCTCTTTCAATTTTTCTTCCATCTCTGTGTAATTGATTTTAAGCTTAGAAACTCTAAGTTACCTTTTGCAGAGGTCAATATTGTCTTTATATATAGATTCTAAGTCTTGATAGGTATATAAGTTTTAGTAAACGTTTTTCCTGTCGATTCATTAACCCAAGTTCGAATAAAGTCATCATAAGTCCATGATTCGAATTCTCTGATAACATTGACTTCTGCATCCTCATCTTTCTCAAGAAGTTTGAATCCTCTTTTACGTATTAGCTTTCTACCAAAAATACTTTATTAATCTCATGTAAAGCAGCCGCATAGATGTTAGGTAGCGCAGTCTTTCTTAATCTTTTTTCATTTCGCTCCTCGACCACACACTTCCGATGATGATTCAGAATTTTTCTATGGCCTCTATCCCGCTTTTCTCTAAGGTTTAAAACTCCAAGTACTTTATCAAAATCTCTCATTACCAGATTTGATAAATACGGACTTGTAGGTGCTCCTTGCGGTAATGATTTATCAAGAGTACATAGCTTTGCAAATAAATTAGCAAGTGATTTCGAGTAACCCAACTCCTGAAAAACACTTTGAATTGTACTAAAAGGGATTTTGTCAAAGAATTGTTTTATGTCAAGAGTTAGTACTTTTTTCTCATTTGTATGAAATTTCGCATGTTCCTTAATTCCTCCTTTTTTAGGAACATATGCTTTGGCATACCTGCTGACTTTTATATTGTAAAGAATATTGTTTAGAATCCAGTATTGTATTTCCTTTAAACTTGGAAGGGGTTCATTAAGAACACGAGTTCCTCCATTTTTCTTTTTTATCTCATATTTTCTATAGAAGAATCTATCAAATTTAATAGCCCTACGTATGTATTGACTATTGTATCCAACTAAAGCTGATAAATGAGATAAGTTATATATAACGGGAACATTATTGTGGATTAGATTTTCGGCGTAATTAAGACATTTATCAATATTCTCGGACGAATAGCCGTTATTGGCAGCTTTTTCAATAAACTTCTCTTTATATAGTTCAAATTTCATCATTTCAATTTAAGTCCTTAATGAACGGGGAACTACTCAGAGTCCCCGTTCGGAAAAATGTGGTTTTAAAATTGAAATCTCGAAGAGTTTCGGTTTTAAAATCACATAAAGCTTGAAATGTGGTTCGCAAATTGGAATGGTGACGCCACCATCCATTTATCTTAATTAGAAATCTAATTCTGATTGTAAAGGTAAGAAAATAAAATCTTCTCTAATTTTTAAAATCTTAGACCTTTCTTCTGGCTTAATCCAAAGTTTCTTATTTGATTTCTTAATCAAATCGAACCCTCCTTTTAAAAATTCCGCTCCTTGATCTGTTAATTTAATTTTCTCGTCTTTGTAGATAAGAAAATTTTCATCAACCAGCTTTTCAAGTAGTAGAGATATCTTCTTAAAAGTTAAACCTTCATGAATTAATTTTCTAACGCTTCCACCTTTCGATATTGTATTTAGTATCAATAATTTGTTTTCTTTAATCATAATTCAATAGTTTCTTCTCTTGAAAATGGAGCATCAAATTTCTTTCCGCCTTTTTTGTATTGCATCCAAAAAATAGGAAATGTATTGTCTGGGGTTCTTGCTAATGTTATTAAGGCCTCAGAACTATTATATCCCAAGCTAAAATGACTTCCTCCTGGTATCATCTTTTCTATTTCAAGCATGATTTTTATTTTCTCCTCTAATAAGGGTGAAGAATTAAAATCAGTAATCCCTTTTTCTGCATATATGTTAGCATGATATCCATATCCTTCACTTTTGATTGCTGCTGCAATTTCATTTTGTGTTGCTATAGTTACGATTTGTAATTTTTCATTAGACAAGCTATCATTTTTTTGTATTTCTTCAAGACAAAATCTTAATGTTTCACCTGAACCAATGTAATCATCGATTAAAAAAATCATTTCATCTTCTTTAAGAGTAAAGCCATTTTTAAAGTTTTCGAATTTGGCAACGTATTTAAAAGTAATGTTCTTGTATTTTTTTAATTGTCTCTTAAAAGATTTTATTTGATAGATTAAAAATTGTCCACTCTTAAAACCTCCTTCATCTTCTTTTTTTATGATAGGAAATACATAAATTGATTTTAAGGTTGATAATACTTCATTAGGGATACTATCTAATGTATTAAGTATTTTGGATGGATAGTCAGCAAATGAAACCCACATATACCTATCAAGAAGTTCAACAATAAGAGGTCTTTGTTCTTCATTAATATTATCTAAAAGTGTACATAAATTATCAAATACAAACTCGTCAATATCAAGTTCAGACCATTTTTTGGTCTTAAAAATTTTGTTCAGTTGAAAAATTGATTCTAATGTTGTCATTTTTTTAATTCATCTTGCAGGTAACGGATCGACGATATGGAGCGGACGCAGCGATAGCAAGTCTGATCTCATATCGTTTGTTGGCGGTAGTATTCTCTCACCTATTTTAGTTTTGCTTGGTCAATAGATTTATAAATTTTCCAATCCTTTCCTACACGTTTCCAAATTATCATATACTTAGCAGAGTTCGTTTGACCGTCTTTCATAGTTGCCACAAATGTACCTACTTCAAAGGCGATGTCGTCACTAAATAACTCTACAGTCGTAGGTTTACTTTTAATAACAACTCCTGAAACTGCTACCTGTTTGTAAAGTTGGCTCAATTCGTCAATTCCATTGAGTTCTGTACCGTCTGCTTTAAATAAAATAGCGTTGTCGGTATGTAGATTGATAATATAATCAGATTCTCCTCTTTGCAGAGAACTGGACATTAACTCATACTTTTCAGCGA
>ENA-ORXT01006488-ORXT01006488.1-marine-metagenome-genome-assembly--contig:-NODE-6488-length-10844-cov-3.503947_pt1 | contig 10844 bp, 3 predicted proteins | sample MGYA00237868_ERZ511482 | MGnify/ENA metagenome assembly ERZ511482
GCAAAGTTGCTTGTTTTGTATTTTTATTTTAAAGTTATTGAATTACTTTTTTGTAAATGTATCTTTAAATAACTCTTTTTCAACTGCTTATGCTTTTGTAGGCTGGCAGATATTAGCTTGAACTATTTGTGAAGCTTTACGTATAGAGTAAATATTCGGATGTTTTGACAAGCTCAGCAGGGGCCGCGGGCGTAGGTGCAAGGAAAGTTGTAGTGCTGGCTTTAGTCGGCACAGCGCCGGCGAAAGCCGGCGCCATCAACAAACATTGCACCTGCGGCCGCGCCAAAAATATTTCTGTTCACTAAAACAAACTCATCTGCTCCGGCCCCGCCCACTCCCTCGGCCCACGCACATTGGCAAAATCCATAGCCTTAAGGTGCTGACTGAACCAGGCCGATGCGTCGGGAGACAACACATTATCCGGCTGATGCGGGAAGAAATAGGTCTCCGGAAGGTTCCAGGCTTTTAGCTTATCGGCCCATTCTTCCATGCGTTTATAGTCGGTGGGGAGCAGGCCGTTGCCCACGAAGCGGATCATCGTTCTCGGAGCGGTCACGTAGTTGTGCAGTACATCCCGTCGGCCAGCAACGTCGGTAATCACGGCCGCAATCTGACGGGCCGCCAGTGCATCCATCAGCGCTTCGGTGGCAAATGGATCGGAAAACCAGCTCTCGTGCCTGACCTCTACGGCCAGTGGCAGGAGCCGGGGCCAACGGTCCAGAAAAGTCTCCAGTTGCTTTAGCCGGTCTGCACCAAAATAGGGAGGCAGCTGCGCAAAAGCACAGCCCATTTTCTCCTTCAGCCCGTCGAGGCTACCCACAAATTGCTGTAGCTGCCCACTGCTCATTCCAAAGTCATTCCGGTGACTGATCGACTGCGGCACCTTCGGGCAAAAGCGAAAATCAGCCGGCACCGTCTCGTACCACCGGCTGATGGTGTCCTTATCCGGAATCCGGTAGTGCGTAGTGTTCAGCTCAATGGTGTTGAACTGTTCACCGTAATGCTTCAGGTAGTCAGCGGTCTTCGCCTTTTCCGGATACCATTTGCCCACCCATTCCTTCATGCTCCAGCCCGTTGCACCAATGTATAAGCTTGGTCGCTCATCAGGGCCAAGCTCGTAGCGGTCCAGCCGGGCACGGTTGGCCAGCGGGTCGAGCGGAAGCTCGAAATGTACCTGGGAGAGATCGGAGGCTTTACCAAATTTCATGGGTGGGAGGTACCTGTTTAGGCCGGTGGCTTCGACAGGCACAGCCACCGAATATACTTTTGTCAACCCCGTCAGAAATTCGCCTGAGGCGAATTTCTGACGGCTTATTAATAAAACTGCCGGTGCCTGAGCCTGTCGAAGGCACCGATTTATAGCCTACCTGAATAGTCGCGGTAGGAGTATACTAATCCATTTGCCTATGGCAAACTGACAGCCTGCTAGTATAACTATTTGTTGAAGCAGGAGTTTAAAAGGTTGGTACGTAGATCCCGATGGTCCGTAAAATAAGACTTTCATCAGGTTTCGGTTTTGTGTTGTCCGAAAAGCCGCTCTTCAATAAAATCAGAGAGTAACGCGATGATGCAAAGGTAGCATTCATCACCGTTTTTTGGTGGTCGGTTGTCACTAATTTGCTGCCGTTCCGTAAATGGTTAGGGGCCTTGTTACTTATCTTTTCTTGGTGCCTTCGATACCGAAAATGATTTTTTTGTGTAATTAGCCTAAGCAAAATCATTCCTTCTTACTTCTACCTAAAACTCAATCGTATGCACTATTCATTTTTAAGCCTTTTGTTTCTCCTATCCCATGGTCTTTTGGGCCAGGTTAATGATTTCAGGCAAGGCTCTATTACCCTGGCCTCAGGAGAAAAAATAGAAGGGTACCTTAATTTGGACGGTAGGCAGACCATCTCGAAAAGAATCCGTTTTCGTATAGTCCCTAATAGTGCCGAAGAGGTTACTTATAGCCCTCGTCAGTTGGTTGAAGCCCGGTTCGAATCATCTGGCAGAGTATTTCGTCCCATCATTCACCAGGTTTTTTCAGTAGATAATGATCAAAAGGAGGAGGTTCCACGAATTGCGGAAGTACTGATAGAAGGCCCCTACACACTTTATGTGTTGGACCGGTTTCCGGATGAATACTATAAAACGAATTCCAGGCTAACGAACACAACTTACTATCTGGGTACTGGAGAAGACTTTCATCCCTTGTTAGTAGAAGAACGTTGGGTTTCTGCTAATGAATTTAATATTGTAGAGAGTTTCCGTGGAGCGCTTAACTTTTACTTTCAGGATTGGCCATCGGCGATCAGTAAGGTGGCAAAGGTAAAGTATTCAGATACCGGACTGAAGGAACTATTTCGATCCTATTTTCAATTCAAAGGCATACTGGTCAAGGAAATGCAAGATACTCCGGGGGAAAGTGAAGGAAAAACTAGTTATGCTGCTCGCTTATTATTGTCTGATTTTAGCCAGTTTGTTGGAGGAGAATATGCAAAGATTGGAGGCGGCGCTGGAGTTTATTGGCAGAATGATGGTTTCGCTAGCACGAATTCAATATCGGTAGAGGTTGGACTGGAATTTCTAACCACTGGCTACGATGCTGTTAGCAGCTTGTCGGGGATAACTTACAAAAATGCTAAACTGTACCGAATCCCTGTTTCGGGTGTTTTCTATTTCACTCGCCAGGGCCTTGTAAGACCCCGAGCCATCATTGGCGGATCCCTTGGCATACTGCAATCAGACATCAACGTAAATGGTGCCTTCGTATTTGACCCGGTACGGAGTGAATCACGTGTCTATACGACTATTGCACTTGGCCTTGGGGTAGACATCAAGAACCTGATTCTTGAAGTAAAGTATGACAATGCAGTTGGCTTTATCCTGGGGGCCGGTTACCGATTTGGGACGGGGGAATAGGAAGTAAGGCTTCTCTTCAGCCTCCTCCTTCCTCTTCTGCGTGAAAAGCCGCTAAGCGACCATCACCCCGGAATCCTACCCGGCAAAGCCACCCCCAACACATCCTCAAAATAGGTAGCGAAAGTAGCCTTAATGCCTTTCTTGATGTAATCGTCCAGTTCCTCCCAGTCCCGCTTATTCTCCGCCGGGAAGATGAGGTTTTTGATGCCTACCCGTCTTGCACCGATGGTCTTTTCCTTCACGCCACCGATGGGGAGAACGCGGCCCGTAAGGGTGAGCTCTCCGGTCATGGCGAGGTTGTCAATCGGAGCCTGGCCGGTGGCCAGGGTATACAAGGCCAGGGCCATCGTGATGCCCGCGCTCGGGCCGTCTTTCGGGGTGGCACCAGCGGGTACGTGCAGGTGAACCTGGTGGGTGTCGAAATAGTCGAGTCCCTCTTTGCTCAGCAGGGATTTAACGTAGCTCAGGGCAATCTGCGCCGATTCTTTCATCACCTCTCCCAGCTGGCCGGTAAGCCGGAAGCCAGCGCCGCTGGCTGGAATGCCCCGCGCCTCGATGTAAAGCGTCGCGCCGCCCATACTCGTATAGGCCAGCCCGAGTACTACGCCCGGCATGGCGGCCTCATATAATTTTTCCGTAGAAAAACGGGGCTTGCCGAGCATTTCGCTGACCATTTTTTTGTCAACGATGAAGCTCACCTCATCTCCTTCTGCCTGCCGCAGTACGAGCTTACGGATGATCTTGCGCAGCATCTTCTCCAGGTTACGCACCCCCGCTTCACGGGCGTAGCGGTCCGCCAGAAAAGTCACCGCTTCGTCCTTGAAGGTAACTTCGTCTTTGGCGAAGCCATGCTCCTTTAGCTGCTTCGGCACCAGGTAGCGGCGGGCAATCTCTACTTTTTCTTCCAGCACGTAGCCACTCAGGCGAATGACTTCCATGCGGTCGAGCAGCGGACCGGGAATGCTGTCCAACTGGTTGGCCGTACAAACGAACATGACGTTGGACAGATCAAAAGGAACGTCGAGGTAATGGTCCATAAAGGTCGCGTTCTGCTCGGGGTCGAGCACCTCCAGCAGCGCACTTGCCGGATCGCCCTGGGCGCCCTGGCTGATCTTGTCTATCTCGTCGAGCATGATGACGGGGTTACTCGTTTTGGCCCGCTGCACGGCCTGGATCAACTTACCGGGCATGGCGCCGATGTAGGTCCGTCGGTGCCCCTTAATCTCCGCCTCATCCCGCATGCCCCCCACGCTGAAGCGATAAAATTCGCGGCCAAGTGCTTTGGCAATGCTCTGCCCGATCGATGTTTTGCCCACTCCCGGAGGCCCCACCATACAGATGATAGAACCCGCTACGGAGCTTCGCTTCAGGATGGTCGCCAGAAACTCCAGGATGTTGTCTTTCACGTCTTTAAGACCATAGTGTTCAGCGTCAAGTATGGCTCGTGCCTCCTTAATGTCGTTGGCGTCGGGGGTAAAGACGCCCCAGGGCAGGTCGGCGAAGGTTTCCAGATAATTCCGGGTAATGTTAAACTCTGGCGATTGGGTATTAAGCGTCTTCAGCTTATTAATCTCCCGGTCGAAGGTCTCTTTGGCAATCTCAGGTACTGTTTTTCCTTCCAGTTGCTGAATGATGCGCTCCGTTATGGATTCTCCGTCCTCTTTCTCTTCTCCCAGTTCATGACGGATGGCCTTGAGTTGCTCCCGCAGGAAATATTCTTTCTGCTGCTGGTCTACGCCATCCTCAATCTTTTTGTTGATGCGCGACTGGATCTTGGCTACCACCACCTCGTCTTTGATGATGACCAGTAGCTGCCTTGCGCGCTCGCTCACGTCCCAGGTGTCCATCATCTCCTGTAGTCGTTCCTTTTCGGAGTTGACGAGGTTAGAGATCACGTCCAGTGTTTGCCCGGGCTGGTCGTAGTTGAGTTGATTGACGACCATGTTCACCTGTTCCTGAAACATGGGGTTAAGGGCTACCAGGTTTTTAATTTCGTTGCTGATGGCCAGCATGTAGGCTCTTAGTTCCTGATCGGGTTTCGTTTCCGGCTGCACATCATAGTTGACCCGCCAGCGCAGGTTGGGCTCGGTTTGTACTACCCGTTCTCTGCGAAACCGACAAATTCCCCGGCCAATAATCTGCACCGTTCCCGGGCTCATTTCCAGTACTTTGATGATTTGGAAGACGCTGCCCACCTCATGGAAGTCGCTTTCGCGATAATCATCTTCATTCTCTTCACTCATCAAAACGATGCCCACGAAGCCTTCATGATGCTCTACGGCGGCCTTCAATGATTTCAGTAAATCAATTCCGTTGAAAGCCATCGGAAGGGCCATGCCCGGAAAAACGGGGCGTTGGCTGGCGGGTAAAATGGTGAGTAACTGCGGTAAAATGGGGTCAATCAGCTGCATTTCGTTGCCGAACAGCTTTTCGGTTTCCATTTCTAATTCGGGGTCAAATTCTTCGGGCATGGTCGTTATTGTCTATCTATTGTTCGGGGAACTGCTGCTAATAAAATAAACGGACCAGCAGGTCGTTTGGCTTGCGTCGGCCGCCCGTGCAAGAATACGGGTTTTGCCAGCATTTTGTTTACGATGAGCTGGCGAACAATTTGCCATTGTCTTATCTTTGCCGCTGCTTTTAAATAATCCCGAATTCTGTTCCGTTTTGCTCCCATGATACGCATTGTTCTGCTCACGCTGCTATTGGCAACGTGCGCTACTGCATTTGGGCAACGTTGTGGGTACACCGATACGGTCCGGATTGAAGCCATCGGAGAGACGGACATTACGGTTTCTATTCAGGGTTACCTGAACAACGACTTGTCTGATCCGGCCCAGGGTCTTTGTGGCGTCAGCCTCTATTTTCAACATTCATATGTCTATGATCTGGCGGTAACGGTTACCAGTCCCGCTGGACAGTCCGTTGAATTCATCGGCCCCATCAACGCCCAGACCCGCCCACTCACACCCGGGGCCCGCTGGTTTGTTGATTTCCTGGCCTGTGATAGTACTGCCGCGCCGGACCCCGGTGCTACCGGGCAGTGGAACAACAACTCAGGCTTCAACTGGCCGGCCTTTGGTCTTTTTCGGGGAGACTACCTCCCCGCCACCGGCTGCTTTTCCGACCTCAATACCGGACCGGTGAATGGTGACTGGACAATTACGTTCAACAATGCCAGAACCGGACAGAACGGGACAGCGACCTACCTCCTGCTTACTTTTTGTGATGATAGCAATGCCGAAGGCCCCTGCTGCTTCGCCGACGCCGGCGAACTGGAAACTGACCCATTGATCGAAACCTGTGAATTCCCCGATGACCTGCCGCTCAGCTATCCGCCCCGCTACCGCCAGCCGCGGCCGGATGACCAGCTGTATGGCTACACCTACGCCATCGCCCGCAATGACTCGGTACTCTTTACTCAGGACGACATCAATCTGGCCGGTTTCCCGGCCGGGGAATATGAGATATGTGGCCTCAGCTACCGGCTGGGAGAATTACCGCTACTGCCGCTTGACGGCACTTTTGAGTTCGACCAATTACGGCAGGATTTTATTGACGTCCAGCCAACCCTCTGCGGCAACCTTACGCCGGAATGCCAGCGGGTACGCCTGCGTCCGCCGCCGGACACGCTCTTTCTGGAACGGACGGTATGTACGGGCGGCAGTGTGCGCATCGGCCCCGAAACTTACTCCACTACCGGCGTCTTCCCCACCACAATGACCGACCGCTTCGGCTGTGACAGTGTGGTGGTGCTTGACCTGCAGGTGGTGGAAACATTGCGCGAAAGTGTGGACACAACGATTTGTAACGAAGGCTTTTTTGCCATCGGGCTGAACCAGTATGTAATGCCGGGCAGCTACGTTGATACGATCACTTCAGTACTGGGTTGCGACAGCATCGTTAGCCTGACGCTGGACGTGGCTCCCCCTATTCGGTTCGATACGACCCTGGCTATTTGCCAGGGAGATACTTTTTTTGTAGGAGATGATCCTTTTTTCGAGACTATTAACAGCAGTCGAAGTATTCAGGCGGTAAACGGTTGTGATTCTACCGTAATCTTTAGTTTGATTGTGCTTGAACCTGAAATCAGAAACATAGCCGGATCGGACAGCCTGACCTGTAGAAACCCAACCACTTCATTAACTGCGCAGGGTGATTTTACGTTCCCGCAGTCTTTACGATGGCTGGATTTGCAAGGAAATGTTCTTTCCTCAAGCCTGGTAGTGGATGTGGATACTGCCGGCGTTTATGTTTTCGAGCTTACGGTAGGAACAAGAGGTGTACTTTGTACGGTGCGCGACACGGTCGAGGTCATCGATTATCGCTTTGACGTTACGGCTGATGTGGCGCTGACGCAGGTGCAGTGTTTGGGGACCGAAGAGCAGTGCGCAACCATCTCCTGCCGAAACCCCGTGGTGGGCATCGAGGCAAGGCCGGTACCCCTCGGCCCGGCCTACGACTTTCAGTGGGCCGCCTCTCCATCCGGCAACATCACCAGCGCCAGCAACGCAGCCGAGATCACCGTTGATGCGCCCGGCCGCTATGACGTGATGATTACTGACCCGGTGACCGGCTGTCGTTTTGATACCTTTTACGTGATTGGCCTGGATACCCTGGTGCCTACGGCTTCTTTTTCCGGGAACGAACTACTGAACTGCGACCTTGCCCGGCTCAACCTCATGGCGGATACCTTTCAGCTGAGAAACGACGAGTTGGAATACGTCTGGACCGGCGACTGCCTGCCCGCCCCCGTAAATGGCCCCTCGCTGACGCTGGACTGCCCCGGAACGGTCACCCTGACGGTGACCAACCTGACCAACGGTTGCTCCCGTGATACCAGTTTTTTGGTAGAACGAGACCTTGCGCCCGCTATCCTTTCCCTTGCACCTGCGTCAGCGCCCATAAACTGTTACACCCCGACCCAGACCCTGGATGCTTCCGCCAGCTCTTCCGCCAATGGCCTCCTCTTCGCCTGGACGGTGAACGGCGGCCCGGATACCATCGGCCGCAACGCCACACTGCTCATTGATGCCCCCGGCAGCTATCAGCTTTCCATCATCGATCAGCGTTCCCGCTGCGTGGCGGACACGATGATCACCATCAGCGGAGACACCCTCCGGCCAAATGCCGTGACCGGCGCAATTGCCCTCACCCTAAACTGTAATCTGCCCGATACCGTACTGGGAGATGCGGGGCTGAGCAACCGCCCCGGTGTTGAATACGCCTGGGTGGAACTGGCCAACCTCAACGATACGCTGGGCCGTGGCCCAACCCTGGCGGTCAGCCCGCCCGCAGGCGCTTATCGCCTCACGGCATTCGACCCGATTAATGGTTGCCGGACGGCAGACTCTACCCTGGTGAGGGTAGCGCTCGATACGCCATTTGTACGCATCGCCGAGCCACTGGATTTCGATTGTTTTATTGATTCAGTGCTCCTGGACGCAAGCCAGACCAACCTTTCTTTCCCTAATGTTCAGCAGTGGTCGGGCCCCTGTTTGCCACCGCAAACGAATACCAATCAGATTCAGGTGTTTTGTCCCGGGACCTACACCTATACCGTAACCAACCTGGAAAGCGGCTGTGTTTCTTCGGAATCCGTCGTCGTCAATCTGGTGGCCACGGGTGTAGTGGCCGTTATGCCCGATTCTGCTTTTCTCGACTGTGATACCGGCGAAACCCGCCTGGACCGCCGCTCCGGGACGGACGCACCGGTCGTGCGGTGGTTTCGTGACGGAACGCCCGTAAACCTCGTCGGGCAGCAACCACGGGTAACCGTCCCCGGGGTATACACGCTCGTGTTGGGCAACTTCAATGAAAGCTGTCTTGATACCGCCCGTACCGTAGTGGTGGCGAATTGCCCGGTACTTTCCGTAATCGTTCCTACGGACAGTCTTACCTGCGACCGTGACGTAATCGTGCTGGATGCTACCAATTCTTTACCGGCCTCCGGTGCCGGACAGTCGACGGAATGGTTAATCCCCGCCGGCGTAACAACCCAGGCTGATCCGACTAACCCTCGCCTGCTTACTATCTTCAGTCCGGGGCGATACGGATTCGTCATTCGTAACCTTGTGGAAGGTTCCATTGACACTTCCTACGTCGACGTGATCCAGAACCGGGAAATTCCGCTGGCTGATGCGGGCCCCCGGGACACGATCAACTGCTACCAACCGATGGCGGAGCTGGACGGTAGCAACAGCCAGCAGGGGCCATTGCTGGATTACCTGTGGATCAACACCAGCGGAGACACCATTGGCATTACTCAGGTAGTGCAGGTAAGCGAACCGGGGCCCTATGTGCTCAGTGTTACCCAGCGGGAAACGGGTTGTGTGGACAGAGACAACGTAGTCATCCGACTGGATACTGAGGTGCCCGACCTGGCGTTTTCTGCTGCTCAAATCCCCTGCGATACGGTAGATTTTTCGCTTTCCGTCATCCCCGACGAAACGGGGAACTACGATTACGAGTGGAGCGGACCGGCAATTCTTGCCCAGACTGATCAGGACACGATCAGGATCGCTGATGTCGGCATATACGCCGTTACGGTAACCAACCTGGACAATGGTTGTCCGGCGATCAATTCGGTGGAGGCAACGCGGCTGCCCTGCCCGCCCTTCCCGGCATTGGTGGATACCAGCCTGACCTGTAAATCGGATACGCTCCGCCTGGCTCCTTCATTCCGTGACCCTTGTGTGGGATGTACCTATCGCTGGTTACGCAACGGGAGCCAACTTGCGGGGCAACGGGACAGCATCCTGCCCGTGACCCGAGCAGGAATGTATGCCCTGGTTGCTACCAACAGCTTTGGTTTAACGGACACTGCATTTGCGACCATCACCGACGCCAGAATACTGCCCGCGCTTAACGCCGGGCCGGACCGAACGCTTACTTGTGTCGAGACCTCCGCCTGGCTCGGTAACAATGATCCGGAGCCAGATGCACCCTTCACTTACCAGTGGCTTGGCCTTGATGGCAATCCGATAACCGGAGCTACCACTGACAGTTTATTGGTAGACGAGGGAGGCCAATACCAGCTGCTGACCACGAATACCTTTAGCGACTGTATTGCGCGGGATACCGTGCTCGTAGGTTACGACACGCTTGTGCCAACCGCCGATGCAGGAACGATCAGACGGCTGGACTGTAACAACAAACGACGGACGCTGGACGGTGTTCAATCCAGCCTGGGCAGGCGCTTTGTTTACTCCTGGAGCGGAGGCGGCTCGGCACTTTGCCTGGAAGGAGCGACGACGCTCAACCCCATCGTACGCTGCGGTGGAGAATACACCATCACCGTAAGGGATACGGTAAATGGCTGCTTTGCTACCGCTACTACGATGGTGGAAGTGGACGACGAACTGCCCAACCTCATCCCGCTGGCGGATACAACGATTAACTGCTCTGCAGATACTGTTGCGTTGATTGGTCGTGACATAAGTTCCCCCAACCTCACCTACGGCTGGGAGGAAATTCTTAATTCCGGAAATATTCCGGTGGTAGAAATAGCTGCGGGTACCATCAGCGTCGATACGCCGGGCCGGTTCCTTTTTTCAGCGACCAATACCCAGTCTGGCTGCGACAATTCCTTCGAGGTGGAGGTTACCTCCGATCTCATCCGGCCGGTGGTGGAGGCGGGCCTTTCCGACACTTTTTTCTGTGCACTGGATTCTTTAGAGGTACTGGCAACGGCCACGTCCACATCCGGGCGTCCGCTTCAGTATGAGTGGGTTTCGGGAACGGGCTTCTTCGTAAGTACTGCGGATTCTTTACGGGCCAACGTCTTTCAGCCGGATACCTATTTCTTCAGTGCTACGGATGAAGCTAATGGGTGTGTTGCTACCGATAGCGTTATCCTTTTCAGAGATATTGAAGCACCGATTGCTTTCGCCGGAGCGGACACCAGCCTGAACTGTAGCCTGTCGAGCCTGGAGCTAAAT
>ENA-ORXT01006489-ORXT01006489.1-marine-metagenome-genome-assembly--contig:-NODE-6489-length-10843-cov-3.323797_pt1 | contig 10843 bp, 8 predicted proteins | sample MGYA00237868_ERZ511482 | MGnify/ENA metagenome assembly ERZ511482
CCTGCTAGTGCAATTACGGGGATATTTCCGAATGCTTTGGCGCGCTTGCTGACGCCTATCGGTGTTTTGCCGCGAATAGTTTGGCTGTCTATTCGACCTTCTCCTGTGATGACTAGCGATGCGCCCTCTAGGTGCGTTTCATAGTCGACTGCGTCTAGAACGATATCGATTCCGCTTTTTAGCGTTGCGTTTAGGAATCCTAAAAATGCACCACCCAATCCCCCCGCAGCTCCCGCTCCAGGTATGCTTATGATGTCTTTGCCCGTTGCTTGCTGGGTTATTGCTGCGAAGTGTTTGAGATTAGCGTCTAATACTTTCACCACTTCAGGCGTTGCGCCTTTTTGAGGGCCGAAAATAGCTGATGCACCGTTGTTACCAATGAGAGGGTTGTCTACATCACAGGCTACATCAAAACGAACATTTGCTAATCTTGAATCAAGACTTGTGAGGTCGATGCGATCTAACTTGGCTAGACCCACACCACCAGATGGGATTTGTTGACTCTCGGCATCTAATAAACCGAGACCCAGTGCTTGTAGCATGCCTGCGCCACCGTCATTTGTCGCGCTGCCGCCCAAGCCTACTATTATGTGTTTGGCACCTTTATCGATTGCGGCTAGGATTAGTTCGCCTGTTCCGCGGGTAGTTGCAGTTAGTGGGTCACGCTGTGAGGAATCGATGAGATCTAAACCTGAGGCCGCAGCGGTTTCAACAACAGCGGTTTTACCATCTCCAAGTAAACCCCAGAATGCTTCTACCGGCTCGCCTAGAGGGCCAGTTGATTGTTGGGTAAAACGTTGGCCTTTTGTTGCAGCAACTAAGGAATCAGTTGTGCCTTCGCCACCATCTGCAACGGGTAATAACACCAGTTCAGCATCACTAAATACGGTTTGGAAGCCTCGACTGATTGCTTTGGCGACGCCCTCAGCTGATAGGCTTTCTTTGAACGAATCCGGTGCGATTACAATTTTCATGGGTAGTCTCGGGGTTAAACGCCTGAAGTGCATCAAAGCATATTTGCAATGAATCCTCTATACCTAAGAACAAAGTAATCTATGCGGCGGTTCTTTCTCTGTAATTAATGGTATCTTTAACTTATATTGAATTGAGGGCATTACGATGCTGCACGCAGATAAGTCACCAAGTGAAGCCGAGAAGCCATTGACTAATCTAACAGAGGTACGTTATCAAAAACAGAACACCGAAAGCATTGAGAGTTCTTTTGGTTTACTCACTTCTGGCCACTCTGTAACGTTGGAAGAAATGGATAATGCAATCGAAACAGTTGCAATGTTGACTTCTAAAGAGGATATCGAATAACAATGAGAGAAACGGCATTAAGCTACCTGAGAACAGCTCTAAAAAATGCAACGGCTGAATTTCATGATGGACAATGGGAAAGCATAGAAGAGCTTCTCCATAGAAACCGTGCCCTCGTCGTTCAGCGGACGGGCTGGGGGAAGAGTATGGTCTACTTTCTTGCGACAAAACTATTACGCGAGCAAGGCAATGGCCCCACACTTCTAATCTCGCCTTTATTATCATTAATGAGGAACCAGCTTGAAGCAGCAGAGCGAATTGGGATAGTAGCTCGAACCATTAACAATACAAATAATGAAGAATGGTATGAAGTTCAAAGTGAATTGGCTGCGGATCAGGTAGATGTATTACTCATCTCACCAGAACGCCTAGCTAATGACGATTTCCGACAAAACATCCTCGCAAACATTGCTAACAATATTGGTCTTTTTGTTGTCGATGAAGCTCATTGTATTTCTGACTGGGGTCATGATTTCAGGCCAGACTATCGTCGAATAGTACGCATCCTGGAAGCTATTCCTTCAAATATCCCTGTTCTTGCAACCACAGCAACTGCAAATGACCGAGTTGTAAATGACGTAAAATCACAATTAGGCCAAGATATAGTCCTGCAAAGAGGGTCACTGGTTCGCAAGAGTTTGAAACTCCAGAATATCAATATGCCCAGCCCAGCAGCCAGAATGGCTTGGCTGGCCAAAACCTTACCGACACTAGTTGGCAGCGGTATTATTTATACGCTAACGAAACGAGATGCCGAACGAGTAGCTGAATGGCTTCAGGTGAATGATATCGATGCTTATGCCTATCATTCAGATATTCCAAACAATGAAGATGGAAGCTCGGCCAAACAAGAGCTGGAACAAAAACTATTAAACAATGAAATAAAAGTACTGGTTGCAACAGTAGCTCTTGGTATGGGTTTTGATAAACCTGACTTAGGTTTTGTTATTCACTTTCAGCGCCCAGCGTCAGTGGTGCACTACTATCAGCAAGTTGGCCGTGCTGGCCGAGCGGTTGATGAAGCATATGGAATTTTGCTTTGTGGCGAGGAAGATGATCATATTGCAGATTTCTTTATCCGTAATGCTTTTCCTCCTCAGCGACATATTTCAGAAATGCTTAGAGCCCTTGATGAATCTGATAGTGGACTATCTGTTCCAGCTATTCAGCAAACTTTGAATCTACGAAAAAACCAGATAGAGAAAACTCTAAAATTCCTCACGGTTGAATCACCATCGCCGATAACAAAGACCGGAAGTAAATGGCAAGTCACAGCAACTGCTTCGTCATATCGAGTAGATGAAGCACACATTGATGCGATTACAACGATACGACGCAGTGAACAGCAACAGATGCGTGATTATATGGGCCTTTCAAGTTGTTTGATGGCATTTTTACAATCGGCTTTAGATGACCCATCTTCTGAGAACTGTGGACAATGTAGAAACTGTAATCCAGACCTGCTGTTAGATGAAACCTATGATAATGATCTAGCCAATCGAGCAGGATTGTTTCTCCGCAGAAGCTACCAGCCTCTTTCACCAAGAAAGCAGTGGCCGTCAAAAGATATGTTTCAACATTCACCACTTGGGGCATACAACATTCCTGAAGCATTACGACCTGAGGAAGGGCGCGCATTAAGCCTATGGCGTGATGCTGGTTGGGGAGAACTTGTTGCTAAAGGAAAATATCAGACAAACGGTTTTTCTGATGAGCTTGTAGCTGCTTGTGTAGAAATGCTGCAAGCTTGGTCTCCAAACCCTGCTCCCAAATGGGTCACATGTGTACCGTCACTTAATCATCCAGAACTGGTACCAGACTTCGCAGGAAGGTTAGCGGGTGTTCTTGGACTACCATTTGTTCCATGCATAGAAAAAGCCTTTTCCAATAGACAACAGAAGGAAATGGAAAACAGTTACCAGCAGGTGGGAAATCTTGATGGCGCTTTTGAAATTAATGACCAGTGCTTAGAAGGAGAATGCCTCTTAATCGATGACATGGTCGACTCTCGCTGGACTTTCACGGTGATATCCGCTCTTTTACGCCAAGCTGGCTGCTCTTCAGTGTATCCGATGGCCTTGGCCTTAAACTCGCCAAGGATGGATTGATAATGAATGATTTTTTAACAGAAGATACAAAAGCAATAATCCTGCTTTGTGGCGTGTTTGGTAAGGAACGCCCCGAAAAGCCGTTATCATTGACAGAGTATTCATCGCTTGTTCATTGGCTCATCAAAGTTAAAATGCGACCCCGAGACCTTTTGGAAAAAGAGCATATTCCCGAAGCGGCTCTAGGTTCAAAGATTGGACAACAGCGGCTGGAATCCCTACTTACCAGAGGGGTTCAACTTGGCTTTGCCGTGGAAGAGTGGCAACGTAATGGTATCTGGATAATAAGCAGGAGCGACACAGATTACCCTAGCCGATATAAAAAACACCTCAAAGATAAAGCTCCCCCACTCTTATTTGGCGTGGGCGAACGTTCATTACTAACAGGGGGAGGACTCGGCATTGTGGGTTCACGAGACGTTGACCATGATGGCGAAATCTTTACTCGAAAAGTTGCAGAGCTATGCGCACGTGACCAAATACCTGTTGTTTCTGGTGGCGCTCGTGGAGTGGATCAAATTGCCATGACCACAGCCCTTGACGTTGGCGGTATGAGTATTGGAATACTTGCAGAGAATCTTTTGAAAAAAAGCTTGGAACGAAATGCCCGCCATGCAATTGCTGATGGCCGATTGCTGCTCCTCTCTGCATGTCACCCAACCGCCCGATTTACAGTTGGAACAGCCATGGGGAGAAATAAATTGATTTATGCAATGGCAGATTACGGATTAGTTGTCAGCTCAGCGCATAAGAAAGGCGGAACATGGGCTGGCGCAACAGAGGAACTCAAACGTGACAGTCCACGGGTGGTTTTTGTAAGGACAGGCAGTAATCTTCCTCAAGGTAATAATAAACTACTCGAACTGGGTGCCATCTCTTGGCCAAAATCTATTGACCACAATAAATTGCAAGACCAGCTTACTGAAGCTATTAGCAACGGCAATCAACAAAAAAGAGCTAAGCAAGAAACTATTTTTGATGTTATTGAAAACATAAAAGATGCAAAACCAGATAACAGAAAGAACAATGCTAATGGAAAAGAATCAATCGCTGAACCATTCCCCAAGCACATTCCAGTTACTGTTTATGAATCAGTTTTGCCGCTCATACTAAATAAAACTAATACACCTATTGCTTCCGAAGAACTGGCAGAAGTATTAGATGTTGGCAAGACACAGCTTAACGTCTGGTTAAAAAAAGCAGTAGACGACGGTGTAATCAAAAAATCTTCTCGGCCAGTACGTTACCAAGCCATAAAAGATTCAAGAGCACAACAAGGCGCAACAGTATCTAGCCAATATTCGACGAACTACCCATAGCAGGTATCCACCCCATCATTGTGCTTTGTTATGATATTGACTAGAAACGGCTTTGAGTTTTGCATTTGAAATTGCTGGGCGATCCAGTTCCTCAATCAATCTCAGAGCGTCTGCTCTACCAAGCTTAAGAACTTGGTTCCCATTGATAACTTGCTTAGCTTTTTCAATCGCAGCACTCAAAACAAATGAGTTAACGCTAGGCATGCCATCAATGGCAGATGCAAGTATTAGTAAATCGTACGTTTCAGTATCAACTCTTGCAGTAATATTAAGAGAATCGGTAATCATAAAATTTCTCATTTTGTGCATAGCAGAAAGGATTGTAGTACTAGCTAGCTAACCATCCAACAACTCAACCCAATGCTGCACCGGCACTTCAGCCTTACTCCCAAGATGCAACTGGCACCCAATATTAGCCGTCACAATCTTATCCGGATTATCACCCGTCAACGCCTGCAGTTTATTAGAAAGCAGCTTCTGACTCATCTTAGGCTGCAATATCGAGTAAGTCCCCGCAGACCCACAGCAAAGATGCTTATCCTTAGTTTTCGCCAAGTTCACCCCAGCTTTCTCCAACACCTGTTCAACAACACCATTTAATTGCAATGCATGCTGCAACGTACAAGGACAATGGAATGCTACCTTCTCAGGCCGTGCCGCTAACTTGAGTGAAGACAAGTCCTCAGCAAGCAACACCTCTGAAAGATCTTTACACAACTCACTAACACGCACTGCTTTCTCACTATACTCAGGATCATCCCGTAACAAGTGCCCATACTCAGCAACCATCGCACCACAGCCTGAAGCCGTCATAACCAAAGTTTCAGCCCCTGCTTCTATCGCAGGCCACCAAGCGTCTATGTTACGGCGCATGAAGTTCAACCCTTCCTCATGAGCCGATAAATGATAGCTCACCGCCCCACAGCAACCGGCTTTAGGCGCTTCTACTAGCGTAATACCAAGCCTATCTAAGACACGCGCTGCTGCCGCATTCGTATTAGGTGCAGCCGATGGCTGAGCACAACCTGCCAATACCAACATCACCCTTGAGTGGCTGCTTGCAGGCCAAGGTGAAGATTTCGCTTTAGGTGGAATCTTAGCCTGAACCGCATAAGGCACGAGCGGCTTCATAACTTGACCCACTTTTAAAAGCGGCCCAAATACTTTTGGATAAGGTAAGACTTTGCGCAAACCCCAACGCACCAAACGGTCTTTCGCAGGGCGTGGCACCTCCTCTTCTAAGATACCTCGGCCAATATCGACTAAACGCCCGTATTTCACACCTGAAGGACAGGTTGTTTCACAGCTACGACAGGTTAAACAGCGATCCAAATGAGTGCGTGTGTTGGCTGTAACTTCCGCGCCTTCTAAAAGCTGCTTGATAAGATAGATGCGTCCGCGTGGACCGTCTCGCTCGTCGTGCAGCTCCTGATAAGTCGGGCAAGTTGCCGTACAAAAACCACAATGTACGCAGCTTCGCAAAATGTCTTCTGCTTCCTGACCTTCGCTCGTATTCTTAAATTTTTCTAAAATATTCGTTTGCATGTCAGTGCCTCACAACCAAGAATACAGTCGACCAGAATTAAAAATTCCGTCGGGATCAAAACTTTGTTTAAGTCGGGTTTGTATACGTTTCAGTGCTTCAGGTTGATCATGAAACACCTCTTCTGCCCGATTGCCCCCTCGATACAAAGTAGCCTGCCCACCCGCAGCGGATGCAAACGCCTGCATTTCACCAAATAATGCATCGCCTCGATACCAACATTGCGCGCCGCCCCAGTCAATTAACTGATCCGCCTGATCAAACGGAAGGTTCACCGTGGGATTAATTGAAAACCGCCAAAGCATTTGTTTTGATTTAAAGAATGCGTTTTGTTGATCTCGCAGTGTCTGCCAAAACGTATCTGCATGATCAATCTGCTCACCTGACCATTGATTCAGGGTCGCTTCAACAGCTGACTTCGCACCGGCTAAGCGCAGGTACATCGTGCCGTCAATCCAGCAGGCAGCAGTCAGCGGTTTTGCAACGCCTGACCGCTCATTCATTAAATGAACGGCCTCTTCTGCCGACATGTCCTCAGCGATGGTTACACTATGCGCATGCTTCGGCAATACTTTCAAACTCACTTCAGTAATGGCCCCTAAGGTACCCATCGCGCCAGCTTGTAAACGAGACACGTCATAACCCGCAACATTCTTCATGACTTGACCGCCAAAACGCAAGTGCTCCCCACGACCATTAATCAAACGAACACCCAACACGTGGTCTCGTATTGAACCACCCCAAGGTCTGGAAGGTCCCGATAAGTTACAGGCTAAAGTGCCGCCTAGGGTATCTGTCTCACCTAAATGAGGCGGCTCAAACGCCAACATCTGCCCCTTCTCATCTAACGCGGCTTCAATTTCTTTAAGGCTAGTTCCTGCTCGCGCGGTAAGCACTAACTCGACCGGTTGGTAATCAACAATGCCAGAGTGCTCACTCATATTAAGCGGCTCACCGTCAGGCTCACGGCCTAAAAAGTGTTTACTGTTTCCACCGACAATGTTAAGTTTTATCTTACTTTCTTTGGCCGCTAACACCTGCGCTTCCAATTGCTGGGTAATATCAGGCATGACTACCTCCCACTGCTTGCTCTGAAGGTGTATGCACGTGCCCATGATGATGAGTTGTTTCAGATTCTGTAGCACCGTCTGCTTTTTCTAGCGCACGATATTCTTGGCAATGCTTCAATATTGGAATTCCTTTGCCCGGGTTTAAAGTGCCCGCATCATCAAAGGCATCTTTAATACCGTGAAATTGAATCAATTCCTGATCGTTAAATTGGATGGGCATTTGGCGAAGTTTCTCAACCCCCACCCCATGCTCACCGGTAATCGTTCCACCCACTTCAATGCAAAGCTCTAAAATCTTTCCACCAAAGGTTTCTGTCTTTTCAAACTCACCCGGCGTATTTGCATCAAATAATATGAGGGGGTGCAGATTTCCGTCACCTGCATGAAAAACATTGGCCACACGCAAGTCATATTTCTCAGACATATTGTCAATCTCAGTCAAGACATGCGCTAGCTGACCGCGAGGAATGGTGCCGTCCATGCAGTAATAATCAGGTGAGAGTCGACCTACTGCAGGGAATGCTGACTTGCGCCCTTTCCACAGCAATGCTCGCTCTTCATCACTTTGTGAAATACGAATAGAGGTCGCGCCAAAGCGCTTGAATAACTCAACCGTCTGCTGAATCTGTTCATCCACTTCTTCAACGGTGCCGTCAAGCTCACAAAGCAATAACGCTTTGGCTTCAACGGGGTAACCGGCTTGTACAAAGTCTTCCGCAGCGGCAATGGCAAAGCTGTCCATCATCTCTAAACCTGCAGGGATAATCCCTTCAGCGATAATCGCACCGACCGCATCGCCAGCGGCTTGAACGTTATCAAAGCCCACCATGATTACCTGTGCTTTTTCAGGCGTTGGCAGTAACTTAACCGTGACTTCGGTGACAACCCCTAATAAACCCTCTGAGCCCGTTACCAGTGCTAACAAGTCCATACCCGCGCTGTCATAGCCCTCACTACCAAGCGTAATCAAATCCCCCTCAACCGTGATCATTTCTACTTTCAATATATTGTGAACGGTCAGACCATACTTTAGGCAGTGCACACCGCCTGAGTTCTCGGCAACATTTCCACCGATGGTGCAGGCAATTTGCGAGGAAGGGTCAGGCCCATAGTAAAGACCGTAGTCTGCAGCAGCTTCGCTTATTGCAAGGTTACGCACACCGGGTTGCACTCTGGCCGTTCGCGCCAGTTGGTCAATATCTAAAATCGCTGCAAACTTGGCGAGCGAAAGAATCACACCGTCTTTGTGTGGCATCGCTCCAGCGCAGAGACTCGTCCCTGCCCCACGTGCAACCACTGGAATTTCATGTTCATAACAGATCTTCATGACCTGCTGAACTTGCTCAACAGTTTGCGGCAGCACCACAAGCATTGGCATCTCGGTATACATGGAGAGCCCATCACACTCGTAAGGCTTTAGCGTTTCATCATCGCTGATGACATCGTCAGGATTGATAAACTTCCTGAACAGCGTAGCGAGCTGTTGTTTGTCGATTTTGCTAGTTTGAGGCATTAATAGGCTCTCCAATTTTACTTATTTTGATGTTTTTAGCGGGTGTGCTTCATGAATAGATCGATGCCTGCTTGAGCGCATTCCATATCTTGCGCAGGCGTACCTGAACTCAAACCAATGCCACCCACGACGTCACCATCAACAATCACTGGTAAACCACCCCCAACCGAAGAGACACGCCCGCCAACTTCGGTATGAATACCGAATGCTAAGTTGCCCGGCACGTTAACAGCATTGTAGTCATGCGTGGCTTTCTTGGCAGCAGAAGCGGTGTATGACTTATCAGTCGCAATTGTGATGCTGGTCACTTTGCCGCCGTCCATTCTTTCAAAAGCTAATAAGTTTCCAGACTCATCTGTAATGGCGATACACATGGGCACACCGATATCGTTAGCTTTATCACGAGCCCCTTCGATTAGTAGTTTACAGTCCTGCTGGTCTAAACGTTTAATTGTCAACATAGTACCCTCCTGAAGATTCAGGCAAATTTAAAAATTAGTATATTCTTTATTTACATGGTGATTGCTAATGGCAGCGCTCTGAGCGCGCTGCCATCATGGCTACCAATGTTAGCCATAGACCAAGTTAGGTAGCCACGTGACTACGCTTGGGAAAATAATACAGATCGCGAGCCCTACCGCCTGCAAAAATAGGAAAATAAGCGCAGACTTAAAGATCGTGCCCATGGATATTTCGGGCGGACAAACACCCCTGATATAAAACAGCGCGTAGCCAAAGGGTGGGCTCAAAAATGACATCTGCATATTCACCAGATAGAGCACCCCGAACCACAAAATAACATCGTCAGGATCAACACCGGGCAAACCAAATACACCCCCAAACGTTAAGCTTTTAACAATAGGAATGAAGATGGGAACGGCAAGTAACAAAATTCCTACCCAGTCAAGGAACATTCCCAAAACCACCAATAAAAACATTAGCAGGAATAAGATTCCGTAAGCTGATAACCCTGTTCCTAGTATGGACTGCGTAATGAAGTCTTGGCCGCCCTGAAGGATATAGAAGCCAACAAAGACCGAAGCACCAAACATGATCCAAAGCACCATGGCTGAGGCTTTAGCGGTGGTAACACAGGCATCTTTAAGACCTGCGATCGAGAAAGAACCGTGCAGTGCTGCTACAAGCATCGCACCAAAGGAGCCAATACCCGCTGCTTCTACAGGCGTCGCGATCCCACCAAACAGTAAACCTAGTACTAAGAAGACCAAGAATAACGGTGCAATCAAAGCACGCAGTAATTTAACCTTTTCTTTAAACGAAATACGCTCTTCTGGTGGTACTGGTGGCCCTAACTTAGGATTAATCTTGGTACGAATCAGTACGTAAGCAATATACATGCTCGATAGCATGAAGCCTGGGATAATAGAACCAAGATACAATTCACCCACTGACTGTTGTGCAACCACCGCGTATAAAATTGCGAGGATTGATGGCGGAATCAAAATACCCAAGGTACCACCGGCCATAATAGAACCAATGGCGATTTGAGGATCATAACCACGCTTTAACATCGCCGGTAGGGCAATAATCCCCATCGTGACGACCGCAGCACCGATGACACCCACCATCGCCGCTAAGATCGTTGAGGCGATGATCGTCGCCATGGCTAGACCACCATTGAGGCCACCCATCCACTTGTAGACTACTGTGAACATTTGCTCGATCAAGCCAGCACGTTCTAGCATCGAGGCCATGAATATGAACAGCGGTATGGCAGCAATGTCTGAGTTCGTCATCATCGGGAAAATACGACCCGGGATGATGTTTAGCATCGCAGCATCACCTACAAGGTAGATGAATACAACACCCAGTCCACCGGTAACAAATGCTAGTGGCAAGCCCATCATCAAAGCGATAAGCAAGGACCCAAACATAAGATACGTTAGCGGACCAATCTCAACGTCTGCTAAAACGCCTGCGGTGCGAAACAAGAAGAACTCATCACCCCA
>ENA-ORXT01006490-ORXT01006490.1-marine-metagenome-genome-assembly--contig:-NODE-6490-length-10842-cov-10.787645_pt1 | contig 10842 bp, 15 predicted proteins | sample MGYA00237868_ERZ511482 | MGnify/ENA metagenome assembly ERZ511482
GAGCAAGTCCCTTGATCTAAGTATATGTGTGCATCACTACACTTTGAGAGCACCCTGTCCTAAAGGCCAGGGAACTGTAATACTGTATCCGACCGACCCCATTCTTGGCGGCTTGGTTCTGTCCAATCAACAGATCGTTTGCCGGAGACAGCACCCGTCGAATGGTATCACGCCTATGCACGGCCCCGGGCCGTCTCGTAGAGGAAGTCATTTGTCAAATGTCAGCCGTATGTGATTTATAGAGGCACCCGTTTTGATTTTTTTTCGTGCAAGACTCTGGTGCCTCCTGAAAGTAGTGTCAATCTCAGCGCGGATCGTTTGCCTCCTTTATTGTCGACTGTCCCGCACCGCAGACTCAGTCGCAGCGGACTGGCGGGTATGCTGCTCGGTATGCACCGCGGTCACCTTCTTTCCATGGACTGGCGGACTTGTTGCGGCCACCCCTTCTGTCATCGTATTGATGTATCCTCTCCTATGTCACCTAGCCGTTGTGTGGATGTTGGTTGGAGTCCGAGCCATTGGCGCTCATCACGGGTCGCACGGCTCGTACGTTGCTTTGGCGCGATGGGGTGTGGGACGAGCCAACGCGCACAACGGGTTGCTTTGAACGTCTTGTATCGCTGTGCGGTTTCATGAAGTCTCAGTACCCATGGATCGCAGATGTACGGTTCTCGAGCTACACTTGTGTTTGAATCCCTGTCTCTCTACTCCGCGGCCATAGATCCTGACCAGACCCCGTTTTCCTGTGTCGCTTTGCTACTCATGGTATCATTGTTTCCCTCTGCTTCTGGGGCCTGCGGCGCGACGCGCATGTTGTCATCTACTTTGATTGACTGCTGTGGTGCCGCGGCCCGTCGTGGGTCCGACGCGCTGTGGCGGCTGTTCGCCTCTCCTCAGGGTAAAAGAAACCTCAGAGCTGCCGCGCGGTGAATGACGTTTCTTGTTCTCGCTCGTACTGGTCGTCGGCACGCGTAGCGGGTGCGCTGGGTCGCGCAGTGGGCGGCGGACGGCGGACGGCGGGCCGCGGGCTCGCCCGTCTCTACCCACCCAAGGTGACGCGACCCGCGCCACACGACGTGGCGCGGTCAGCAAGGCTGGTTTGGTAGGGCGGCGTGACGCACGGAGCCTCTGCGCACCACCGGCGAGTGGGCGGGTGCGCTGTGTTCCCCGCCTGCCGCCCGCATCCCCACCCCACCTGCAGCGGTCGCCAATGCCCTCTCGGTGCCGTGGCTGGCGGTGCTGTTTTGGTGTTCGGCCCTATGGTCGGAGCTGCGCACTCGGCGGCCGGCCGCCCGCATCCGCGACCACGTGGTCGTCCGCTACGGTGGCCGAGGCCGGCCGGGCGGCGGGCGTCGGTCGTGGTCCCCCGCACCCGTGTGTGGCCCGCAAGGAGATACGCGGCATTGGCCGGGCGTGACGCAACGCAGTGGGTGGGGGCTCCCCGGGTCTCAGCCCGCCAACGACCACGGCCGCCGCCGCAGCCGCGCGGCGCGCGCACACGGCGCTGCGCCGTTAGCTGTGGTGCGCGCACGCCAGGCCGGTGGCTCCCTGCTGGCCGCGACGGGCGGCTGCCGGGGCGCCATAGGGCGCCGCCGCGCCGACGGCAGCGCGGCAGCCGCGACGCTGGCCGCGTGCCGCGCTGGCGCGACGATTCCGGATGACGACACGACGGGCCGGCCGGGTGGCCTTGACGCGTTCACGTCGCCGCGTAGGCTGTTGCGCCCTTTGCCGCGGTCACGCGCTACGCGAGAGCAACGCATCGGCGTCGGCTGACGCATGCATTGCGTCCATGTCGCCGCCGACGTCGGCGGGGCACGAACCCTTGCGGCTGGTGTGTCTCGACGAGCTTCGATGGGCCGGCATGGTTTGCTGTGTCAAGGCAGCGCCGTCGCGGAAGGGGTCACACCCTGTAGCTCCTCCCACGGCGGAGGCCTCCGGACGGACTTCCCCGCCGTCGACCTGCCATTGACGGAGACGCCTGAGCGCCGCGCCCAGGGCCGGGCCACCACCTTTGGCACCCTGCTCGCGTCGGCCGTCTCTCCGATGGCCGAATGTTGTGTCGAGTACCCGATTGCCAGCGGCGACGATGGCCGCATCTTCCCCATGCGCCACCTTCTGGAGTGCACGCCGACAGCCTTCAACGTGATGCCCAAGCCCGACACAGCGGGCAAGGGAGTTGCCCGCTGCGGGCATGACGATCTGCGTATCCTGCGGCCTCCGGTATGCTTTGGCATCGGCACTTGCTGATGCTAGCGTTTGGATTTCTGTCGATCGACCGGCTGTACCCTCTAACCAAGGTTTGTTGTGTGGCCGCATTGTCGCTGGTCGCTTGTTGCCGACTGAGTCGCTGTTGAGCGACCCTCTCCACCGTGACCTCAACCACCTTTGTCGCTCCCCACCGTTTTTTGTTTGATGTTTGAGACGACTTGTGGACAACGAACTCTGTGTTTCTTCCATGGATCTGTGCCTGTCAGCCACCCTTCAGTAGATGGCGTCGGGCCATTGCTGGCTACCGACTGACCCGTGTTTGGCCGTTCTCGACGCTCTTCATTTTGCGTGTGCTGGTGCTTGCCTTCTCATTGCGTCTGTCAGGTGCATCCTCGTGATCATGCTTGGCTTGTGTATGCTGGACACTTGCATGCATGCGGGCAGATTGTAGCGAGAACACGTTTCGGGTGGTGTGGCTAGAGGGGTGAGGCGAGCTGCGGACGTGTACCTGCGCCCTCACCGTCGTGCTGTGCATGAGGCCAGGAGGACGGCTCGAAGGTTTCTGTAGTGGATGGGCATCGGGTGTGGGAAAGCTCGCTGCGATATGACATGACCTAGTCCCCACATACAGGAACTATGGGTCCTTTTGTTTTCAGGGGGGGGCCGGAAACGCATGATTGCTCGTAGCTCACTTGATGTTCGTACCTATCTTTGGATACGCGGCCTGTACCGCGGTGCGTGAGGTAAATGAGCGTGGCGCATGAGAAAACAACACATACGCAACGAAGAGCATGCTCCACCAAATGAGATCCACCCCCGCCGACGACGCACCACTACCCACCAGACCAACTACCGCCCCTCGACGGTCGGGTGTATGAGGTTGGGGTGGAAGAGGCCATCGTCAGCAGCTTAGAAATTGCGTTCACCAGCGCCGGAACCAAAACCGTGACGGTGATACAAGTGATGGTTCCTCTCATGGCGCTCGAGCGTGTCCAGATGCTTGAAGGCGCACAGACACAGGTGGCACCAATGCTTGTATTTGGCATGGTCGGCGCGGATATGGTTGTCTCTGCCGTTGGGAAGCGACCACACAGGAGCCAATCCAACAAAAGAGAAACAATGCATACGAGTAAGAGCAAGAGCAGGCACCGAGCCGTCAGAAAAAGCTCGGGACTGAATCGTCGATGGCGGTTTCTGACAGTGCTCCCCTGCCCCACCACGACTCTCATGCGTGGACGCCGTACCGTTCTGAGGGAGTGTCAAAGGTGGCGCCGCACTCGATGCACTGCCACTTGACCACCATGATGTCCAAAGCAGCCGCTGCTAAAAAAGGAAACGGGCAACAGGGCGACGGCACAGCGGGGGGCGTTGGTGATGGCCCGTAAGTGCCGGCAGAACAGTGGCAGCTGTTCCACAGCGTGGACTCGTTGCCGCTGTTGCTGTGCACCGGCCGGGCCGTCCACCGGCCGCGTCCTCGCTGGCGGGGTGCAAGACCTAAATAGCTCTACTAGCGAAAGTAGCCGGGCCGTGCTCTGCAGCGCGGCAGAGGAGGTGCGTCACTGTGCCCAGGGGTGTGGCTTGCTGGTACGCCTCGGGCGGTTCGCCGCACGATGGCCGCGATGCCCTCCCCGGCGGGCCAAGAACGGTGAGCAGCCGGGACGACAAGCATTGGACGATGGGGCAGAGGCGGGGCCACACATCAGGCCAAACGGGGCCCCCGGTTGCACTGTCGGACTCGAAGAGACGCTGAGGTGCACTCTCCCACGGCAACACGGCACAGAGGGCGCTCACAGGCGTTTCCGGAATAACTGCCAGCCAGCCAGGTCCACGCATGACTCTCGATGGGCGGGCGGGCCAGAGCAAGCAATGCCTCGCGAGCTCGCCGCCGTTTCTCCAGCCCTCTCCTGGCCCCGCCTGGACGGGGTCGCTCCGAAGCCCCTCGCCGACACGTCGGTCACCCAGCAGGCCCCTGCAAGCCCCCCACCGACCATGGTGGAGGCCAAGACAGCTCAGGGCCAATGAATTGGCTCGCTACAGTAGGTGTTCGGGTCAGTGAGGACATCAGCAAGGGGACTTCAGGCGTAAACGATTTGCCATTGCCAATGCCTAAAGTGTTGTCGTCGAAATGTCATTGGGAGATAGGGTTTCGGATACAATACAGCGGCAACATGAGCTGAAACCGAAGGAAATGACCGTCAAGTCTGTCAGAAGTAGCAAAATTTTGCAGTCTTCGTGTTTGGTAGGGGCAAGCAAACGGGCATGCCAAGAACGTGGGGTTCTGATAGAATCGACCAATCATGGGCCCCAGTGGATGTGCATGCCACCCCCTTTGTCCTATGGAATCGCGGCGGGAGGTGGGCTCGCCGCCATATGCCCACAATGAGCGATTCCTTACAGAAACCAAACCCCACCCAGAAGCCTAGGTCCGCAAGCAAAGGCCATGATTTCCGCATAATGGCTTCCTTGTGTCACCAAGTCCTGTTGTGGGTGACTTCCAAAAACAGCGGACAGAATTCGATAAACCATGTGTACTTCCTATTTTAGAGTTCGTGAGGAGTAGACTCTTGGTCGTCCAAATGACGAGTATCCGCGTAGACTCCCGAATGAATGGTGCGCACAAACCTTGTTACACTGGTACCGCGCTCACTCTGACCACATCCGCTCCCAAACTGCAGCCGTGGCGGGAGCCGCGGGGGCAGCTCAACCGAAAAATCCAGCGTGGGCGGCGTGACACCGCAAATCCACCGGGAGCGGCACGTCGCGAGTCGCGGGCCACGTCAGAGGCACGCGCGCCACCCTGCGACGACAGCCCAAGCGCGACCAAGTCGACCCTCCCAGCAACGTGGTCCATGGCTGGCGTGGAGCCACAATGCATGCATTGCTTCCCAGGTCGACGGAGGCGTGACAGTCTCGTCCACGGCCACGGTTGCCGCAGAGCCAAACAGTTGTCCACTGAGCCTGTGAGGAATATGCCGTACAGCAGTAGCCTGTCGCAGACTCCCATAGGGCGGCTCGGGTGTCCATAATGAGCACAACACGAAAAATGATGTTGGACTGCAAAACCTGATGTGTTGCAATGCGACGGTACACGTGGCGTCGCGACGACTCGACGGCTCTCTGCTATGGTTACAACAAGGTCCGGCTCAGCCAGCACGACAGATGCTCCGCTGGCATGCGTTGGTGAACCCCCCGGAAAGCTATGACAGCACAGCAGCCAGTGGCCGCTCTCACGACCAGCTGCCCATCACGCCCGTGTGTGCTGCGCTCGGCCTCCATCTCGGCAGCGCGAAAAGCCCTGCGGCCGAGGGCAGAGCGCCATGCTGTTCACAGCCACGGGGGCGATGGAGCTGAGCAGCAGCGGGCTCTTGCCGCCCCTACGACCGCCAGCCGCACGATCACCGCAGCAGGGTGACCGCGTGTCCGATCCACGTCCGCCGGTGGTGCGATCGGGAGCTGCTGGCAGCCCACGTCCGACACGCAGGCCGCGGCACTTGGGGCGGGGCGCGGCGTGTTTCCGGGTGTGTCCGCCACCACCGACCAACCCTCGGGCGTTGCCAGCGGCCACGCCGGCGCTCCCACCCGGCGATTCAGAGCCCACCGGACGTGCTTCTCCCCGTCACGCCTCGGTGGCGCGGGTCCGCGCCGTGTCGCAGACCTGCCACCGTCAGGGGGGGGGGGACCAGGCGCCCCATGGACGGCGCCCGCTGCGCTTTCCAGCACGACACACTGGTGTGGGACTCGACCGAGGGTGCGTCTACTCGACCGCCTCGTAGGTGTTGGCGCGCCACGCCGGGCGAGCACCAGCGTGGACGGGTGACGTTGTGGATGGGTGACGGCGGCGCGCGCGGTCGCGGCCGGGCCGCGACCGCCCGACGCCCCCGGTCGCGGGGCCGGCGCTGGAATTGGGGTTGGCCGCCCCCTCCAACTACCCGCGGACTTTCACGGCGCGGCCGCCATGGCGGCAACGCGCGCGCGCGGTCGCCGCCCGTGGGGGGGGTCCTGGATGGGGCGGCGTGGGCGCTCGTCGATGGGGACACGTACGTGTCGTACGATACGGCGGCCACGTTGGAGGTGAAGAGGGCGTACGCGCGGGCGCAGGGACTCAGGGGGTGGATGGTGTGGTCGGTGGACCAGGTGGTGTAGGTGAGGGGGGGGGCGGCTGTGGGGGGCTGGCGTTGGAGGTGGCCGGAGGGGTGTTCAGCCGAGGCATCGGGGACCCATACCACAATGCAGATCGTCTCTCATCTGGCTTCAGAGGACCGATAGCGTCCGAAGTGCAATTGCACCTGGCATCACCGGCGAAAGCCACAGCCACATATGGATACAGTACAGTAGTACGAGGCGAGGTCAGATTGGGGCGTCATCAGAACCAGTATTTAACGTGGGCCCTATCAATCCATCGGCCAGAGCGCTGTCGATGGTCGATGTGGCAAATTCCATGCCGACATTTGCGATATCCGTCTGACACGAGATAAGAACCCATCATGTCCCCGTTTATTAACCTCTGGTTCACTTCCTTCGAGAAGCACACCGTTGAGCTCAGCTCACCCTCCCCTCCTCCGTTATTTTTTTCCACAAAAAATGGACGCTTCACTCTTTTTGTTGGTAGGTGGGTCGGTATCGGGGTATACACCATTTAACAACCCGTCCACCAGTTAACAACCCATCAAGCATCCTGGGAAAACCTAGGCGTTCTGCAGTGTTGACGGATAATTGTACCACAGTATTGATGTGTGACCGTCCGAATTAAGTCAACTGTCTATGGGAGTGAATCCTATTGCACCAATCAAAAACCTGGAAAACCCTGGCACTATTCTATCCAACCACAGCTTGAACAGAAAAAAGAACAATGGAATCAAGCGCGTGATCACAGCAGTCCACGCTGGCGACAATCACTTGGGCACATGAAACAGCTTGCGCTGCTTGCTGGCGCGTTCCCGCAGGACCAGCTTGCGGGGAGACGGGTACAGTCGGTGCAGCCGGTGCCGGCCCTCCTCGGCCGCCTCTTCACTGACCAGCCGCCAAACCTTGGCCCACTTCGTGCGCTCCTGCGCTGCAGCCCGCTCGGCCTTTTTGGCCGTGTTAGCGGCCACCGTCGCCTCTCTCTGCCGACGACTCACCTCGTGGTCCTGCTGCTTCTTGAGCCTGTCGGCGTCAAGCTGCTGTAGAGCCGCCAGCACTTCCGGCGCCGTCATAACCGTTGCTCGTCCCGCTGTCGAAAGCGTTCCCTGAATAATTGTAGGGCACGACAGGTCCTTGCGGACGACCGGGGTGAGGCGTGAAACCAAAAGCTCGAGGTTAACGTCCAACACCACTCGGTCTGCTCATTTCGACAGCTCCTCCGCAGGGACCTTGGTGGGGTCGAGTGGCCACATGCCCACCGCGGAGAATGCAGACACTAGGGAGGCGGGCGTAAAGGCGTTGTCGGCCGCGACCTTGACGCACTCGACCATGTCCACGCAATTGAAGGCCGCGCCACGGGCAACACACGAGCTCGCCCGCCCGCAGACGGCGCCCCGAACAGACGGCTGGAATCTCCCAAACGCGTGCTTGTTGTCCAATGGCTGCAACAGATGGGAGCGCTTCGACGGCTCGGCGACAACGTGCACGTTGGCCCGCAAAAGAGTCAGTAGCCCGGTGGCCGACAGGTGTACTTTCGCCCCGTCCAATGACAGGAGCTTAGATTCCCCCGGGTAGTACGCGGTCGCGAACGCCGCGAAGTGGGCACACCAAATGTCAAAGATACCTTTGTCAAATCCGGCGGGGGTGCGCCGTACCACCATTGCCAAGTCGTTCAGCCGCGCCGCCAGCGGTACTGACGTCGTCTTGCCATCCACCGTGATTTTGGCAAAGGCGTTGCGCATGCCCCTGCCGCCCAAAATTGTAGTCCGCGCCTCAAGCAACAGCTGCCGCGGCTCAACGTGCGTCTCGTCCATGTTGAGCACCTGCCGGGGGTGCTTTATTTTCAGGTCCCGGTAGCACAACGTCAGAGCCGCATACCACCGCGCCACAATGTCTGGGCGCGCGTTCTGCGCCCGGCTATCCTCCAACGTTCCGACGCGGTACTCCGTCAGCTCCGGCCAGCGATTCAGGAACAGACGATAAAAGCCGCGGCCCGGGGTAAGCTTCCCGTTGAAGTAACGCCGCGCAATCTGCTGCCGGTCCAGCGACAGAGCCGGGACGTACTCACCGCAACACGCCAGAAACCCGTCGCGCGTCAAGCCCTGGCCAAGTAAGGCCTTTGTGCGAACGAACGACACCAACAGCTTCTCCTCCTCGGGGTGAAAAAATGTAGGGGGGCCGGGAGGGACCGCCTTCCCCGTCGTCTTCTTGAAGTGGCGGACGGCCGCACGGGACACCCCAACGCGTTTGGCAGTGGCGGCCTCCGATTGCCCAGTCGCCAGAAAATCCGCCATTTGTTGCCGCTGCTCCGCCGTTGGCGCACGGCTTCTCTTGCTGCCCTTGACAGGGCCACGACTCGGAGGCCCCTCCATTGCGAGCTCCAGGGGAAGGGGGGGGGTGAAAGGAGTGGTGATGGGCCCCTCGGATTGGGCGCCACGATGGGCCAGATTGCCCTACCTGACAATGCAGCAGGTCTACACGGGCCCCTCACTGATACGCTTGGCAGATTTTGGCGCACAAGCAGAGGGATGGTCCGAGAGGGCAGGCCAGGACTGGAAATCGTGCTGTTCTTCCTGGTCAGAGTTTTGGCGCGCGCGCGCAATGGACGCTTGGCAGGGTCGCAGAGGGCGATTTGAGCCGAAAATTGACCGTTGGAACGTCTGGACAGAGACCCCATCAAAAACACTCGGCCACCCGTCCCTGCCGACGACGATGGCGTATGGAAAAGCTGATCACATGGTTGGCGAGCTGAAGACCCGCTCTTTTCATTCATGTGTCTCACGACAGCATCCATTTTTTCTTTGGGGGAAGACGGGCCTTCCTGTTTGAGTGTTGGCATCTGTTTGATTATCCAGAAACTCACTTAGTATGTAAACACTGTGAAGAATCGACCCTTACAGTTGGTTCTTATCTGATGCCATGGGTTCTTATCTGGTGTCAGACGGATAGTAGTACTGCCCGCTTGGGTGTGCCCGGCTCCGGATGATCTTCGCCTGCCTCCACCCACGTCCCACGACCGCCGATCCCAATCCTGTCGCGCCCTATCGTGACAGATTGGGTACCGTCAGTTGTGAACACAGGGTACCAGATCAGCCATACAGTGGCCTTCTCGCACACTGCTTCCACGATGCAGTAAACTGATCCGCTTGCTCAGGTGCCAGCGAAGATCCTCTGTGCTGCCGCTGTCATCCGATCTCAGTGATGGAACTGTTAACGGCCGTAGTCGAAGATGTCAAATCACACAATAAACAGGACAGTGTTACCAGAATCCCTCTTCGATGTAAGGGCGCAGGAGGCGCTTGTTCGTCACGATGTGACTTTCGCTCAGCTTTTGTCTGAAGATGACGCGACCAATCAGTTCGGCTTCGTCTCAGTCAGATTTAATGACTGGTTGCCTCCCTGACAAACTGGCATTGAGGCGAAGAAAGAACCCAGTGTTTTCCCGCCTGAAAATCGACCCGAATAAACTGCTCTGCTGCTGAGGGTGTGGCGGCACTCAGTTTTCAGGCTGCTGGGCCGAGCAACAGCCCTTCATATTCCATGTCGCCGTTCTAGTTCGTTTTCTAATATTTTCTGCGTCAAGACGTAGACCTACTACTTTCGACGGCGCAGAAAAACCCTTGGCTGGTCATGCAACAGGGGCTGTACAAGAAGTCCTCGCTCTGGACGTATTGATCTTACTGTTCGTATGGTGCGTGTCCCAAAAATGAGACATCGCGGTTTTTCATTTTTTTCTCGGCCCACTGGCCTTCTTCAACGGTCCGATAATGTAATGTGACCCACTTGGTCCCACTGTGCTGCCAGAACGGCCCCTGACAGTGTTAGCAGAGGCGGCCCCTCCTGACGTGTCATGGGGTTAAAAGTGTCATTCATTGCAGCTTCGACAGGTGACGATCACGCGCCCCAATCAAATGCACCGATACTAGAGCAGGCATGTGCTGACAATTTGTGCACGAAGAAAAGGGCACCACCTTACCAATAAAAACCTGAAAAAGACCCCCATGTAGCCCCCTGTGAGGAAAACACGATTTGGGACACCCCTCCTCGAAGCTCCAGTTAGCACATGAGCTTTGGCGTTACATACATGTAACCCCAAGAACCTGAAACAGACTGGCTCCAAGATCGGGACTATCTGAGAGGTCCACAGAACAGTGCCCACAGGCGGGTACTAAGGAGTTGTCAGCCAAGAACGCCTCGGGAGAGGATTTTTCCATGAAGCCAAGTCGAGAATTTTCTCGTACCCCACCCCACCAGCCCCCGTGCAGTGATGTGTCAGTCCACCAGAGAACGCGCATGTCTCAGTTCTTGGACACGCACCATATGTGTCATAACACTATGACATTTATGTCCTTCGATTCCACGAGCAACGTGGTATGGATCACCCTTTATGTAGCCTTCAGGCTCCGATGCTCGTACTCGGCACGCGTCTACAACACTGTGGCAACAAAGAAGGCGCGAACAAATACCCTAGAACCACACTGACAGTACAAAAGAGAAGGACCTAAAGGGTCA
>ENA-ORXT01006491-ORXT01006491.1-marine-metagenome-genome-assembly--contig:-NODE-6491-length-10842-cov-7.559034_pt1 | contig 10842 bp, 6 predicted proteins | sample MGYA00237868_ERZ511482 | MGnify/ENA metagenome assembly ERZ511482
TAAAAAATGTTCCAAATGTTGCCGAAGTCTCGATAGGACATGCTTTAATAAAGGATGCTTTATACTATGGATTGGAAAAGACGATTCAATTATACCTAAAAGAGTGTAAAATTTAATCTTACGTTTCGCTGAAATTTATTTAAAATGAGTGTGTAACAAAAAGGTGGTGTAGAATAAAGCTTTTAGCCCTCGGTAAGCTCCCTTTAAAAAGAAATAATAAATATACTTTTTACCAGATGCCAAGTTGAAACTATTAAAATCAGCTAATTATACCTGCATTATTTGCTCTTTTCCATCCCTTAAATTTTGCTTTTTTATGCTAATTGACGCTCTTTTTTGAAATAAAAGCGAAAATTCGCTTTTATAAATGTTAAAATTTTAAGTTAAAAAAGAGCAAAAAAAAATGAAATTTGTAATAATTTGTATTTTTTTTAAAATTTTTTGAAAAAAAATTTAAGTACGGATCGAATTATTTTATAATAGTTTTTTAAAATTATATTTTGTTTTTTTGTGTTTTTCGAAACAAAAAATCAATATACTATTTAAGTTGTCCAACATAAATTATGGATAACAAAAGAGCTAGGCAGCACTTTACTGCTCAAAACAGTTTAAGTAAATAGTTCATGTTAAGAAAAAGTTATTTTTTAATGATAAAAAATAAGATTTCTTTTACTAGCTTTGAGTCTTAAATTAACGAAGAGCTTTAATCATTTAATTGTTAAATAAAATTCGGATTCGTATGAAAAAACTTTCACTAGTTTTAGGAATGTTCCTATTCTTGTGCGGTTCTGTTATGGCGCAGAGGTCCATATCAGGTACAGTAACAGATGACGTAGGCGAAGCATTAATCGGTGCAAGTGTATTGGTTAAGGGGTCTACAGTCGGTACGGTTACTGACATTGACGGCACCTACATATTGGAGATTCCAACAGGAGAGCAAACGCTCTTGGTTAGTTATACTGGTTATGCAACTAAAGAAATTACAACCAGTGCTTCTAACGTTATTGACATTACTCTTTCGGAAGGACTAGAATTGACAGAGGTTGTTGTAACTGGTCTGGGCATCAAGAAAGAGAAAAAAGCCCTCGGTTATGGGGTCTCCACGATTGGTCAAGAATCAATCACTGGCAAGCAGGAGACGGATGTAGCTAGAATCCTTAGGGGTAAAGCTACAGGTGTAGATATTACACAAACTTCTGGTATGGCCGGTACGGGTACAAACGTAATTATTAGAGGTTACTCTTCTATTACGGGTACCAACCAACCTTTATTCGTTGTAGATGGTGTTCCTTTCAATACCTCTACCAACGTAGGTGACAATGGACAAGGTGGTAATGCTACGGCCTCTTCTCGTTTCTTAGATTTAGATCCTAACAATATTGCGGAAATTTCTATCTTAAAAGGCTTAAGTGCCACGGTGCTTTACGGAGAGTCTGGTAGAAATGGGGTAGTTTTAGTGACTACTAAAACTGGTAATGTTGGAAATTCTAAAGAAAAAGGCTTTGATGTAAGTATTACACAGTCTATATCTCAAACAGAAGTTGCGAATCTTCCTGATTATCAAAATACTTTTGGTAATGGTTTCGGTGGTAACTTCGGTTGGTTCTTCTCTAACTGGGGACCAGCATTTAGTACTAGAGGTACTAATGGTATTGATGAGGCTGGTCAAATTGATCATCCTTATGATCAAGACCAATTCAATGATGTATTTCCTGAGTTTGTAGGAGCGGATTATGCGTACCAACCTTACGAGAGTGTAGAAAACTTCTTTCAAAAAGGTTTCACAAGTAATACTTCTGTTGCTATTGAGAACAATTTAGGCGGTGGTAATGCAATTAGTGCTACTTACTCTTATTTATCTGATGAAGGTTTTACACCTCGACGAGACAAAGTAGTTAACTCTTTTGACGGAGAAGGTGGTGCTTCCAACTATCTTAGAAAACATAATTTTGGTTTAGGTGGAACAACTCAATTGTCAAATGGTCTAAAAGTACGTTCTACTTTTAACTACACAGATTCTGAAAGAAGAACACCACCTACTGGTTCTGGTTTTGGTGGTGATGGTGATGGGTTATTTGCTGCTTTAGTATTTACACCTCGGTCTATCGACTTGATGAACATACCTTATCAAAATCCTGTTGACGGTTCTAGTGTCTACTATCGTAGAGGGTCTGCTATTCAAAACCCGAATTGGACGTTGAATAACGTAAATGATACAGAAAAAGTAAGACGTTTCTTCGCTACTACAGAATTAACGTACGATTTATTACCTGACAATGATTTTGGTCTAATGGCATTATATCGGATAGGCATTGATCAGTACACACAACAATCAAGAAGAGAATATAATAGAGGAGGTCCTAGAAATCCTGATGGTAATTTAACGACTTATGATCGTTTAAATAGAATTACCGATCAAGTATTTAACTTGATGTATGATTACCAAATCAATGAAGATTTATCTTTAGATGGTGTTATTGGGGTTAACTTAAGAAGAGAGGTATCAGATAGATTATATGCGGTAAGTTTAAACCAATTCGTATATGGTTTATTCACACACGGTAACTTTGTAGAGCATCAAAACTTCTCTTTCAATACTGCAGAGAACACGATTGGTGCTTATGGTACTGCTACTTTAGGGTTTAGAAACTTTTTATATGTGAATGTTCAAGGTCGTAATGACTGGACATCTACTTTAGAAAGAGACAATCGTTCTATTTTCTATCCTTCTGTTAGTGCATCTTTTATTCCTACAGAAGCAATTCCTGGATTACAAAATAGTAATATAATAAACTACTTGAAATTACGTGTTGGTTATGGTACTTCTGCAGGTTATCCTAATCCGTACCAAACTAGAAATACTTTAAATACTGCTACTAACCAATTTGTTAGTGCAGGTGGTACTATTTTGAATACCAACTCTGTTTCTGATAGATTAGGTAATCCAAACTTACAACCTGAGTTACATAAAGAGTTAGAATTAGGGGTAGAAGCAAGATTCTTGAATAATAGAGTCTCTCTTGACCTCTCTGGATATAATAAAGTATCCAGTGATTTGATTATCAACTTGGATTTGGATCCAGCAACTGGTGCCACTAATACAACAGTAAATGCTGCACAAATCACTAACAGAGGTGTGGAGTTAGGTCTAGGTGTTGCGCCTATCAAAACTAGAGATTTCGTTTGGGATATTAACTTAAATTATACAAAGAATGAACCTATAGTTGATGAAATTGCAGGCGGTGTAGATCAAGTATTGATTACTAATAGTAATGACTTTGGAGAAGATGGTCTTATCTTAGGTGGTGGTTTAGGTAACTACGCAATCCCTGGTCAGCCTTTTGGTGCAATACAAGGAACAGCCTTCGTTAGAGGTCCTAATGGTGGTTTATTAGTAAATAGTGTGGGTGGATATATTGAGGGGTCAGACATTGAAGTGATTGGTAATCCTAACCCTGACTTTACGGCTAACTGGATAAATAATTTCTCTTTCAAAGGGTTATCTTTTGGTTTCCAATGGTCTTACCAAAAAGGTGGAGATATCTATTCTCAAACAATTGCTGCTCTTTTAGCTAGAGGAAACACTGTTGATACAGATGTGGATAGATTTATCCCAATTATCTTACCGGGTGAATTGGATGATGGTTCTCCTAATAATATTCAAACTTATATGGGTAACACTTTCTTTGATGGTTACTTCGGTGCAAATGAAGGCGCTATCTTCGATGGTACAAGTATTCGTTTAAGAGAAGTTTCTTTGGCCTATGTATTACCACAAAGTGTTGTTGATAAAACACCATTTGGTCGTATTGGTATCACATTAGCTGGTGAAAACTTATGGTACAATGCACCAAATACACCTAAGGGGACTAATTTTGACCCAGAGGTATTGAGTACAGGTGTAGGTAACGCAAGAGGTTTCGACCTTCGTACGGGGCCTACTGCCAAGAAGTATGGTGTTACGCTAAATGCAACATTCTAGTAATGCGGATTGTTAATCCGCTCTTTTGTGGTTTTAAACGCAATATTCTAGTAAGGTGGATTGTTAATCCGTTTCTATAGTGGAGCAATAATCCACTTCACTTCAAATAATAAAAGAAAATTTTTATAAATATGAAGTTTATAAATAAATTATTAATCGTAGCGGTCGTTTTTATGATTGCTTCTTGTGATATGACAGATTTAGATCTGCTCGATAATCCAAATGAAGTAGCTCCAGAAAATGCCAATGTAGACGATTTATTTAATCGAATTCAATTAGATTTTGGAGATCATATTGTAAGCATGTGGGATCTTACTGCCGGTATGTCTCGTATGGTATCAACAGGTGGTGCTTTTGATTACACAAGTGCAACTAATCCAAACTTTTTTAATTTTTTATGGACGAATGCCTATGCTGATATTTTTCCAGATATTGCAGCATTAGAGGCAATTGCATCAGAAAGAGGCTTAGATTTTCATTCAGGTGCTTCGAAGATTATGAAAGCCTATGTTTTGACGAGTATGGTGGATCTTTTTGGAGATATTCCTAACAGTCAAGCAGGCGATGGAACAAATACAATTGCTCCTATGAGAGATTCTGGTGCGGATGTATATGCTGCTGCAGATGCCCTGTTAGTGCAAGCAATTGCACAACTAACAGGTACTACTGCTACTGCTCCAATAAATGATTTAGCTTATGGAGGAGATGCAGCTAAGTGGGTTACACTAGCGAAGTCCATGCAGTTAAGAAATGCGGTGACTACTCGTTTGGCAAATCCTAGTGCGAATGCGACTGTTGCTGCCTTAATTGCGGAGGGAGACCTTATCTCTGATTCAGGAAATGACTTTCAAGTACAATATGGTAATACAAGACTTAATCCTCAGTCTAGACATCCAAACTACTACAATATGTACGAGGCTAATGATGGGGATTATATGTCTAACTATTATATGTGGTTATTGAGAGCAGATAAAACAGATGCTGACGAAGAACCTGTTGTTGATCCTAGAATTAGATATTATTTCTATAGAAAGACTGGAGATGCGGTAGGTTTAGATCCTAACGTGTATTCTTGCCACTTCTCTAATCTTCCAGATCAAAGTGCTCAACCTGCACATTATGCGGATATTGACCCAAGATTGCCTTACTGTGTTGCTTGGGAAGATGGTTATTTTGGTAGAGATCACTTAAATGCCGAAGGTATTCCTCCAGATGGTCCTTTTAGAACTGCTTATGGTATCTATCCTGCTGGTGGTCAATTTGATGATAACTCTTTTTCTGAGACACAAGAGCAAGGTACAACTGGTGGCTTAGGTCAAGGTATTGAGCCAATCCTATTAGCTTCTTTTGTTGACTTCTTAAGAGCAGAGGCTGCTTTAACAATGGGCACAGGCGAAGATGCTAAGGCTTTATTGGAAAGTGGGATGAGAAAATCTATTGAAAAAGTTCAAAGTTTTAGTAGTTTATCCCCTGCAGATTTTGCAAGAGGTATTGAAGATGCAGTAACTGGTGAAACGAATACAGTAGAAGATTTATTTGTACCTACTGCGGAAGATGTAGATGCTTATATAGCCTTTGTTTTAGCTGCTTATGATGCAGCAGATGCAGATGGCAAATTGGATATCGTGATGAAGGAATACTATATTGCGCTTTGGGGTAATGGTTTAGAGGCATATAATATGTACAGAAGAACAGGAAAGCCAAATAATATGGCCCCTGCTTTGGAACCTGGCCCAGGTGCTTTTATTCGTTCCTTCTTCTTACCTGGTGATCACGTTAACTTTAATGCAAATGCAGATCAGAAAACGTTAACAATGCCAGTATTTTGGGATACGAATCCAGATGGTTTTGTATATTAGAATTTCTAAGTGCAATCAGCAATGTACAATTAACGAGCTATGTAGCTTTAATTGTTCTTTGTAGATAGTTCCTTGTAAATAAATAATTGCTGCTCCAAAGAAAATGTGATTTTTCTTTGGAGTAACAATTCATTTTGAAATTAAAGAAAGATAGGCTCTTTACTTTGTTTCTCTTTCAAAAAAAAAGTTATGAATAGAAAAATATTATCAATAGCTTTTCTTGCCAGCATAGTTATGTTATTTTCTTGTGCAGACGATAACTTGTCTCCAATCTTAACATTTGATAAAGCAGGAAAAGGAGCTTACGCTAAATTACTAAATGAAACGGCCCCGGAATTAGATTTAGCCGATTTAGGAGCTGCTAAATACAGCTACTGTGTAGAATTTGTTGATATTGATGCAGGTAATACGGTTAGTGCATATGATATCAATGTTACCTATGTGGATAACAATCCAAGTAATGGAGATAAAGGCGCTGGACCAATCAACTTACGTTCTATTAGTTCTGGTGAATTTAATTCTACAGATAGAAATTTTAAGGGGTCTTGTGTAGAGGTTACCCTTACTGAATTATTATCTGCTTTTGGTTTATCTGCTGATGATTTGATAGCAAATGATCAGTTTAAATTTAATACAACTGTTACTACGAACGAAGGTGCTGTTTATGGTGCTGCAAACTCTGATTCGGATGTAAATGGTTCTGCTTTTGGTGGGCACTTTGACTACACTTTGAAGGCGACTTGTCCATTAAATGAAACTATTTTTACGGGTAACTATACGATGAACTATATTGATAAAGGAAATGAAGCATTTGGCGTAGAACCTTATGGTGAAGATGGCCAAACGGTTACTTTAAGAACAAATCCGCCTTCTACTACGCAAAGAGCTTTTGGACTGACTTATTTAGCAGCGGGCGGTTTTGGTCAAGGGGCTACGGATTATATTATTGACTTTGTTTGTACAGAAGTGGTAACGGTGGCATTTGATGGCGGTCTTGGTTGTGGTGGTGGAAACATCATGGTGGCTGCTGGAGCGTCTAATCCGATTGATATTACCGACGACGCAAAAATTACTATTTCTGGTACAGAGTGGAAGCCAGATGGTGGTTGTGATATACCTGAACAAGAAGTTATTATTGAATTAATCAAGCAGTAGAACACTGTGTATTGGTTTAATTGTTTATAAAACAACGTAGCTTATTAAACAAATAAACTAAATATTTGATTTGCTGTTTTTAGATAATAGATTTATAAATGAGGGCTCTTTTGTTAACAAAAGGGCCCTTGTTTTGTTTTTAGAGGAATTAACGCATGCTCGGAGAGTTGAAATCATACATTAGTGGTGTAAAGAGAAATTTTTCACTATTAATTTTTGCCTGCTTTTGGCATCAGGTAAATAGTAAATTGGATAGATTTTTTTAGAGGGAGGGAATTTGATTGGTTTTTTGCAAAAAAACCAATCAAATTCCCTCCCTCTAAAGAAGCTTTCTGCTAAATATACTTTTTACCCGCTATTGTAGATTTAAAAAAAGGGTTTGAAAATTTCTCTTTACACCCCTAATGTATGATTTTAACTAGAGTGTATCCTATTTAAATGACTAGATATATCTTCTCCTCTAGCCTATAGTTCGATCACAAAACTAAAATTTAGCTGATTATGTACTATTTCAAATCCGAAACTAGACCTCTGAAATCTTTCTTCCTTTTCTTTTTGTGCTGTTGTTGCTCGCTTAGCACCCTACAAGCACAATTTAAAAATGTTACCAGAACAGCTGGTTTAGCACATAGCCATGTTCATGCACAATTTTTAGGAGGTGGAGCTACTTTTTTTGACTTTGATCAAGATGGCTGGGAAGACCTTTTTTTTACAGGAGGAATTTTAGAAGATAAATTATATATCAACGACAGGAAAGGAGGTTTTATAGACCATAGTACTTTATTACCAGAAAACAGTAATAAATTAAGTACTACTACTGGGGTGATTGCGGCAGATTTTGATAATGATGGTTGTACAGATTTATTGGTAACCACTTATGATAAGGCATCTGCTTGCTATTTATTAAAAAACACCTGTGATGGTTCATTTGAAGATATTTCCGTAGCAGCAAATATTATAGAAAAAGGACCAAGTATTGGGGCAACCGTACTAGATTTTGATCTAGATGGAGATTTGGATATTTATGTTATCAACTACATAGATACTATTCGGGCAACAGAGGATTCTTCAGGTACGATTAATGGTTTTGATCATCTGTGTTTTCCTAATTACTTCTACCAAAATAACGGCGATGGAACCTTTACGGAAGTAGCTGAACAAATGGGCGTAGCTGGTTTAGGATGTAGTTTAGCGGTGATGGGTTTGTCGATAAAAGACCAACCTGCTATCTATGTAGCCAATGATTTTGGGGAATGGATACAGCCTAACGAATTATTTGTCTATGAGCCAGATTCTAATAAATTTGTAGAACGAGCTACAGAGATAGGTTTAGATGCGGCTATCTATGGTATGGGCATCGCAATGGGGGATGTTGGCAATGATGGAGACTTTGATTTTTATATAAGTAATTTAGGACGCAATGTTTTTTACGAAAATCATAGTGGTACTTTCCGAGATTTAGCTACAGAATTTGAAGTAGAAAATACAAAAGCATGGGGGGAATTACTGGCTACCAGCTGGGGTACTTTTTTCTTTGATTTTGATAGTGATTCCGATTTAGATTTATTTGTGGCTAATGGCTTTATTCCTTCTGCCAATTTTCTACCTACTTCTCCGCTAGATGCTTGTAAATTATATACTTGGAAAAATGGGACTTTTGTTGATCAAAGCGAACTTTTTGGGGTCGGCTATGAAGCAATTAATAGAGGGGCTATTTATGGAGATTATGACCGAGATGGAGACTTAGATTTAGTGTTAGCTACTTTAGGGGCGGAGGGCAGCGTTAATGCAAGGCTTAATTTCCAATTATTTAGAAATGATACACCAACGCCTTTTAGCCATGCAACGGTTTCACTAGAAGGAACGACCAATAATAGAGATGGGGTGGGGGCAACGGTTAAACTTTTCACTCCTAATAAGACGCTGATGCGTTATTCTTATGTCGGCGGCACTCATGCTTCTTCCAATAGTAAATTTTTGCACTTTGGCTTGGGCAGAGAAACGAGTATTGATTCCATGCAAATTAGCTGGGCGAATGGGGTAGAGGATAGGTATTATAATTTACCCCTTAATGAAAAATTTCACTTTGTAGAAGGGCGTGCTACTTATGACATCTTAGGCTGCACAGATGCAACTGCCAGAAATTACAATCCAATGGCAACACTAAATGAGGCTTGTAGAGGAGGGACGGTGGCAGTCGGGGATATTGCCTTAACCAGTTATATAGCTATTTATCCTACCTTAACAACAGGAAAGGTGTTTATTAAATCGAGCAAAAAGATTGGAGATTGTCGAGTGAGTGTTTATGATGAACTAGGTCGAGTAGTTCAAACTCAAAATTTATCTATTAATGGGGATGAGCTAAATTTGTTGACTTTAGACAGCGAAGAGACAGGACTTTATTTTATTAAAATTCAATCGGAGTTGGGAATTTTTACAGAGAAGATTGTTGTGTATTAGATTTAAATAATTATTTCGTAACTATTTAGAACTTTCGTTGTCAGATGTCGATATCATATAAAATGGCGTTGTCCACGTCATAAGTCTGACTTCTGACAATAAAATGGTCTGACCTCTGACTTCTGAATTTTTACATTATTTCTTAAAAATATCCTTAACACTCATTTTAAACCCTTTCACTATAGTTCCTGCATCGCAAATGCCCTTCTCCCTAAATATCTCCATTTTAGTAAGCTTATCTGTATAAACATGTACTTCTTGTAATTCTGGGAAAATATGCCAGACTACTGCTACTTCTGCCGCTCTATAGTCCTGCATTTCTTTGTGCATATAGTTCATTTGGTCATTGGCAGATACAATCTCAATGACGAAGAGGGGAACAACATTTTAGTTATTAGCAGCCTCAATCAATTGCTCTCTTGTATAAAAAGCTATGTCCGGTTTTCTATGATGTTTTCCAAAGAAAATGTCTCCTCCTGAAATTAGGCTATCCTTAATTTTACTATTTTTTAAAGTATAGAAGAAATTGAGTAGATTGCCTATTATGTAGAAGTGATTTTTGTTTAGAGCGTGTGTTGTTTTCTCTACAATACCATCTAGCCATTCGTATTTATAACCATCCTCTCTAGTAAGGTATTTTCTTTCAAAAACTTCCCAAGAAATTTTTCTAGGTTTTTTAGGTTTGTGTGTTTTAGATTTTTTTGATATAGCTACCATAGTTATTTTCCTATAAAGTTAGGAAAAATCAAAGTCATTCCCAAACCCCAATTTTCATTGTCGCTTATTTCTGTTTTTGACCCTCGACTTAAAGTAGCTTAGGCTTCCAGCCTGAGTAGCAAAACGCTAACGTTTTGCTACTCAGGCTGGAAGCCTAAGCTACTTTAGGTCAATAGGTGAAAATTACGGCTAAAATTTATAATCTAAACGCATACTAAACAAACGAGTAGGTTCCAATAAACCCGGTCGAGTGCCATACTCCACATTCGTCAAGTTTTTCACGAGTAGCGAGGCTTTCAATTGCTCATTAAAATGGTAAGCAACACGAGCATTCCAAATATAAAATCCGTTATTATTAGCAGCCCGATACTCTTTTAAACCAGGAATAACATAATCTTCAAATAAGGCATCTACTGCCTCCATATTACTGTTGCGAAACAGCGCTATGCCCACAGCGAGTTTCTGAAAACGGCTCTCCACATCAATCTTTACAGAATGCTTAAAACGATATTTTAAAATATTATAATCTGCACTAGAACGGGCGTTATCGTCATCTGTAAATTCTTTAAATTGAGGATCAATATACGTATAGCCTGCAAGAATAGAGGTTGGAATATTTTTAAAACTACCTTGTCCTGCTACACTTAAATCCAATCCTCTGATACGGGT
>ENA-ORXT01006492-ORXT01006492.1-marine-metagenome-genome-assembly--contig:-NODE-6492-length-10842-cov-7.317325_pt1 | contig 10842 bp, 12 predicted proteins | sample MGYA00237868_ERZ511482 | MGnify/ENA metagenome assembly ERZ511482
CGCCGCGGCGGTCAACGCGCGTCGTCGCCCGCCGGCTCCGCGGCGCGTCGTCGCCCGCCGGCTCCGCGGCGCGTCGTCGCGGGTGCGGCTACCGCCGCGGGCGCGCAGCGGCAGCGTCGACCGGCGACGCGCACAGCCGCGGCTGCGTCGGCTACACGGCCGACGCGGCGCGGCCTTGGGGTCGCTGCCGCCACCGCCGCCGCGCAGCTGGCCAGCGCGTTGGCTGGTGTCGTGCCCCTGACCAGAGGTGCGGGGGAGGTGAGGGGGAGAGGTGGCGGTGTCGTCAACGTGGATAGCCTGGGCGGAGCGCGAGGGGAGCCGCCTCGTGATGCGTGCCATGGCCATCGCCTCCCCGCCTGCGGTGACATAGATGTACAACAAAAGGACGCAGTGTTTTTTTCGGTTTCATCTCTTGGCTGCCCGGTTTCTGGCCGGTCGTCTTGACCCAGCCTCGTCGAGGTGCCCTCCCCCCCGCTGCTAACGCGGCGCCCCGATGGCCGTGTCCACTTGACAGCAATCACAGCGTCCGGCGGTTCAAGGCCCCTCGCGGCGGCGGCCAGACGGCTCCCGCACAAAGGAGCCCCGTCCCGGCATCACTTGTCGGTAGATGCCACCACAGGCGCGCCCGGCGCGTTGTTGACCGCTGCGTACTGCGCGACAAGCGCCGCGCACTTTTTGCGGTGGTTGACGCCCTCCACGCGGTAGCAAGCCTTCAACCAGAACGCACGTTGGAGACAAAATGAACGTCCACAGACGCCGGCAGCCGCCGCCACAAGGGGTGACACAAACGTCCATGCGCATACCGAGAGGCCACGCGAACACGGGAGGGAAGGAGCACAACGTCACTCCAAGACTGTACCGTCAGTCACATGCGTGCATATCAACGTCCATGAGACCACCACCACAAGGCGCGGAGTGCGGATGGGCGCGACAACGACCCAGCAACCGCCTCCTGTGCGCCCGCTCAAACGCAGCAGACAAATAACAACAAACGCCCCAAGCTTACCTTGACCTTTTTTTGGAGTGCCCTCAACACCGCGTCATGGACGGCCGCTTCGAAAGCCTTGGCCTCGCGCTGCGCCGATGTGAAGATCGACAAAAAGAATCAGCGGGTGGTACGCGACGGGTTGTGCACCGATACGACCAGCAGCATCGTGGGCCAAAGCAATCAAGAACGTCACCAACGCAGGGATACCGAAAAGCATGCTATAGATCAAAGAAACGTCAGCACCGAGAATGCATGCCTACCATGCGAAGCCAACTGGCGCTGGGCTCGAAAGAGACAGTTGGGAGCCGCGGCGGTCACCACAGAAAGAAAAAGAGCACCGAGATCCCTCGTCAATGGGAAACAATACCAATCCGCGAGCCACAAGCTGGACCACAGCTGGGGCCACCCAGCGCGCGAGCAGTAGGGACGCGGACGACACCCACACGCACCCGCTGGATCGCTGCAAACGCGTCGGTGGCCGCAACCGACGTGGCCGACGCGCCTGGGGGAGCCATGGTGCACAATGAAGATGTCACAATCCAAACAGCAGCGCTGGCACCACGGCGTACGAACACCAGGGGTCGGCGTGCGGATGGCGGGGGCGCGGACCGCCGGTGCGGCCACGGGGCGCGCCTGCCTGCGCTCTGCGGCCAGTTGCGCCACCCGTTCGCGCACCGCGCGCTGGGCCTCGCTCTCGGCGGCGCGGGCCGCCGCTTCGGCTTCGGCGACGGCGGCGCGGGCCTCGGCCAGTTCCAGCGCGAGGGCGGTCGCCTCGGCTTCGGCGGAGGCGGCACGGGCCTCTGCCTCGGCCATCGCGCTGGAGGTCGCGTCGACGGTCGGGACCGGGGGCGCGGCCTCGAACGGGGCATAGCCGCCTTCGTTCAGGGGCAGGTTGCGCGCCCGGACCTGCGCCACCAGATCGGCGAGGGCCACGCGCCGGGCCTCCGCCTCGCGCCGCGCATTCTCGGCGGCGATCACCTCGAACACCTCCGCCTGCGCCGTCAGGTCGTAGGACGTGCCCTGCACGGCGGGCGGGACGTAGCCGGGCGGGCCGGGATAGGGGGCGGGGGGCAGTCGTCCGGCCCCGGGCGCCCGCTGGATCACGTAGCTTTCCGAGATCGGCGGTTCGTAGGCGGGGGGCGGATCGGTCGGGATCGAGAAGATCGAGTTCCCCCCGGTCGTCACGCCGGTGCATCCGGTCAGGAACGCCACGGCGGCGAGGGCGGGAAGGAGGCGGCTGTCGAAAAACGTCATGATACGGCACTCTATGTCACTGTCACCGTCCGGTCGGATCAAGTCCTGTGCCAAAATAGGCGTTCCGCCCGTCACCGCAACCCTCTTGGTTCCGGCAAGGCCACTATTGCAGGCGGTATGCGCGAAAACGCGACCGGTCCGGGTCGCCGAGCGCCCGGACCGGTCGTGCAGGGGGTCAGCAGCCGCCGCGCTTGCCGGGTTCGCGGGTCCAGATCTGGGATTTGCCGAGCAGCGGGATCCCGATATAGCCCCGGACATACAGGTTCCCCTCCGATGTCAGGCGCATCTTCGACGTATACCGGTCGCCGCCCTCGGGGTCGTAGATGAACCCGTCCGTCCACTCGCCCGCGCTGTCCCTGGAGAAATCGCCGATCATGGCCAGCCCGCAGACGGGGCGCGCCTTCAGGGCGGCATCCGGGTTGTTGGCGTCGACCTTGGGCTGGCCCTGGGGGGTCAGCGGATCGGCCAGCCACGCGATGTTCCCGCAGGCGCTGGCACCGCAGGGGGTGATCTCGACGATGGCATTCTTGTTCTCGGTCAGCCAGTAGCCGAAGACATCGGCGGAGGCGGGCAGGGCGGAAGCGGTGCCGACGAGCGCGGCGAGGCAGAGGGTCTTGAGGCGCATGGGGGGATTCTCCGATTGCGGATTATTCGTAGGGACGCCGCACCGTTCCCCGAACCGGGTGACTTGTAAAGATTACCCTAGGAAAGCCTTTCGCCGCCGGTCGCGATCATCGCGCGCTCTCTTTTCCCGTTGAAGTAGAAAGGCGAAGTCGCGTATGCACCGGAGGCCCGGAAGTATTCTCTTTACACAGACTAATTCATCCGCAAGATGAACGTCTACCGGCAGGCGAGGCGATGGAGGGATGCACGCGATGCGGTGGATCTGGGCGATGATCCTGGTGGTGGCCACCATCCTCCCGGCGCGGGGGGCTGATTCCATCCTGCTGGCAACGGGGGTTCGCGGCGGAAACCAGTATTCCGTCGGCGGGGCGATCTGCCGGTTCGTGAACCTGTATCACCCGTCGGGTTGCGTCATCGTCCCGACCGACGGCACGCTCGACAATCTCTATGCGCTCGGCCTCGGCGACGTGAATTTCGCGATTCTCCAGGCGGATGTGCAGCGCGCGGCGCAGGGCGGCGGGGGCGGTATCGCCGGTGCCTATGGCGATCTGCGGTCGGTGGCGTCCGTCTATCCGGAAATGCTGACCATCGTGACGCGGCGGGACAGCACGATCGCGCGGCTGGCCGACCTCGGGGGGCGCCGGGTCGCCGCCGGATCGGTCAATGCCGGGGCGCGGTGGACGCTGCTGTCGGCCCTGCACGCCATCGGCCTGCGCGAGGCGGATCTGGCGACCCTGCTGCCGCACTCCGACGGCGTCGCCGCGACGGCCCTGTGCGCGGGAACCATCGACGCGATGGTGCTGATGACCGGCCACCCCTCCGCCACCACGACCCGCATCGGCCAGACCTGCCCGGTCCGGGTCGTGGGGCTGAGTGCGGACGAGATGGGGGCGGTGGTCGGCTCGAACCCCGCGTATCGCCCGATTTCGGTGCCGCCGGGCCTGTACCCGTTCGTCCCCCGCCCGGTGCCGACCATCGGCACCGCCGCGACCATCGCCACCTTCGCCAGCACCCCGGATGCGCAGGTCGAGCGGATTCTGGGCGCGATCTTCGACGATGTCGAGGCGTTCCGCCGGCAGCAATTCGTCCTCGCCCCCGTCCCGTGGCCGGACGAGACCCGCACGGCTCCCCTGCATCCGGCGGCGCGGCGATTCTATCGGGCGCGCATACCGATCCGGTGAGGGGGGTCGCATGGCGGAGGCGAAGGCGGTATCATCGGCCCCGCCGATATCACTCCGCGCCGGGCTTCTGGCGGGCGGATTTGATGGCGCCGCGCCGGGTCTTGCTCTCCAGTCGCCGTTTCTTGGACCCGAGGGTCGGGCGCGTGGGGATGCGGCGCTTGGGGACATGCTCGGCCTCGCGGATCATGTCGATCAGGCGGTCCAGGGCATCCTCGCGGTTGCGGGTCTGGGTGCGGTAGCGGTCGGCCTGTATGATGATTTCGCCGCCCGTGGTCATGCGGCTGCCCGCGACCCGGCGCAGCCGCCGCTTGACCGCATCGGTCAGGTTGGGCGAGTCCTCGGCCTGAAAGCGCAGATGGACCGCGCTCGACACCTTGTTGACGTTCTGCCCGCCGGGGCCGGAGGCGCGCACGAATCGCTCCTCGATCTCGTCCTCGTGCAGGCTGATCTTGGGCGAGATGCGGATCATGGGCCTACCCGAACAGGCGCGGGCGCAGGCTTTCCATCGCCGCGCAGACCTGGGTGACCGACCGCTGGGCCTGGGCGTCCAGCATCGCGGCGACGGATTCCCCGGACAGGATCGCCGCCTCGATGGAGGCCGATTGCAGGAATGCCGCGACGAGGGCCGGATTCGCCGCCGCATGCCCGTCGCCGAACGCTTCGTCGATCGCGCGGATCGCGACCGTCAGGTGCCGGGCGGTGCGCTCGGCGGGGTCGTCGGTCGATGGTTCGGTCATGGGCAACTCCTCGTCGTGCATGGTCTATCCCGCCCGGGGTTCAGGCCCGGTTAAGCCGGGGCCGTCTCGACCGAGGAAGGCCGCCCGAGGAATCTCTCGTACCACGCCGCCAGCGCGGGGCGATTCGAGCGCCAGTCCAGTTCCGCGAACCGGAAATCGAGATATCCCAGCGCGCAGCCGACCGCCACATGCCCCAGCGTATACGCCTCGCCCAGCGATGCGGACCCGCTGGCATCCAGCGCGTCGAGGCCCCCGGCGATCTTTGCCATCTGGCCGTCCATCCACGCCTTCGACTGCATGTCCTTGTCGCGCAGGGCGATCTCGTAGCGCACGAGGATCGCCGCGTCGCAGATCCCGTCCCCCAGCGCCTCCAGCGTCAGGGTCGACCACCGCGCCTCGCCCTCGTCCGGCAGCAGCGTCTGGCCGGGGGCGAGGCTGGTCAGGTACTGGCAGATCACCGCGCTGTCGTACAGCGGCGGGCCGTCCGCGCGCGCGAGGCTGGGCAGTTTCGCCAACGGGTTGTTGGCGCGGGTCGTATCGGCGGGGGCGATCGGCGTGCCGCTTCCGGACACCATCTCGATCCGGTCCGCGAGGCCGAGTTCATGGACGACGATCATCACCTTGCGGGCGAAGGGCGAGGCGGAACTCCAGATCAGTTTCATGGCGGTCTCTCCTGAATACGCGATACGATGCTGGCCAGATAGGGCGCGCGGGGCGTTGCGCCATGCTCGCCGATACCCCGTCGCGACGGGCGTGACAATCCGGTTGCTCCGTGCCACCATCCGGTGATCGTATCCGAGAGGAGAGAGGAGGGCACCATGATCCGCCGGCTTTTTTCCGGCCTCGCCTTGGCGGCGGGCCTTGCGACGGCGGCGCTGTCCGGTCCCCTGTCGGAGCGGGTCGAGCGCATCCTGTCCGAAGACGAGATCCGCGACTTCACCGCTGGAAGGACATTCCACTACACCCTGCGCGGCGAGCCACGGGGGGCGGAGCAGCACTTCACCGACGGGCGCGTGACGTGGCGGTTGCCGGACGGCACCTGCATGCACGGCGTCTGGGTCGCGCGGGAGGAGACGCTGTGCTACTATTACGGCGCGGCGCGCTACGGCTGCTGGAACGTCGTGGAATTCGCGGGCGTCCATCGCCACGCGCCGCTGGAACCCGACGGCACGCGCGGCACCGGCCCGTCCGTCTATATCAACCGCATCTCGGAGGAACCGGTCGGATGCGCACCGCAGCAGCTCGCCTTCTCGGACTTGCCCTGATTGTCACCCCGGCCCTGGCCGAGGACGTGAAGCTGGACAAGGACGCCTTCCTCGACCTGATGGACGGGCGCACGGCGCAGTTCAGCGTCGGGGGCGAGCCGTACGGCTCCGAAGCGTACCACCCGAACCGCCGCGTGATCTGGCGCGACACGGAAGGGCAGTGCATGGAAGGGGTGTGGCGCGCGATTTCGGATTACCTGTGTTTCCAGTACGATAGCGCCTCCTGCTGGCACGTCTTCCGCACCGGGGACGACGATCACTACGCGGTATCCTCCGACGGTTTCCGCGTCGAGTTCGACCGCATCACCGAAGGCGCGTTCGACTGCACGGGCGCGCCGCTGAGTTGACCGGAGCGCCCCGTTTGCGTCCCCCCGGGGCTGCGCCATCGAGAATCGCGCGGTCCCGACACGCGAGACCGCCCTTTCGCTTCGCCCGCCGTCCCGCTAGAACCCCGCCCAGCACCGCCAGCGGGGAACGCGCATGTCCGAGCCATCCATCACCGACGCCCTCATCGCCGAACACGGCCTGAAGCCCGACGAGTACCGGCGGATACTCGATCTGCTGGGCCGCGCGCCGAGTTTCACGGAACTGGGCATCTTCTCGGCCATGTGGAACGAGCACTGTTCCTACAAGTCGTCGAAACGCTGGCTGCGCACCCTGCCGACGAGCGGCCCGCAGGTGATCTGCGGTCCCGGCGAGAATGCGGGGGTCATCGATATCGGCGACGGTCAGGCCTGCATCTTCAAGATGGAGAGCCACAACCACCCCAGCTTCATCGAGCCGTATCAGGGCGCGGCGACGGGTGTGGGGGGCATCCTGCGCGATGTCTTCACCATGGGCGCGCGGCCCGTGGCGGCGCTCAACGCGCTGCGCTTCGGCGACCCGGAGCACCCGAAGACGCGCGGTATCGTGCGCGGCGTGGTGGCGGGGGTCGGCGGCTACGGCAACTGCTTCGGCGTGCCGACCGTGGGGGGCGAGGTGGAGTTTCACGCCGCCTATAACGGCAACCCGCTGGTCAACGCGATGGCGGTGGGCCTCGCCGATGCGGATGCGATCTTCTATTCGGCGGCCTCGGGTGTGGGCATGCCCATCGTCTATCTCGGCGCCAAGACGGGGCGCGACGGCGTGGGCGGCGCGACCATGGCGTCGGACGAATTCGGCGCGGATGCCGAGGAGAAGCGCCCGACCGTGCAGGTCGGGGATCCCTTTACCGAAAAACGCCTGCTGGAGGCGACGCTGGAGCTGATGGCGTCCGGCGCGGTGATCTCGATCCAGGATATGGGCGCGGCGGGCCTCACCTGTTCGGCGGTGGAAATGGGGGACAAGGGCGATCTGGGCGTGATCCTCGATCTGGAGAAAGTGCCGACGCGCGAGACGAATATGAGCGCTTACGAGATGATGCTCTCGGAGTCGCAGGAGCGGATGCTCATGGTCCTGCGCCCCGAACTCGAAGACGAGGCCCGCGCCATTTTCGTCAAGTGGGATCTGGACTTCGCCGTCGTGGGTGAGACCATCGCGGAAGATCGCTTCCTCGTTCGTCTGAACGGCGAGACGAAGGCTGACCTGCCGCTCAAGGCCCTCTCCGGCGAGGCTCCCGAATACGATCGCCCGTGGGTGCCGACCCCGGCTCCGGCGGCGCTGAACGACGTGCCGGAAACCCCTGTCGACGAAGCGCTTCTGCGCCTCATGGCCTCCCCCGATCTGTCCTCGCGCCGCTGGGTGTGGGAGCAGTACGACCACATGGTCATGGCCGATACCGTCCAGCGACCGGGCGGCGATGCGGCGGTCGTGCGGGTGCACGGCACGGCCAAGGGGCTGGCCATGACGGCGGACGTGACGCCCCGCTACTGCGTCGCCGACCCCGTGCAGGGTGGCAGGCAGGCGGTGGCGGAAGCCTATCGCAATCTCTGCGCCGTGGGGGCCAGGCCCTTGGCGGCGACCGACAATCTCAACTTCGGCAATCCCGAAAAGCCCGAGATCATGGGTCAACTCGTCGGCTGTATCGAGGGGATAGGCGCGGCCTGCGCGGCGCTCGACATGCCCATCGTGAGCGGGAATGTCAGTCTCTACAACGAGACAGAGGGCACCGCGATCCTGCCCACCCCGACCATCGGCGGCGTCGGCCTGCTCGAAGACCTCGACACGATGCTCACCATGGGGTTCAAGTCCGGCGGCGAAGCCATTCTCATGCTTGGCAGAATGGAAGGATGGCTCGGCCGCTCGCTCTACCTGCGCGAAATCCACGGTCAAGAGGCGGGCATGCCGCCCCCCGTCGATCTGGATGCCGAGCGTGCGGCGGGCGAACTGGTGCAGCAACTCGCCCGCGAGGGCGCGCTGACGGCGGCGCATGATGTCGGCGATGGCGGTCTGGGCGTGGCGTTGGCCGAAATGGCGCTGGCGGGGGATATCGGCTGCACCGTGCGCTCCCCCGGCGGGCGCGACGACGCCACGTTCTTCGGCGAGGATCAGGGCCGTTACATCGTCACGACCCTGAGCGAATCGGTCGAGCAACTCTTCAAGGTGGCCGATGCCGCCGGCGTCCCCGCCGTTTGGATCGGCGAGACGGGGGGCAACGCGGTGGCGCTCGGCTCCGGTTCGGTCCCGCTGGCTACGTTGCGGGATGCGCATGAGGGATGGTTCCCCGGCTATATGGAAAACTGAGCCTTTGATGATTCTTCCGATGCGGCTATCGTCTGCCCATGACAATCCAAAGCCCTATCGTATCTTCGGCAAAGCCGCGAAAGCCTGATTATCGACAGGATGTATACGCATGGGCGGTCTGGCAGTCGGAAGCACTCAGGCAGGGGGACGCAACCTCGCTCGATTGGGACAATCTTGCAGAGGAAATCGCGGATTTGGGCAGTTCACAGCTTCGCGAGATGGAAAACCGCCTCGTCACGATCCTCGAACACCTGCTGAAATACGAGTTCGGCCTCAGCCGCGATCCGGCGCGAGGATGGAAGCGTACCGTCATCGTGCAGAAAGCCGACCTTGCACGGCTTCTCAAGTGCAATCCCAGCCTTGCCGCGCGTCTCGACGAGATCGCCGGTGATGTCTACCCGGACGCACGACGTAACGCATTGGCGGCGTTCGAGGAATACGAGCCGGACATGCTTGGTTTCTACACGGGTGCGCTGCCGCTGGTCCTGCCTTACGAGGCGATGGCGCTGCTCGATCCCGATTCCGTGCCGGTACCCAGGGGCCGGGCATAACGGTACGGGACGCAATGCCTGCCCCGTTGCGCTTGTATGCCCGAAACCTTACCTCTACCCCGACACCGAACAACCCGGAGAACCGCCATGCCCATGGAAGCCGCCGCGATCGAATCGCTGATCCGCGAGACCTTCCCCGATGCGACCGTCGAGATCCGCGATCTGGCGGGGGACGGGAACCATTACGCCGCCACCGTGCTCGACCCGTCCTTCGCGGGCAAGAACCGGGTGCAGCAGCATCAGGCCGTCTATGCCGCGCTCAAGGGCAAGATGGACGGCGCGGCGGGCGAGTTGCACGCCCTCGCGCTTCAGACCGGCGTGCCCGAATAAACCGACCACCGACAAAGGACCGACCCCATGGACACCACCGCCGCCCAGGCTCAGATCAAGCAGACCGTCGACGCCAACGACGTCGTCCTCTTCATGAAGGGCAACAAGACCTTTCCCCAATGCGGGTTCTCCAGCCGCGTCGCCTCGATCCTCAACTACATGGATGTCGAGTTCCAGGACGTGAACATCCTCGAATCGGACGAGATGCGCCAGGGGATCAAGGATTTCACCAACTGGCCGACCACGCCGCAACTCTACGTGAAAGGCGAGTTCGTCGGCGGGTGCGATATCGTCACCGAAATGACCATGTCGGGCGAACTGGACACGATGCTGACCGAGAAGGGCGTGGCGTTTAACGAGGACGCGGCGAAGAAGATCCGCGAACAGAACGCCTGATCCACTTCCAGGACCGTGAAAAGCGAAAGGCCTGTGCCGGGGGGAGCACAGGCCTTTCTGATGTGTCGCCGGCCCGGGATGAAACCAGCAGGCTCCGGCGACGTGCGAAAGAACATGTCAGGGGGACAACACATCCTTCGTTCGCTGGAGACCAATGTGATGCGTCACGGTTAAGGGGGCCTTACCCTGTAAGGCCCACCCCAATCTTTTTTTCATTCCCGCCCCGGGCCGTCGCGGTCATTCCGGATTGCGCCACCAGACTTCGGGCCGATAGCCGTAGAGCGCGCTGCGCTCGGGCTTGGCGAGGGGTTTCCACCACGCGAAGCGGTCGACCGGCTCGTACCAGAACGGAATCACGTAGCGTTCCGACGTCAGCACCCGGTCGAGCGCGCGGACCGAGGCGACGTAGGTTTCCTCGTTATCGGTCGCCAGCATCGTCTCGATCATCGCGTCGATGGCCGGGTTCTTCGCGCCCATGTAGTTGCGCGTGCCTTCCTTCGTGACGCCTTCGGAGCCGAAATAGAATTCCTGCTCGCCGCCGGGAGAGAGCGTCAGCCACCAGCGCCGCACCATCATGTCGTAATCGTAGGCGTTGATCCGCGCCTGATACTGCGCCCCCTCGACCATGCGGATCGACATGTCGATGCCGAGGCGCTCCAGCGACCGCGCGAAACTGGCCGCGACCTTCTCGTTATCGCCCGAACTGCGCAGCAGGATCTCGAACGCGAAGGGGTCGCCCGCCTCGTTTCTCAGCGCGCCGTCCTCGATCCTCCACCCCGCATCGCGCAGCAATCTGGCCGCCCTGCGCAGTCCCGTGCGGTTGCGCCCGTCGCCATTCGTGACGGGCAGGGCAAA
>ENA-ORXT01006494-ORXT01006494.1-marine-metagenome-genome-assembly--contig:-NODE-6494-length-10839-cov-15.899554_pt1 | contig 10839 bp, 8 predicted proteins | sample MGYA00237868_ERZ511482 | MGnify/ENA metagenome assembly ERZ511482
CAATCGTATGGCTTAGAGAATACAAAAATCGAAGATATATTTCACCGAACTCTAAAGTTTGCAACTACAGAGATGTATGATGATGAATGTGCTTCTAAATCCACATCTAATCGTGAAGGAACCGAGGATCCGACCTCGGATGGGGGACTGAATGGTTCCGCGATAGAGAATATCAGATATTCTTAATAAGACTGATTGATTCCGCCAAAGCGGAAATCAGATGTACTTAATGTACATCTGATAAAGAAGGAACCTGAGCTCTGCGAAGGATGGGTAGAGTTATAAAGAAGAAACCTCGACTCCTGTCGAGGATGGGACTCAACATTTTAAAAGCATAGCTTTTGAAATTAGATGTGGTAAATCCACATCTAATCGTGAAGGAACCTAGACTCATGTCTAAGATGGGCTGTGTTAATATTATTTCAGAATCTTGCCATGCGCGGAGCCAATTGAATTCTGATATATCGAATGTCTATCTGGACGACCCTTCCACAACTGATGTTGCAGTTCCTTTCCTTCATTTAGAATCTGGCATTGAGACAAATACATAACAGTGAAATGAAAGACACTTCACAGACAAATTCCTGAACCAGGCCTGCCCGATCAAAGGCAAAATCTGAACTAATTTCAGCAACAACCTACCCAAATACTACATGATTGGCGGAAATTTACCAGCATTTGGCGGAAATGTGCTAACGACTACATGGACTCTACCCTTAATTTTACATCATGATTTAAACGTAAATCGAAAGGTAATCTGACCTTATAAAAAGGCATCCAGTCCTTCTTGGAGTTCAGGCTGTAAGTCCGACCACTGGCGGACCGTGTCCGACTACTGGCGGACCGTGTCCGACCACTGGCGGACCGTGTCCGACCACTGGCGGATTCCTTCACTGTTTATTGTGCATGTAGCACATTCAATTTTTATCAGAAAGAGATCTGATATAACTGTTCAGTCTTCTCATATTCCTTTTATCTGTGTTCTTAAACATATAAACTTCTAAAAAACTACGAGCATGAAAACAAAATTTTACACACCAAACAACATCTCCAGAAGAGAGCAAGAAGTCCTGCGACTCATCGCAGACGAACATAACTCTCATCAAATCGCTGAAGAGCTTTGTGTCAGCTATGAGACTGCGCAGTCTCATCGAAAGAGCTTACGTAAAAAACTGAAGGTGAAGAATTCTGCTGGTATGGTGCGGGTCGCTTTTGAGACTGGGCTATTGAGACTTGGATATACCATCTGTATTGCCTTGACTATCTGTTTAACAGGATTTTCATCTTATGGTCAAACTGAGCTTACTGGGCAAAATATTAATTATGAAATGAAGGTGGTAAATGGGAATTGGAGCTCACTTAATGATGATGGAGAAGGGTCGAATGCTGATCCCGCAATGTTATTCTCTTCTTATGACGATGTATCCCTTTTTAACGTAAGTAATTGTGTACAAGAATTCGATGCTGACGTATGGTTTAATGAGGATGATGATAATGGTTTGCATATTGTAGATCACTTTGTATACTCGACTAACGATGTAATTGACAATAAAGCTATTTACTTCGAGTATAGCGCATTTGAGAATTTTCAAGTATAAAATATAGCAGGCATTGAAATGAGGATATTATCAGATTAGGAATATCTACTCAGTAAGTCATCAAAATAGTAACACTATCTTATCTAAGTCTATAACACAACAATTATTATCTACTCTAAATTAATTAATATGAAAAGAAAATCAACAACATTCTTAACCTTTTGGTTATACTCAATATGGACAATAGCGACCTTGTCTGGCCAAGTCACTAATGATGACAAAGTTAACTACCGTGTCGAGACCGTCGAGTTTGGATATAATGACTGTGAGTTTAGTCCACTTGGTATAGGTACGGGAACAATTATAAATACTCCTGTATCATTTAAAGTGAATGATATTTGTATCAATGAAATTCCTGCTCCGCCTGTCTTACCTATTGTCTTTTCTGAGAGTAGAAAGGTGTTCAGTAAGAATAATTCAAGTATTAGTAACAGATATATATTGGAATTAAACTCTTGGCTTAATAGTATAGATATACCTTTTAAGCCATGTGATTTTGATAGAATAGAGTTAAGTGGTCCGTTAGGTTTAATTAGTACCACTTTCTCTGATGGTTGTCTGAGAAAAGAGGAAGTCTATAGATCAAAAGCCTTTGAGGATCCCGGAGTATGGAATGAATTTGAAGAAAATGTTGGGCCCAACAAAATAAAATTTAGACAAGTATGGAGGTATACTAACGGAGATGCAGCAAGCTCAGCATTAAACTTCGGAACGTTTACTAACGGTACTAGTAGAGAACACACTAATAGCAATAGAAGCATAACAATAGGTTCTCTTACTAATAAAGGTTATACGAATAAATTTAGTGGATTAGGAAGTCTCAATAACAGTACGGATGTTGTTTATAAATTTACAATAGGAGCGGGATTTGATAATTATAGAACGGAGATCAGTACTAATTTTTCAACAACAGATTTTGATACTGAGATTCACTTAATCAATAATAGCAGAACACAAGTTATGGCATCTAATGATGATATAGGAAGCGGTAACTTAAACTCAGAAATAATAACAACATTATCACCTGGTACTTACTATATAGTAGTTGAAGGAGCAAGTTCAAGTTCTTCAGAGGGCAACTTTAAAATAGAAGTGTCAACGGACGGTGTATCGCCGACTCCAGGTTCTATTACTCAGCCAAGTCCTGCCGTATTCTGTAGTGGGGCTCAACTACCTACGATTTTAAGCAACGTAGCAGGAGGCACTAATATACCTGCTAATGCAGGTGTGACATACAAATGGTTTGAAAGAGTAGGTAATCGCCCGTTTAATATCATTGCAGGAGCAACTGGGGTCTCTCTACCTTCAAGCATCGTAGGTACAATGATTGGAGAAGATCTCTCTTTCAAGCGAAAAACTGTACTCGGAAATCAAGAATCTTCATTTACTAATACAATAACATTCACAGCAACAGACCAGATAGGCGTTATGCGATTATCATCTAACTCTCCTATATGCTCAGGGGATGATGGTGAGTTCTACTTAGAATCAGAAGACGGCGTAGGTGATGCTGGCGTAGTCATTAATTATACTATAAATGGTACTGCTGGTAGTGCCACATTAGATGCAAGCGGTAAAGCAACAGTGACAAGAGTAGGCTTGACTTCTGCTTCTACGATGACATTGGTGTCAAGTAATGATGGTGGATGTACGGCTCTTTTGACGCTTAATGAGACGATTGGGATATTTGATGCTCCTATAACCATAAGTTGTGGTGCTGTAGTTACAGGCAATAATTCTACTGGAACTGATATAGCAGTTAAGTATACCCTTAATAATGGTGCAACTCCTTCATTTTCAGGAAATGAGGTGATTTATACATTTGATGTTTTGGGGACAGCAGAAAATGTTAGACTTTCATTGACAGGGTTAACTGATGACCTCGATATACTTGTAGTGCAATCATGTGATATTACGAATGTGCTTGCTCTATCAGCTAAATTTAATAATGAAGATGAATTAATAGATATCAGTCTTCCAGTTGGCACTTATAATGTTATAGTAGATGCCTTTGTAGAAGGTGTAACAAGCCCCTATACCTTAGCCTTAGAATCTTGTGGTGTACCTTCTATCTGTGATAATATCACTGATGTGGCTTGCTTTGAGACGCTGACTGGAGAGGATAATAATACACCATATTATTTTGATTGTTTATTCGCTACATATAATTCAAAAGTATACAAGATTGAACCAGCTAATAGTGGAACGATGAACTTTAATGTTACTAATTCTACCACAACCCATCAACTTAACTTGTATGATCGGTTTTGTGATAGCGCTAATTGTAATAAAATTGCAAATTCCAGTACAATTTTAAATCCAAGCTTATCCTTTAATGTTACAGGTGGTACATGTTATTTTTTAGAGGTTTTTGGATCCTCAAGTCCAGGCACTTATGATATAGAATTTGATTGTCCAGTATCTTGTCCATGTACTAATAATGTAGACTATGTAGAGGTAGTAGCTAATGGTGATGTATGTATAGGTGCCACGGGTACTTATACGATACAACCTGGCGTAGGAGCTAATATTACACCAAATGGTGTTGTAACTTATTCTCTCAATGGTGGAGCTAATCAGACGGTAACTCTTAATGCATCGGGAATTGCAACAATAAGCGATACGCCTTCGGCTGTTGGTGATCCAGCTTCTACGATAGTGTTGTCTAAGATAGAAGTAGGACCTTGTTCTATAGAGTTAGATTCAGAAGCGGAGTTTAATGCTAATGGATTCCCGATGAGCTTTTCAGCAATTTCTACAGGCCCAGGATGCAGTGGAGATGACACAGAACAGTTTATTATACAAGGAAGTCCTGGTGTAAATAATCCTACACCATATGCTAATGTCACGTATGTTATTAATTTCAGTAACCAGTCACCACCAGTACCTTCTATTAACGGTGTAATAAAATTAGATCAAAATGGATTAGGTGTTATACCAGTGCCAGCAGCTCAAGCGGGAACGCCGACTTCAGTATTGTCACTTATACAAGCAGAAATCAATGGCTGTGTTATACCTTTATCTAATGGCGCCAGTATCACAACTTATGATCCAGCAGAAGGCGTATCTATTACGGCTAATGCGACGTACTGCCCAGGATCAGATGCGGTATTTACAGTGACAGGACAGCCAGAACAAGTTGTAGAATACGATGATACTAATAATGGATCTCTACCTTTTGGTTCAGGTAATTCGAGTACAAAGTTTATCGTATTAGATGCTGCTGGTCAGGGTACGATCACTGTGACTAATCCTGCAGCAGATGTAAGGATAGACATCTATACAGTGATCATTAACCCTTTCGGAAGTAACAACAATACATTTCCTTTCTGTAAGTACTTCTATGATTTTGGCGAGAACTACGCAGTATCGGAAAGAACAGCAATAGGAGTAGTAGAATTAGGAAATAGTAATATTGATATATGTGAAACACAATCAACGTATTGGGATTTATTTTCTCCCTTTGGTATGGCAATGCCAGGAGCAGTAGTTGATTATACATTGAATGGCGTGACTGGTTCTCTCAATACAAGTGATGTTATTTTAGGAACTATATATGATAATAATCCAACGCCTGGTTCCTCAGTATTGACTTTAAATAGTATAGAGTCTAATGGTTGTGTCATCAACTTAAGCAGCAGTGTCACTAAGAATGTAATAGCACAATACCAAGATGTAGTTGTGACAGCTGCTGAAGCGCAGATTTGTGCTGGAGAGACAGCGGTATATAACATTACACCTGCTCCAGGAGCAACACCTAATCCAGCAGGTACGATACTGACTTATACTTTTGATGAAGTAAGCTTTTCTACTATATCTTTAGGTGCAAATGGCGAAGCCGTGATAAGTCTTCCAAATCAGAATGCTTCAACTTATATTACATTAGCTGACCTTAGTTCTGCTACAAGTCCTTGTATGCTGCAATTAGAAAGCGGTGCATTTGTAGATGTCATTCCATTTGCGTCTAATGTAACAGTTACAGTGGAGAGTGATATATGTTCTGATGGGATTGCAGAATTTAGAATTAGTCCTGATCCGACGCCTTCTCCGGGGGCTTATGTAAAATATATTTTAGATGGTGTAGTCGACTCTACTTTTCTTGATGCTAATGGAGAGGGTAGTGTGTTCGTAGCAGATGAGTCTGGTAAGGCCAATGATCATACTATTGTATTGACGTCTATAGGATATCAAAATTGTACCATTCCATTAAGTGCTACTGCAACATTGACATGTGATATGCCTTGTTATGTCTATCAAACAAGAAATTTCTTAGAAGAAGAAGTTGTAGTCTTTCAGGTGGAGGATTATATAGAGTCTATCTCTACCATATGTGCTCCAGCTGGCGGAGGCACTGCAGATGTATCTTACCTTGCTGGGACTAGTGTCAACTTGGAGCCAGGATTTACTGTAGAACCTGGTTGTATATTCTTAGCGGATATAGATCCTTGTATAGCAGAGTGTCCATGTGGTCTTGTGACATCTCCTACAGGCTCAGCAGATGTGCCTAATGATTTCCTAAGATGGAAGGTCAATGAAGATACGACTTGTATTACAGATTTAGAATTTGATCCGAATAATACTACTCCAGATGTAGAGATGAATATCAAAGCTTATGTATCGGGTTCTTCGGGGCCTGTATTTGCAGACCTCAGTTTGAGAATAGATGGCAGTACAGATAGAATAGAGCTTGATAATGCAGTTATCAGTCCAGGTAGATCTACTATACAATTAGGGATATTTACATCTGATAATGGTGATGCCTATTTGGTGCAGATCGAGCTTAATTATGTAGGAGTGATAGTTGAAGGGACATTAGTCATGTCGCCATGGTGTATTACACCTCCGGAAACTGCGTGTCCAACATTAGGAAGGACAGCTCAAGCCGAGGCACCATTTGATGTATTAGAGTTTATGTTAGTGGAAGATCCATATTGCATAGTGGGTATAGCAAACGCAGATAACAATACACCGCAGATTAAAGTTGATGTTAAAAGTTTTGTTGGTGGAAATACCAACTTAGTCGAGGTTGAGGTTAGTTTTGTTTCTCCTATCGGTGGAGGTGCTGCGACACACGTGGTCAACCTCACAAGTGGGGCAGGAATAGTCAATATTCCAACATTTGTGTATACATCAACTAAAGGAATTGTCTATGACGTGGAAGTTCAATTAGAGTATAACTACTTACCAGCAGCAATAGAAGCAGATCTTGTAGAGACAGTTATTTTTGTTTCGCCGCAATAGAGATATTTTTATTAAAAATATTGACTTGTCAATATAGCCTTCCAAGAATTATCTTGGGAGGCTTCTTTAGAATAAATTTGATACCTCAGGTATAGATTATTATATGAATGTAACGGAGGCCTTAATAACTGAGAATGGGGATAATCTTAGCATATTCGATACGACTGTAGATGTAGGTGCATGTGAAAAAAATATTGGCATGCGTGGGAATTGACTGGCGATTGTGGTGGTGCTATTAATATTGTTTCCATTCTATAAGCATTATGACCAAGCTCAATGTAAAGGATGATGCGGGGATTGTACGTGAAGCGATTACAGAAGGTCTTGTAGAGATAGAGCATAAATTTTTTCATATCAACCATATGGCTACCCAGATAACCTTACCTCTTTAAGATTCAGTCGGTTTGATTGCTTATTAATTGATTGGCGAAAAGCTTTTAAAATTTTAAATAATAAATATTTTCTGAAACCTCATTATAAATTTTAATCATGAAAAATCTAATTTTAATTTTTGTATTCACAAGTCTCTATGGGCAGATAGTTATATCTCAAGCCCACATAATAATAGGTAATAGTACAGCTACTGGACCTAATTCTTTTGCTGCTGGAAATAACTCCAGTGCTGTAGGGGAAGCCACTATAGCGATGGGTAGTAATGCACAAGCGTTGGGCGACTTCTCATTATCTATGGGAGATCAGACCACGTCTACAGGAAAGTGGTCCCAAGCCTTAGGTTTTGGGTCTCATGCTCAAGGGGATTACTCTTTAGCGGCAGGATTTTATAATTTCACTCGTGGATTTTCAATAGGTATTGGAGCAGCTAATGTAGTCACAGGAATTGGAGCTATTGGTTTAGGTAGAGATAATCAGTCTTACGGGGATGCTTCTATGGTGCTCGGTACATGGAGTAAAGCAATGACTTACGGAGAAATTGTGTTAGGTGCATATTCTGAAGATTATAGCCCAATAGCAACAGACAGTTATCAGTGGGAACCAGAAGATCGACTCTTTGTAATTGCTAATGGAAATGGAGACGGAGCTGGAAACGGAACCTACTCTAATGCTTTGGTAATGCTTAAGAATGGAGATACTAAGATTAATGGACAACTTAGCATAGAGGGTAATCTTACCAAACATGGATTTTATGCTTTTGATAATGGACAAAGTGGATTTTATGCAGAAGACAATAATGATAATGGATTTTTAGCAACTGATAATGCAGTTGGTTTTAGATCGGAAACTAACGATATAGGAATGGAAATAACGAATGCCTTGTCAGGAGTAAATATAAGCGGGACTGGAGGACCATCTAGTAAGGGAATAGAGATCGATAATATTGGCAATGGAGTTGTTATAACTAATTCACAAAAAGGGATCAAAATAAATTCATCTGTTACAGGGATTGAATCGACTGCTCCCATTGCAGCAAAATTCAATGGACATGTACAACTTTCTAATGAGGGGATACTTGGTCCCTTAAATGTTAATGGACCCTTAACTGTTAATGGATTATCAACCTTAGATGGAAACTTAGATGTTTTAGGAGCAATAACTAGCCCAACTATAACAACAATGCAGCAAAAAATTTTAATATTGCAGCATGAAATGATAATTGCACTCGCTTGTTGTGGTAGTCCTTCAGATAGGAAGTTAAAAGAGTCCATAGAATTAGCGCAGTCTCCGATATTACAAAAATTGAACTCGTTAAAACTGTATCATTACGATTATAAGACAGAAGAATACCCGACTCTTAACTTGTCTGAAGAAAAACAATATGGGGTTATCGCCCAAGAACTTCAAGAAGTGTTTCCATCATTGGTCACTCTTACGACTGCCCCTCAGCTACCTGGAGATGAGTCTGAATCACAAGTGACATTAGAATACCTTAGAGTGAAATACAATGCCATGGTCCCCTACCTAGTTAAGGCTATCCAAGAACTATCCGCAGAAAATGAAAATATGAAGAAAGTAAATGCTCAATTAATTGATGCAAATGCTGAGACAGTGGCAAGGCTTGAGATATTAGAACAACATCTGATGAATGATAAAAAACAGCTTACAAAGTGAGATGGGGCGTAGAACTGAGTTGTTGTTATGCGTAGGTATATCACACATTATTTCTCAGGAATTGAAGATTTATACTCACAACTGTTTGAAAAATCTCAATGGCAGTAAGCTTAATAAAGTTATAGAAGTAGCATTCAATAATGTAAAACGGAGATCTCTCCGCAAGGTCGAGATGAAAAAGAGAGTTTGAATATCTACCCATCCTCATTCTCTTTCCATCTCGACTGTAGCGAAGCGAAATGGAGGGATCTCCCGGCAATCAAAGAAAGTGAACAACTATCCAAACTCATTTTCTTTAAAAGAGAAGAAAGGGTATAAAATCTTTGAAACCCCTATAAACACTGATCATGTATACTGCTAAGTCCGATTGTTTTATATAATAGCGGAATATTCTTGTCACCCGTTCGGGTGACAAGATGTAACTGAAATCCAATTTACCTTTAATCTCATCGAATAACCTGTAAAGAATAAAATGAAAGCACATTCACTTACTCCATACTACACTGACTACACACCACGAGAACAAGAAATCCTCCACCTTATGGTCTACAAATATTGTACGCGTGAGATAGCAAAGGAGCTGCACATCAGTTTCGAGACAGTAGAGACTTACAGGAATAAATTTATGACTAAATGTCAAAAACGTCGCAGAAATCGTCCTAGCGGCGATCTTAAAAGGTCTGGCAGACTTACAGCAGCATGTCATTCATATGAACCAACGAGCTATACGTATAGCCTAATTATCCTGTAAATATCCAAAAGTATTTATCATGAAAGACTCAAAATTATTATCAAGACAAAAAGAACAATTATATACTATCTGTATAATAATCTGTTGTGTGATGATCTTACCTATCGTGACTTATGTCGATGATATAGTGGTTTCAGATCCTGGTGATGCTGGGCCAGGAACTTTACGACAAGCCATAATAGATGCTGTGGATGGAGATTCCATTATCTTCGATATGATTAGCTCAACTATCAGCCCCACTTCTGGAGAATATCTTATTACTAAAAGTATTACTATAGATGGGTTTAAATATAATGATACACTACAAATAGATGGATCTCAAGACGTAGGTCGTAATTCAAGAATCTTTAGAATCGCTTCGGGGAAGACAGTTACTATAAAGAATATAAAGTTTATTGATACAGGAGAGCTCGCTAGAACTTCTTTATTTGGTGGAGCTATATTGTCTAGCGGCACACTGAGTATACAGGATTGTATTTTTCCAAGTGTAATGCGTACTTAGGCGGTGCCATCAGAATCCAGAATGGTGATTTTGTTCTGGAGAATTGTCTTTTTGAAAATAATGAATCTGATAGACTTGGTGGTGCTATAAATACAAGAGGTAATAATCACTATGCTTATAACTGTGCTTTTGTAAGTAACAGATCCAATGCAACAGGTGGAGCTATACATAACGAAGGAGCGACATGGCATTTCTACAATTCTACTTTTGTAGGTAATGAGGCTGCCACTGATGGAGGTGGGATACATAATTCTGCTATTATTGATAGTCTTGTCAATTGTTTATTCTATGACAATACAGCAATGTCTAATAGTCCTGATATATTTTCTTCGGCTGCTAATATCAATGTAGGCATCCATAATTTGTTAGAGGATTACTCAAGTTCTGGATTGACGCTTAATCAAGATAACAATATAACAGGTAATCCATTGTTGACTAATGATTATGAGCTTTCAGATATGAACTCTCCTGCTGTCGATTCCTGCACTACTTACAATAATCTACCTGCCACAGACTTAACTAGTGCTAATAACCTGAGTTCGATTAATAACTAACTGAATATTAGTATTTTATATATTATTTTTATCTAAATACATTAGGTAGAAATAGGGAGATTTTGTATCTTAAACATTTGATTACCAGTCAATTAACAAATAATCTCCCTATGATTCTCAAAACTC
>ENA-ORXT01006497-ORXT01006497.1-marine-metagenome-genome-assembly--contig:-NODE-6497-length-10838-cov-12.679491_pt1 | contig 10838 bp, 7 predicted proteins | sample MGYA00237868_ERZ511482 | MGnify/ENA metagenome assembly ERZ511482
GCAAAAAATTAAAATATACAACCATAAGCCTATTTTGATCTCTAAGATAGGCAGAGTTATAATTAATAAAAGCAGTATGTATCAATATTGAGGCAATTAATTTATTAAAAGTACTAAAAGAGATAGGGATTGGGTAGATGTGATGAGTAAACCATTAATTGCACCATACCAAACACATAAAACGCATGACGCAGTAAAAGCTATGATAGGCTTAGCTAAAAAATACAACGAATGGTTGCCTCTTTTAGTAAATATCGGTACTCAAAACGAGGGAATGCCCTTAAATCCTAACTTGTTTCAACCTGAAGAACAGACAACTTATGCTAAAGAAGTCAGGCATTTTATTGCCTTAGCGAATCAGTTTTATACAGATAGTCAATTTGATCAACAGTATAAAAAAAACAAGCCAATATATGAGGCTATTAAGGCAGAAGTAAGCAATCACTTACCTGAAAAAGGATTTATCAAAATGATGGAATTTTTTTACCAAGAACAATTTTTATCTTATAATTTATGTCCAAGTCCACTCCTCCCCGCAGGTACCGGAATGGGTTTTGGACCACATTGGAAAATGGATGAAGGTATTACAGTTTTTAATGTATTTAGTGGACTTGACGAACCTAATGTACATGCTACTAAACTATTAAAAGACGGAGCAACTTTTGGTTTTAATAATGAGGAATGGATTCGAGGAATTTGCACCCATGAATTTGGGCACTCTTTTGTCAATGAACCCTTATTCGTTTTCCGGGAACAGTTTCAACGATTTGCCAATTTGCAAAAGCCTATCAAGAAAAAAATGAAAGGGCAAGGCTATTGGTATTGGGATAGTATTTTAGCAGAGCACTTGGTCAGAGTTGGCGAAATCAGAATTGCAGACAGATTGGGATTTAAAAAAGTAAGTGATGACTTATTTTATGACTATTATATCAATCGAAAATTTATTTATTTGCCACACTTTTTAGAAGTTATTCGAGAATATGAAGAACAGACTACCTACCCTACTTTTAAAGATTTCCTACCAAAAATTGTAGAAAGTTTGGTGCGAATAGATGCTAAAAAAGCTTTGAAAAAATGGAAAAAAGCGAAAAAATTAGACAAATCACAGATCATAGCCCCAACTATTAAACCGATTCATCCAACAACACCAATGGATGTTATAATACCCTAATACTTCTCCATCCGCTCAATACCCGTCCAACTATTATCGACCCCTGTTTTTAATAACCACTTGGCTTTTGTTAAAAATAATTTAGCGGTGGCATCTGTTGGATGTTGTTGTAAAACCGCTTCAAAAGCGTAGGTGGCTTGCTCAAAGGCTTGTTGGAAGTAATAGTTTACACCTCTATCGAATAGGGCAAGCGTTGCTAATTTTAAATCAACGGTTTCAGGTGTATCGCCATCGAAACATTCATAGATTTTTAGCGGTTGTTGTCTGCCTTTGACTTGTACTTGCCCTAGATAGCGTAGATTAAAAGTAGCGGCATCATCCAATTTATTCAAACTGACCTCGCTCAATAATATCGAAGCACCATAATGTTTGGTCAAGTTTTCAATACGAGCGGCGGAGTTGACCGAATCAGAAATGGTCGTGGCATCCAAGCGGTTTTAACGATTTTGGAAGAAATTGTAGACGAATATATTCAAGCGAATTTGGGGTAAGTTTAAGGCTGTTAGTGGGGCAATCACGAATAAGACTCCGTTTTCCAACCATCCACACTTTTAGTCGTGCTGCTAAAATTGATGCCTAGACCAACTATTTGTTTATCTAAAGATTGATATTTTTCAGCATAGCCTTTTTCTTGAATTTGTTGAAGTGCTCCCTCGGCAGATTCATCTAATTTGAATTCTAAAATATAGACGTGTGTATCCGTTTGTACGACCGCATCTATTCGACCGTCCGAAGTATTTACTTCCGCTTCTATAAACTGACCTAAATATTGGAAAACCAAAAAAACAACAGAATGGTAATAAGCTTCTTTGTCTTTGATAAAGATATGGGAAGGAATGGATTTGAAGAGGCTGTTAATGATAGTGATTATTTTTTTATAATCATTTTCTAAAAAGGCTTTGCGTAATTTGAGTATAATGGGGGTAGTTTTGGAAGCAGAGTCATTCCTATAACTGCTAATCAGATGCCTCAAGAGAGATTCTTTAACTTCTTTATTTGGATAATCTAACACATAAATGCCAAATTTTTCTATACTTTTGATGGTAGTATAACCTGTTTGAAACAATAAAGGAAGGGTGTCTAGATTATCAATATCATAGCTCTCAAAGATACTTTGGTCTACTTCAATTTTTTCAAAATTAATGTCTTGTCGTTTTTTTAATAATCGAACTAAAAAAGTAGGTGCTCCCGTAGAAAACCAAAAATTGAGAAAAGCACTTTTATGGAAAAAATTTAATAAAGAAAAAGGATTATACACAAAGACCTCTCCATCCCAACTATAGCCATTGTACCAATCCTTGATTTCCTTTAATAATTGAGTTCTATTGATTTTTAAACGTTCTTGACTAGATTGTAAATGTAATTCAAAATTAGATTCTAACTCTTCTTGAGTTAAACCAACTAAGGCGGAAAAACGCCAATCAACCGTAATATCTTCTAGGTTGTTTAACTCAGAAAAAATGCTAACTTTACTAAACTTTGAAACGCCAGTAATCATTAGGAACTCAATATCAGCACCTGTATCCTTAATGATGGAATAGAAGGATTTAAGTGTTTTTTGATTTTCTTTTGCTTGTGGCAAATCATCCAAATAATCAATAATAGGTTTATCATATTCATCAATCAATAAAACCACCTTATTTTTTGTGGATAGTTTTTTAATGAGTTCTTCGAATAACTGGCTAATTCCTTTCTTCTTTAAAACTATTTTCGCAGCTTTTCCAAGTTCTTTTAAATGAATTTCAATCGCCTTTTCTAATCCTAATTCTTTATATCCAATACTACTAAAAGAAATGTGAATAACAGGATGTTCTTTTGTCCAATCCCATCGGTCTTGTATCCAAAGTCCGTCAAATAATTCTTTTTGCCCTTTAAATAAGGCTTTTAGCGTAGATAAGGTCAAAGATTTACCAAAACGTCTCGGGCGAGAAAGAAAGAAGAACTTACCACTTTCGGTCAGTCGAAAAATAGCTTCCGTCTTATCCACATAGAGGAATTGATTTTCTCTAATTTCTCTAAAATGCTGAATACCAATTGGTAATTTTTGCTTCATAATTCAAAAATAAGGCTTTTTCCTCCTTTGTTAGACAAGAAAAATAAAATGTGTTACAAAACGGCAATAGAGCTTCAACTTTTTTTCTGGACTTATTATTAATAATTGGGCTTTCCCTTTATTTTTTTGCATATTAGCGTACGTAAGTACTTAAAGTTAATGACTAAAGGTAAAGATAAGGTAAGCGATACTTTCAAAGTATCGCTTACCTTACTTTTAAGGATTCCCTTTAAATCCAACATCATACTATGCACAAAAAGGATAAATCTAAAGCTGAAAACCTGCTGGAGCAAACAAATAAGCCCATCTTGGTATTAGCCATCCTTGCCATAGTGTTGTATATCCTAGAGTTGTTTAGAGTCATTCCTCGTTCTTTAATGCTCCCTTTTTTATGGCTCAATTTTCTGATTGACTTTATTTTTCTCTTAGATTTAATCGCCAAATGCAGTATTCTAGGGCGTAGCTATCTAAAAAGTCCTTGGTTTTTTATTGACTTAATTAGCACCTTACCAATTATTAGTTCTGCTTTTGAATTAATGGGAGCAATGGGTCCACAATTGCAAGCGACCCGCATAGCACGAGGGGCTCGGATTGCACGAATAGCGCGCGTCGCCCGATTGGCAAAAGTAGCTAGAGTCGCTCGATTGGCGACTGCCATCCGTTCTAAACAAGGACTTAATTTTTTGAAGTTGGATCATGGAACACAAAAGACACCTACTTTTAATCAATCGCTTTTTATGGGTGTGCCTCTTTTATTAGTCGGTTTTATCTTGGCTAGTCTTTATATTACCAATAGCGAAGTAGAGAAACTGCAATTGACCATCAAACAAGAAATTAGTCAAGCGCAAACACAGGCTGATTTAACTGTCATTCAGGCAAAATATGATGCATCAATCGCCTTAAATCCTTTGCTTGAAAATACGGTATTACATACTCAACTCAATGGTGGACAAAGCGTATCTGTTTCTCTGCAAGAAGCTTATGCTCGTGCGGACCGATTGATAGGGATTATGTTATTAGTGGTCTTATTAACTATTGGCGTTAGCATATTCATCAGTAATGCCCTAGCTAAAGACCGCAGTAGAAGAAGAGAGCATTCTATTTTATCTCAATGTTTTTCACCGCCTATTGTCGATAAATTTTACAGCTCTCCTGAAGTAATCGAACGTTTTTATCGACAATGGATGACCGTTTTTTTTATTGATATTCGAGGATTTACAAAAGCGGTAGAAAAAGACGCTGGAGATGTTGAAGGTCTCGCATTGAAGCTACGCAAAGTGATGGATACTGCCCGCAGACAGATTGTTGTATCGCACGAAGGAATTATTGATAAATTTATGGGCGATGCGGTAATGGGCTGGGTTGGTGGTCACTTTTCAGTTCATTGGAAATTGATGGAAACGGTGCGTAAAAAATTACATATAGAAGAACTAGATTTTATTTATCAAGATATTAAAAGCATTGAACGGGAAATTAAAAAATTAAAAGACCAACCCATCATAGAGGAAGCACAACTGGTCGAATTGACGGCTGCTTTAAAAGAAGCAGAAGCAAATAAATTAAATTTGCTAGACCGACAGATAAACACCTTAGAAAAAGACCCTAGCTTGTCAGCCGTTTACCAAAAACTAATCAGCGAATATGAACGAAAAGTGGCTAAATCTGCCGTTAGTTGTTGCCTTAGAATTTGGCAAGAAGTAGGAAAAATAGAGGAACCAGGAGCTTTTAATAAATTAAAAATTGGTGTTGGCTCTGGGCAAGTGCTAATTGGAAATTTTGGATCTACCAATCAAATTGCTTACACTGTATTGGGACCAACTGTTAATCGTGCTGCACGCCTTGAACCTGCCTCTGCTCAAGTAGGCTGCCATATCTTGATTGATGGAAACACTTATGACTTATTAAAGGAAGATGCCGCATTCCGCTTTCGACGGGTTCCTATGATTGCTCTCCGAGGTATTTCTAATTCCATGGTCACTTATGAGCCATTCTTTGTCAATCAAGTTTCTGACGATTTTTTAGCGACCTTCGAAAAAGGCGTAGTCGCTATGGAAGCAGGAAATAACGAAGCGGCAATGGCTTTTTTTGGTAAGGCAGATAAACTTCGTTCAGATGGCGATGCTGCTTCCAAAATATGGCTGGAAGCTTGTAAAACGGCTTTTAATGAGGGGAAGCTTGTTGGGGTGAGATCAGTGCGGAAGTAGATACTTAAGGCGAAAATCATAAATCATAGTTGGGAATCTAAAATTTTAAATTGGTAATAAGAAGTGAAGTAGACTTGCTGGCGCAAAGGCTATTGCCTTGTGCCGACTATCTCTAAGGCTATTGCCTTGAGTAAATAGGTGGATAATTGATAAAAATCAGTAGCATTTATGTCGGAAGGTAAAACCTTCCAGATAGTAAGCACAAGGCAATAGCCTTTGCGCTAAGGTGGACATATCTTGTAAAAAATGTTAGGTGCTTAATTCTTCAAAGGTATTTCAAAAGGCACTATTTCTGGCAACTTCAACTCTTTCACCGCCTTGGCAAAAGAAGGATAATCCTTTTTTATTCGATTGTAAAACGGGTCAGTATTGTACCTTTCATAATCGCCATAATTTGGATATTTTTCATTTATAGCCAGTAAGGTAGTAGTAGCCTTTTCATAATCCTCTTGGAGTATATAATTATATATTTCGTAGTGCATCCTGTTAATTATCAAGTAAAGGTCTTCTTCATCTATTGCTACCCAGTTACCATTACTTCGAACCCCTGATTGTATAAATGCATTAGATTCCTCTCGTTTTCCAAGAATAGATAAAGCAAAAGCTTTATTGTGAAGCCTATTCGGTGCTTCGTGATTATCGTAAAAGTGGATTATTTGTTGAGCATAGTATTGACTGGAATCTCGATTTCCTAAGAGATGAAAAATTTTAGCCTTGTGATTTAATTTGAATTCAGTCTCTGTTGTCTCACTAAATCGACTATTAAATGAGCCCGTAGCGGTCGTATCGAGAATTGTCAAACAGTTTTGCCATTGCTGATTGAAATAATTGTCAAAATAAGGAAATATGTTCCCATAAGAGGATTCCCATTCTTTAGGAATGATGCTCATATCTCTTACATTTGCTCTTGCCAACTCTCCTAGTTTTCGTTTACCTGCTTCATTCCCTAATTTTGCACTAGTTTTAGCCGTCTCAATAGCAGTTTGATAATCTCCTTGGATAGTTGATACGTTTACTACTTCCATCCATGTGCTAACCGCTTTGGGATTTTGGCTTTTAGCTTTCGCATAATGAAAGAGTGCTTCTTTTATATTTAATTGTCTTTTATAAATAGCAGCTATATTGTAATTACTTTCATAATCTTCTGGATTTTCAGCTAGTGCTTTTAATAGAAACTGTTTTCCTTTTTCAAAATTATTTAAACCATGATATTCAAACATTCCACGGGCTAAGTTTTTTTCCCATGATTCTGGAAAATGGGTTTCGATATAATCCATTGTCGATGTCAACTTTTCTCGAAGTTGATTATCATTGGCTTTTCTTCTCCAAATCATCTGAGTCATGGCTTTTATTTGCCCAACCCACGGAGAAAGGTAATTGGAATCTATTTGAGCGGCACTTTCAAAATGGGTTAAAGCATTTTCCAAATTATCGGATGATGAGCCGCTATCTAAAAAGTCACGTCCTTTTAAATAGTGGCTATACGCCAAAATATTGGGTGTATACTCAGATTTGGGTTCCTCATTCTGATTAAAGAAGAAAAATTCACGCAATACTTGATTGGCGATTTCCGATTGTACTTGAAAAATATCTGTAAATTTATTTTGATATTGCGGTATTTCTTCTACGCTCTTTCCACTTGCCACATCTAATAACTCTACATTGACCCGAATATCAGCACCTGCAATTTGGAATAAACCCATGACTAGGTAATCTACATCTAATTCCTCCCCAATCTCTTTTGGTGTTTTATCGGAATTGGCATAAGTTGCCGTCGCTTGTAACGAACTCAAATGTTCAAATTTTTTGCTCAAAGATAATTTAGTGCGTATTTCAGATGCCATGCCCATCCCATAATGACTATTGTTTTCGTCACCACTGATATTTCGAAAGGGGACAACGGCTAAACTAATTTTTCCTGCTTGGTAGGTTTCTTTAGTAAAATGGTCAGAAATAAAAAAGCCAGCTAAAAGGAGTGAACTGATGACTATTATAGGTATTAGCCATTTGCTCTTTTTAGTAGTTTTGCCTCGCATTTCTGACCGTTTCGGAATGGCAAATCCTTCATTCGCCAATGCAAAAATTTCCATACTTCTCTCCACATTTCTTAAATCAAAACCGCCTAAAGATTGTACTTTAAAGTCGGTTTGATTATCAATATCTATTTTAATTCTTTTGGAAAAAAGAACTGCACCTGCTACGCCTAGAGACTCGATTCTAGATGCGATATTTACACTATCTCCGAACACATTGTCGTCTTTGAAAAACACATCTCCACTATGCAAACCTATACGTACAGGCACTTTTGGCTCAGTTTGGAAAATGATTTGGATTGCCTTAGCACAGTGCATGGCATCGACTGCGCTATCAAAAGTACAAACACAACCGTCACCATAGTTATTGATGACTTGTCCTTTATGAATAGCTACTTTATTATTAAGGGTTGTATGGAATTTTTCTAGGTATAGATTGGCGGTAGGCTCGTCCTTCTGCATAAGGGCAGTATAGCCGGCAATGTCGGCAAAAAGGATGGCAGCAAGCTGTCTATTTGTTGAGATAACCATACTAGTCTATTGGTTGTTATGTTTAGGTGTAGTGTTTGACCTACACCTCCCCTAAGTAGTGTACATTAAAAACAGTTGGATTATCTAAATGTTTCAGACAAGTCCGACTTAATAAAATGCTGTTTTTAAGAATTTGAACAACTCTATTATATATCTTATACTTTACTTATTTATTAACTTCATAAATAGTATAAAAAATACTTGCACTTATTGTATTGTCAATACGGGTACCTGCATTCACAAGATTTGAAAAAATTTCTTTTTCAAGATGTTGCGAACCAAATTTATTAACTAACCTTTCATAATTATTCATAGAAGAAAGTAGTAAATTTACTATATTATCCAAGGGGACATTTACAAATATCTCTTCTTGGCAATAGCTTATTTTATTCGCCTCTTTGGCAGTTAAGCCAGAAAAGTCTTCTTGATGATTGTATAGTTCTTTAATTTCCTTTTCTGGTTGACCACACAAATAATGGAGAATAGGCCTCATGTCTAGGTTGAAATCATAAACAATAATTTGTGCAGAATTATTTCATGCAATGGGGGTCTGTACATGGAATAATGATAGGACGTTATTTTGTTGTATTCTTTTTCCATCACTAATCAGCCTATTACATTTTCTGTCATAGCTAGTGTCATCAGGATTAGCGTAATTATTCCTATAATCGTAGTAATTATTCCAATTTTTTTAGACTTCATCCACCCCAACCAACAAATACAATTCCAGATTTAAGTTTCACCAAGGTACAAAATCTATAGAATTATAGGAATTACTTAGAAGAATTTGTTTTTGGAGCTTTTTTGATGCACCATCTGTCTAAAATATTAATCCCGTATTCGGAACTATCTACCCCCTTAAACAGTTACAATAGCTTACATTTGTCAACTAACAATTTATGCCAACGCTCAACAAGTCTACACTACTCCTAATAGGGGCATTTGCCGCCATCTATATTATATGGGGGTCCACTTTTCTTTTTGCTGCTTTTGCGATGGATCAACTACCTCCTTTTTTTATGGCAGGTACCCGTTATTTCATTGCAGGCGCTTTACTACTCTTACTTACTTTTTCTATTGGCAAGTACCAGCCAGTTACTTGGTTGCAATTTAAAAATGCGCTTTTTGCAGGCATTCTTATGTTGGGCATCGGGGGTGGTCTTGTATTCTGGGGCTTGCAATATTTAGATTCTGGATTTACGGCACTAGTGATTTCTGGACAACCTTTATTGATAGTTTTTATGATGTGGGGGCTACAAGGCAAGCGACCTTCTAAGCAAGCTTATGTAGGGATTTTACTAGGTATGCTAGGTATTTATTTATTGGTTACCCAAAAAACAATAGTGACGAACCCCAATCAATGGACTGGTATCCTGTTTGTTTTTGCGAGTATGCTATCTTGGGCCTATGGATCTCTGTTTGTTGGCAAAGAAGATATGCCTAAACCTCAAATGACAAACAGTGCTTTGCAAATGCTTATTGGTGGAACCTTACTCGTCATTGGCAGTTTTTTGTTTGAATCGCCACAAAATATTGAGTGGTCCCAAATTAATAGCACTACTTATGGGGCGATGGTGTATTTAATTATCTTCGGTTCTATTATCGCCTTTTCTTCTTTCAATTTTTTACTATCTAAAGTATCTCCCGAAAAGGTGGCTACTAGTACTTATGTTAATCCCATAGTAGCTTTATTTTTAGGTTGGATGTTTCGTGCGGAAGTGATTACCACACAATCTATGCTTGCCGCAGGGATTATGCTAACAGGAGTGTTTTTTATTAATACAAAACCAGAGTATTCTAAGAAGTTGTTGCGGCGGTTGAAAATGGCTAGGAAATAACAGGGAGGTAGAAATGTAGGTTATACTAATAGTTTTTCTTATTTTCGTACCAATCAAAACTTGTTTTGGGAATCTTTAATCTTTATTAAACAGTAACTTTTCAATGAGTAAACGAACGAGTAGATAGCAATTTCTTTGAAGAAGAGTCTCTCTGTCTAAGTAGGTGCCCAGAACTAAAAGCTAAAAATATAAAACACAAGCTATGAGAAAAACAAAACCTACCCGTTGTGGGAAATGCGGAAGCAATAACCCGCCTTTTACATTATCTATCAATGCTACTACTGCCGAAAGTTATGCCTTATGTGTCAATTGCATAGGTAATCAAGTTAGCGATAATATAGACAACCTTGCTGAAATTGATGCACAAATAGCAGAACACGAAGAACTGCTGAAAGAAATGGAAATCATAATGCAGGAAGCTGGCGACATGGAACTCCCACCTGAATTGGAAACGTATGCTTTTACCCCGCTGAAAACCTTCAAATTGATACAGGTGACGCTGGCTTCTTTAAAAACGAAACGGGTAGAACTACTAAGTAAAGGAGCGAATGAACACCGATTACAATATGAATTAGATAAAAAGATTGAAGACGAAAAATATGAGGAAGCAGGGGTTATTCAAAAAAAGTTGAATGACTTAAAAACCAATCCGAAAAAGAAAGAAAAATTAGCAAAGGATAAAGCTCAAAAAAAAGCCGTCAACTTGTTTGTTTCTGAGGAAGCAAAAGGTCGTTGTATCCGTTGTAAAGAGCGCTTTCCCAAACCGCCCGGTTTATTTTCTGATTTTGACATTGGCAATTGTGAGGAGATGTGTTTGCCCTGCTGCGCCATAGAAGTGCCCAAAAAGGCTCATTCTGTAGAAATGGTGGATCAAATGCTAGCTGAAATGCATCGTTTTTCTAAAATGATGAACGGCATGTCTTTAATGGGGAGATTAATGACAGAAGGTCCAGAAAAATTGGACTATGATAAAGAAAAAGCTGCGCTCGAAAATAAATACCATCCTGA
>ENA-ORXT01006498-ORXT01006498.1-marine-metagenome-genome-assembly--contig:-NODE-6498-length-10837-cov-9.312361_pt1 | contig 10837 bp, 8 predicted proteins | sample MGYA00237868_ERZ511482 | MGnify/ENA metagenome assembly ERZ511482
TAACCGTGAGATCATTCAATATCAATTTAATCAACAGAATGAAATTTTAGTACAAGTATTGACTAATCAAGAAATTATTAAGTCAGATTTAGGTCAATTACTTACAGATGATCTTGGGGATTGTGTTACAATTTTTAATTTGTTATTGGAGGATTCTCAGAGCTCAGGCAATGATATCTTCGAAAACTATCAAAGCTACATAGATATCTATAATATCTTTGGTAATGATATTGAGGATTGTCTTGAAGGTATTTCAGATGCTTTACAAGATAATTTCTCTAACTCAAATGGTGGGATTAATTTTAATTATTTTAGATTACAAACGAACAACGAACCATACTTAATAAATGAAGATATAAGCTTTGGAAGGCTTTATGATTTCTTTAATTGGTTCTATTCGAGTCGAGTACAGAATTTAGAAAAAGCCACTGATATGTTATTATTGAATCAGGATGTGGTTTTTAATTCGCAAAAAATTTACTCTCTTTTAAAAGCAGATAGAAATCTTGATTTTGATTTTGATAACAGCGAAGTTCTAAATCAAATAAATTACATTGATACTGAGTCTTTTACTAGGTTTTTAGATTTCTATGAAATATTTTATCCATACTTCGAGATAAAGAAGGCTGGTGCTACATTTGAACCTAAACAACCAGATGATATTGTTACTGATAGTAATAACGATATCCAAAATTTAATTTTACAAAGATTAATAAATCAGTCAGAATTACTACTTAAAATAGGGCATACAACAGAAGTACAACAAAACTTAATGAATGGCGCAATGGTTTTGGAACCTATGTATAGAATTTTATATCGTGATCCTGCATTCTCTAATATTTCAATTCCAATAAATAGTAATAGTTCTGCACCAGTAAATACACCAGTAAAGGAGGTTATCATAAATATTTTAAGAACTAACCCAACAATAGCTGCTAATTTTGCGACTTTCTTGATAAGGAAAAACTATGAATTTAATATTACTTCTAATGAGTTCGAATTATTTTTTGATATAGATGGAGGAACATATTATCGTCCTGTTCCATTGGCAAAAGAGATATTTAGTCAATATGCATACGATAATCAACCTTTCATAATAAATGATATTGCCAATGATTCTGTATATGTTGATACTCTAAATTCTTCAAATATTGATCTCGATTACGTAAGTTCTCTAAGTACATTAGACAAAATAGATTTTGTAGAAATAAATAATAATTCTAATAATACGGACAAATCTGGTTTTATTAGGATTGCTATTGAGGAGGACTGTCAATCTGAAAACTGTGAAGTATTAATTCCAATACCAGCCCTCACTGTTATTGAATCAAATAAGCTACAAAAAAGAAGGGAATACTATAGTGCTTTAAAAAGCAATAGAAAGATTAATGATATTATATCTAATCTGAATTATAATGACGGTAGTCTGGAGACATGGGAAGAACTACATACTTTAAAACTTACACTTACAAAAGTAGAATAATATGAGACTATATATTCTTACGATATTTTTAGCATTAACTTCGGTTACTTTATGTTCTCAAAATTTAGCAGATAGTATCAAGTATCAAAGCATAGGATTAGAACCAATTGACAACATTGGTACTATAGGATTTTTAGAATCTCAAGGAAAGACATTTGTTTACAAACAAAAAAGTAATAACAATAGTTTAGAGATCTGTTTATCTGAAGTAGATAATTTAGATTTGACTCTTTTAGACTCATGTAGTTATATTTTTAGTACTAATTTGATAAAAAATAATTCATTGTCTAATGCAGAGGATATTGATAATGACGGAGATGTAGATTTATATGTTGCGAATCACAAAATTAATGAAAATTTTATCTACCAAAACTCTCGTGGAAAATGTCAGGGTAAAGCATGTGTAACTCTTGTTGGAACAAATTCTAACCGTTCTGCAATCGGAACTAAGATTAGAGTGAAAGCAAATATTTACGGACAAGAGGTATGGCAAGTAAGAGAAATTTCTTCTCAAACTGGTGGAGGTATTGGTGGTCAAAATGAAATGAAAGCCATCTTTGGATTGGGAGATGCAGGGATTATTGATTCGATAATTGTAAAGTGGCCCTCTGGTTATACTCAATATTTAAGCAATCAAATGGTGGACGATTGTTTAGTAATTACAGAAGAAAATGCTTCTATGGTTTGCGGACTTGTTTATCACGATGCTAATGAAAATTGTATGCAAGATGAAGGAGAAGCAGGTATTGCTAATCAAAAACTGCTTTTAATGCCTGGTAATAATGTGGTATTTACAGATGAAGAAGGTCGTTATGAAGCTTTTGTTCCTTTAGGTAGTTATGATATAATTTTAGAAGCTGGCACGAATTGGGCGGTTTCTTGTGCTAGTAAACAGGGCGTTCAATCCGTTAATGTAACGGAAGTAGCCGCCACGTACTGCAATTTTAATTTTGGTAGTATTGCAACTTGTGCTATGCCAGACTTAGCTATAGAAGCAGCGATTACCGCCCATCGAGTAGGCTTTAAAAATTTAGTGGCGATTACCTATAAAAACAACGGAACGGTTGCTGCGACGAATGTGGTATTAGATGTATATCTTGATCCCTATTGTATTCCTTTAGAAAGTACGATTCCGTGGAATGACCAAGAGGGGCAAACACTTACTTGGAAATTTGAGTCCCTACCAGCAGGTACCAATCAAACTATTTATTTGACAGATTCGGTTGCTTCTATCACGCCTATTGGACAAGAACTAGTTTTAGCGGCTGAAATTGGGGCAGACGAAGGGGATTGTACGATGACTAATAACGCTTTCAAACAATCCGAAGAAGCTATTGGTGCATTAGATCCAAATGATATATTAGTTTTTCCAGAAGGAACTATTGAAGCCAATCAGGTATTGACCTATAAAATTCGATTTCAGAATGTAGGAAATATTCCAGTATCTTTTGTGAGAATAGAAAGTGGCTTACCTAAAGAGATTGATAAATATACTTTTGAATTAGGTATTGCGAGTCATCCTTATAGATTTGAGCAGCGGGGGGACGATTTATTCTGGGAATTTCCGAATATCAATTTACCAGATAGTATTCACAATGAGCCAGAAAGTCATGGTTTTGTGACTTTTAGAGTGCGCCCAAAAGCGGATCTTTCAAGGGGTACGATTATTGAAAATTCTGCCGCTATCTTCTTTGACAATATGGAACCGATAGTGACGAATGTAGTAGAAAATATTATTCAACCGTTTACACCAGCAGCATCGGATGCAGGTCAACTAGTAGTTTATCCTAACCCAACATACGGGCTATTGAATGTACAATTACTACCTTTAGATTGGAAGGAACCGACCATGCTGCGGCGCATACAGTTGGTGAATTTGCAAGGGGTGCCTGTGTTGTCTGTAGAAAATGTAGAAGATATTCAACAACTAGATTGGGACATTAGTAGCTTGGCGACTGGGGTATATTTTGTGAAGGCCTTGGATGAGGAAGGGACGGAGTATTTGACGAAGTTGTTTTTGATTGGGAGGTAGAATTATACTGATAGGCGTACACGTAGCCCAGACATTCCTGTCTGGGTGCTTACCCAGACAGGAATGTCTGGGCTACGTTCGCCTATGAAATTCAAAAAATTTGACCGTTTCTAGTATATTAAATATGATGATTGTTAACATCTCATAGGAATAATTAATCAATTATTCCACTAGCTTTATCTGCTAATGCTTGCAAATCTTGAATAGTTTTAGTTCGTTTCATAATAGGATAAATAAAATCGTAGGTATTTTGCAGAATACTTTGCCTTTCCGCTAAATCTTCTATATCCCATTGAATCAGCATAGCATCTATTACTTCCAAACAATTTAAAACAACTAATTCTAACACTTTGGCATAATCTCGCTGATTTCTATTTGTTGGTGTTTTTGGGTTATTTAATCTCCATTGTTTAGCTGTAAATCCAAAGACTATTTGGTTAATCATATCTGCTTCGGCTGCAAAAGGTAAGCGCTTTTTATAAGGTTGCGGATGCGTTAACAATCTTTCATCTATTTTAGACAAAAGAGAATTGACTAGAAGAGAATAAGTACCAGCAGTTAAAAATCGCTTGATATTAAACGGATCGCCTATTCTTATTTGTTCTTCTGTTTTCAGGCGGTCGAATTCTCTAATAAGATATAATTGGAAAGCTGGATTTAGCCAATAGCAGAAATGCAAGGCAATATCTCTTTGAGCAAAAGCACCTTTGGAATATTTACCTCTTTTACCAGGAATAATACCTATTGCTTGAGTTCTGAAAACCCATTGAGTAGGAGAAATCCGAAAACGGTTTCTTCCAATTTGACTTTTAATTATGTCGAATTCCCCATAATTAAAATTATCATTCTCCAAAGACTCCCATAAACCCATGTATTCAATTGTTTCCGCAGTACGTATCCAATCATTAATTAATCCATGCCAATGCTCACTATAACCTTTTGCTATATCTTGCAAAGAAACATAATCTGTATCGTCCACTTTTTTTAGCCGAACTAATACCCTATTTAAGTTTAAGCCATTTTCTGCCATATAAGCATAGATTTTTGCCTATCACAATATTACAACACTGGATAGAGGATGAAGATATTGGAAATATTTTTACTAGTATTAAGGTAAGTCCGCTATCACAAAGGTACTCAAAAACTCTAAAATTCTTGTTTTTCTATTACCAACATAGTCTTTTACTTCTTAAGACTCATTTTAGTTCCCTAATACCTCGGTCATAGTATTTCATTAAATAAGGATTTGAAGTTATAGTAATTCTTGGATCGGCATCGATAATCTTCGACATTGTAACGTCCTCCTCCCTTGGAAGCCATGTTCTACGCTATATGAAAAGAACCCTAAATTGAACATTTCTAAGCTTCATCTTTTCTAAAGCTACAAGAAGTCAGATTTATGACATTACTACGAGCGTTCTTGTCAACATTGAGTACTTACCAACATAATGGCTGATGTCTTGAAAATCAAACTACTGCACAGAGGTTTTGATATGTTTGTGCAAAATATTATTAATTAGAAATTAAATAATGACTAAGATTAAAAGTTTAGCTATTTTCTTCTACTGCTGCGTTTCTTTAGCTTGCACCCAAACTCAAGTAAGTGAAGCTACTAAATCAACAAGAGAAGCTGCCTTCAAAGACAAGTATCCAAATGCGAAGTCAGTTAAGTGGGGGGTAGATGATCATGGAAATCACGAAGCGAATTTTAAGCAAAATGATGAAAAGTATAGAGCTGATTTTACGCCAGCTGGTGAATGGATTGAAACGGAAAACAGTATTAAATTCAAACATTTACCCCAAGCGGTTCAAGATGCCATCAAACAAAGATATGATAAAGATGACATCGTGGAAATTGAGGCGGTTAATCATTTTCAAAAAGGTATTTTTTATGATGTAGAAATTGATGAGAAGGGAGCAAAGAAGATGGATATCGAATACAATGCGCTTGGAAAAATAATCGGAACAGAATAGGTGAGTAGGGGGTATAGACCTGTTTTTCTTAGTTTTTAGCGTAAGGAACCAAGAACAGAGATAAATTAAATTTGTACTAAATTAGGTAGGTAACATCTATGCTAGCAACAAAGCGAGTCTCTGTTTTCGGGTATCCTTCTAAAAAAGAAAGACAAAAAATATAATATGTTTTTAATATGTATATTTTAGCGTTTCTAAAAAGGACGTAAACCAACTTCATAAGCCAACTGAAAAAACTGAAACGTAGCTTTTGCCTGTTGGACTGCTTGCTGAACTGAAGAGGTAGTCCAAGTAGATTCGTTTGCCAATTTTTGAAATGCTTTCCATCTTTGTCCCGTCTGTTTTTCGTACCCTTGATAAAAATGAAAATGGGGAATCGTGCTAAGTGCTGGGTTTTTGCGAAAAAGTCTAAGCATATATTGCCCACCTAACATAGAGCCTTCAACAACATATAAACCACCAATGAGTGCAGCCTTAGTAGTAATGGCTGGATAAGTAATAGCGGAAAAAGGCAATGTAGCGGGAAGAACTTCTAACTCCTGTAAATCTTTTATCAACCATTTACTTTTTTTATCAAAAAAAGCACGTAGCTGTGGAGTGGGAGATTCCATAAAAAAATTAATCATCGCTTTTTCTACCCCTTGATGAATCCACCAATTGCAGCTAATTAATTGAATATATTCCTTTTTACTAAGAGTTAAATTTTTGATTTTATCCACTAAAGCTACCTCCTCTGTTGTATCGTGGGCACTTGCTGTTTCTTTTTTTAAAGTAACTAAAATTGGTGTATCGACTAATTCAACCATAAACTGTTTGATTATTTTTTACCCAAAAATTGGTAATCATTTTAACTACCATTTTAGTTTCTTGGTACTGCTGGGGTTTTATGACATAGGCATTAGCACCTGCTCTATAAGCATTTTTAATATCCACTTTTTCGTCTGAGGAACTAAGCATCACTACGGGTACTTGACTCATTTTGGGATGTTTCTTAAGTATAGCTAGGACTTCAACGCCCGTTAATTTAGGCAGTTTCATATCCAGCAACACCAGCTTGGGTAACCATTTTTCGGCCACAACCAATTTATCGACCGCCTCTTTTCCATCTTTTAACCACTTAACATCGTCTCCAAATCCTTCTTTTTTTAGGATTCGTAACAAAATGAGGGCATCTTTGGGATTGTCTTCTACTAATACTACATCTATTTTTTTCATTGAAAGTTCTTATTTTAGTCTATGAAATAAGAATAAAATAAATTTATAATTAGTTTGTGTTATGAATTTTGAATGATGAATCTTGAATTTGCGTTCCATTCAAAATTCTGCCATACTTTTGCAGAATATTATTAATTAGATACTATTGGGCAATCGTATTAAGAAACTCGCACCCTCATTGGGCTTGCTGTTTACCTCAATATGTCCATTATGTTGTTCGACAATCCTATGAACGATTGCCAAACCAATACCTGTACCTTCATATTCTGCTTCGCTAACCAGACGGTTAAATACCTCAAATATCTTACTAGCGTACTTCACATCAAAACCAATGCCATTATCTTTTATTTCCATCAAGGTATATTCGTCTTTTTGTATAGTGGAAATCTCTATTTTAGGATTTGCTTGATCTCTCGTATACTTAATTGCATTTGATAGTATATTAACGAGCATCTGCCGAATTAATGCTTCATCTCCAAATAGAGGATGCAAGTTTGGCGCAATAGTAATTTCAACTTTTTGCGGAGTCGTAGGAGGCAATACTTCTTTTAATACCTCTGCAATTAAAGCTTTTGTATCTAAAGTAACCAAGCTAAGAGATAGTTTACCCAATCTAGAGAAATCCAAAATATCCGTAATCAGTTGACTCATTTTATTGGTACTTTCAATAATAGAGTTGATAATTTCAAGACCAAAATCCTCTAACTTATCGGTATAATCTTCTTTTAAAATTTGAGCAAAGCCCTCTATATTACGAATAGGAGATCGCAAATCATGGGAAACGGAGTAGCTAAAAGTTTCCAGATCTTCGTAAGCAAGTTGCATTTTTTTATTCAATTCTCGAATCTCATTAAACTTTTGTAATATAAACTCCTTGATGTCATCCCTCAAGTCAGTAGCTGCGTCCAATTCAAATTTTTGCCAAGGTTGGGCTGTATTATTTACCAATTCCTTCCATTTGGAAAAGGACTTTCTTGGAGATATTCTACCGTCTTTTTTAATCATCGATTTTTTAGGGCTACCCCCCCAGAAAACCTCTTGAATCTTTTCTGGTCTAAACCACAATATAAACTCATTGGGATGGAGCGCAAATTTGATAGCTAACAAACCAGTAGCTACTTCTTTATAGGCCATTGCGGGTTCATAAATATCAGGAAGTCTATTGGTTTCGAAGACAGATTCATTCGTTCGTTCATCCAACCATTCGATCAATACGGAAATGTCTGCTTCAGAAGGGGTTTGACCTATTGTAATCGTATCCTGTTCTGTAATAATTGCTACGCCCTTACAATCTATTAAATCCATGATCGTTTCGCTATGCCCTGTTAAGCCTTTCAGAATATTGTATTCTTCGCTCATTTGTTCGAAAAGTCGAGCGCGAATTAAATTTGTTTTAAGAATCGACTCTCGATGGTGGCTTGCTGAAGCAACTGCTAAATGACCAGAAAAAATCTGTCCTAAAAATTGGCAACTAACTCTGGTTCTATAATCCAAAAATTTAGGTTGATAGTGATGACAAGCAATTAAGCCCCAAAGTTGGTCATCTACAATAATCCCTACACTAAAACTTCCTTTTACGCCCATATTAGATAAGTATTCCAAATGTATTGGAGAGACTCCACGTGCAACGGCATTGGTTAAATCTAACGGGGAATTATTGTCTTCTGTTACAATAGGAAGAATTTGGGCTGGTTGCTTAATGGTATCTACTAGGATACGAACCTTATTTTTTAAATATAAATCTCTGGCTTGCTTCGGAATATCTGATGCTGGATACCTTAATCCTAAGTAGGGTTCTACAAAATCTTCTTTTGCCTCTGCTATTACTATACCATTGTATGCTTCATCGAACTGGTAAAGCATTACCCGATCATAGCCTGTTATTCGCTTCAATTCTTCCACCATTATATTAAAAATATCTTCATAAGGTGCTTTCTGAACTTTATAAATTGCTTCCCCCAAAATCAATTGATAAGTAGAGCTAATAATCTCTTTTTTAAGGGGCTCAATTTCTAAAATTAAAATATCATCTATGTTAATGTGAGCAATCAAATGATGAAAAACTTGCTGCTTTTTTTGACCGATGATCGTCCGAATTGGGTTGATAAGTTTAAAGCCATCTGGCTCTTTAACTCTTTTTGTAATTAACTCAAAAACAGATTTGGGGAGTATATCTTGTAGATTACTATTTAATAGAAATGTAGGTGTATAATCTAAAATTACTTCCGAATTATCACTTACTTGAATAATCTTGAAATCTGTTATACGACAAGCAATTAGACAGGCGTGTGCCTGTACTAAACGAATCAAATGAATGGGTTCGTTGTCACAATTGCTTAGGTCGTAGGAAACAGAATATGCCTGTAAAGGAGAATCAGCCATTAGTTAGTTGTATATTTTAATCTTGGGTTCAATAGACTTGTTTGTACATAATAAATGTCAAATATTCAATTCTTAAATTTCCAAAAAATAAACTCGATATTATTTTTCTTCATTTTGAGAAAAAGGAAATGAAATTAAACAAAATAATGAAATTGGTAGTGGTACAAATGTAAGGCTAAATGTAGGGGATACTTTGAAAGTATCCCCTACATTCGACTTCAGTTAAGCATTACATTTATAGCACTACTATGAAATTAAACAAAGTAATGATAGAATTGAAAACAGCCATTTTTATAAAAAATTCATTATCATATATTTATACGTAAAATTATATAATATAATTCATTATTTGTTTTTAAAAAATGCTTTTTAAAAGGTGTTAATGATATCGGAAAAGCCTCCATTCCCATTATTGAAGTTGTACCTTTCGGAGTAGTCGTCATAGCCAACAAGGCATCCAATCTGATTTGCGTTCCCTTCGTTAGAACAAATTTAGTTAGCTCAACGTGTAATTATCTAAAAAGAGTAGCAATATAATATTATTCGGCTTACAATGATAGCTAAAATTATTTATGATTTTTTCTAAATCCACTGGTTTTAGTATCAAAAAAATCTAAATCTGTACACACAAAAGCAGCAAATATATCATTTGTTGCTTTTGTAGCATAAAGACTACTACTCTAAATCTTTATCCACGAGTAGTTCTAAATACTCATAGAGCGTCATATCTAATTCCGAAGCTCTGGATTTTGCTCGTTTCTTGAAACTCTTACGAATACGCACGATGACCATAGGGTCTTCATCCGATGCAATCTTCGTTATAGGCTTTGAACTGGTTTTAGTTTTTGCGATAGGTTCAGGTGTTGTTTTTTCTACCACCACCTTTTTAGTTCCGGGCGTTGGAACGGTTACTTTTTTACCAATGTTCATTGCTTCTTCTCTGGAGATACCTCCACTACCTGCGGTAGATACTTTAGGTCTTTTCTTTGCCATAATAATATTGATTTAGGAACTAAGTAAATAGTTCTAAGAATTCTTTGTAAAATGCTTCGAACCGAGTCCGTTCTCCTTTCCCTTTCTGCATAAGACTTTCATAGGTATAAGGTCTCGACAGTTCTCGCACATCCTTTAACTGAGATTCAAATGTTGGAATTTTAAGGTCTTCCATAAATTCCTTTGCGTCTGCATCATCAGAAGGGCGTTTCCCTGACATGCTAAGAAAAGCCACATATTGATAAGGATATTCCTTTTCTTGTTTGTACTTCTCAATTTCTTTAATCATGTTTAAGAAACCAACAGTACTCAGGTTATCTAGTTCACCGGACTTAATGGGTATGAGCACGGTATCACACATAGCGAGTACAGAGGCAATCTTGTCGTCTCCTTCTCCATGAGTCAACCGAGGAATATCAATAAAGATAAAGTCATACTCATTTCTAGCCTGATCCAATTCATCAAATAAGTAAATAGGATTGACGAAACGAATTTTATAAGGTTCTTTTTGTTCCTCCCCATAAACATTATCCTTTTCAAATTTGCGGTACTGGTAAGCACTCGCTTGGGAATCACAATCCAAGTAGATGACTTTTTTCCCATCCTGTGCTAATGCAGTTGCTAGAAATAAACCAACCGTAGTTTTACCTACGCCTCCTTTACGGTTGGCTACTGAAATAATGCGCGCCATAGTATGTATTTGTTTAATCTTAAAAAATGATAATTAAAATGTATCAAAAGAATCAAATGATTCATTT
>ENA-ORXT01006499-ORXT01006499.1-marine-metagenome-genome-assembly--contig:-NODE-6499-length-10837-cov-8.677045_pt1 | contig 10837 bp, 8 predicted proteins | sample MGYA00237868_ERZ511482 | MGnify/ENA metagenome assembly ERZ511482
GGCGCCGGCGGGTGCGGCGCCGCGTCGGCGCGCGCTGCGGAGCGCGGGGCGCGCGGGGTAATAAAAGCGCGCGTCGCCCCTCCCCTGCCTCCCACGCGCTTGGACGACGGACCCGCCGCCGCCGCCACTCCCCACCGCTCCCGAGACGCCCGCCCCCGCCCGCCGCGGCGCGCACCCCGCGCGCCGCCGCCGCACGCGGCGCAATGGGGTGCTTTGGCTGCCGCTGCTGCATGCCCCGTCTGACGACCTATGCCGCCGTGCCGCTGCGGTCGCCGACTCCGTCGCCGCCGCCGTCGCCGCCGCCGTCGTTGCCGCTGTCGCTGCCGCCGTCGCCGCCGCTGGTGCGGCCCGTGGGAGCGCGTCCGCGTGACCCCCCCGCCGGCGTCACTGACGCTCACGGGCAGGCTGGCGGTGGCCACGACAAGCGCGGGTCGTCTGTGGGCGGCGGCGGCGGCAGCGGGGGTGCCACCGCCGCCGCCGCCGCCGCTTCGTCGGCGGCCGCGACCGTCCCCCCAATGCGGCAGCGGGGGCGGCGCGAGGAGCCCGCCTCGTTCCTCCCCCTCCCGCCGACGCCCACGTCGTCGGTCGTGCCGTCTGGCACGGGCGCCTCCTCGTCTGAGTCGGCGCCGAGCGACGCGGTCGCGCCGCTGGTCGGCGCCGCCGCGACACTGTCGGCGGCCGCGCGGCGTAGCGACGCCATTGACACGCTGGGGACGCCGGCGGCGACAATGGCGGCGGGTGCCACTGCCAAGGACGGGGAGTACGCGCGGCAAGTCGTGGCGGACGACAGTGGCGTGGCGGCGGCGGCGGTGCAGGGCGACGAGCCGGGCAGCAGCCCCACCGGCGACGCGCGACTGGGTGGCGGGCACTCCCCGCCGGCCGGCGGCGGCGGTGGCAGTGACGGTGGCGGACCATTGCCGGCGACGGTGGTCTCGGACGGAATGAGGTCTCCCCCCCCCGTGTTTCCGTCGCCGAGCAACGACATTGTCCGCCACCTGGTGCGGTCGTCGTCCTTGGTCCATGACGCGCCCGCGTTTGGGCCGCCGACCCACGGGGCCCCACCTGCGGCCGGTATCGTGACCGACACGCGCGTTACGCCCGCCCCGTGGCCGGCACCGCCGTTTGGTATTGTGGCGACTGGCGGCGGCGGCGGCGGCGGCGGTGGCGGTAGCAGTGGCGGTGACAGTGGCGGTCGTGGCAGCGGCCCCGCCGCCAGCGTCGACCAAGGCAACAGCGAGGATGATCACAACACCATTCAGCTGTTGACCTCCGAGAGGGACGGCCTCCTGCGTGCCAACGGCTCCCTCGCACACCGCAACGCGCGCGCGCGGGCGGACGCGGCCGACGCTGCTGCAACGGCCGCCGCCACGCAGGCGGCCGCTGCGGCGCACGTGGCAGACCTGCAGCGCAGCTTGGCGCTCGCGCAGGCGTCGCGCGCGCGCGACGCGGACGTGGCGCACGCCGTGGCGGACGAGCTGGACCGCTTCCGCCTGCTGCTCGAGACGGACTCGGTGCGCCTGATCAACGAGCAGGAGGCGCACCGGCAGCGCTTGTGCGTCCGGCTGGGCGCCGCCGCGGGGCCGCCCCGAAACGTGCGGCGGATCGACACGTCCCGCGGCGTCGACGTGGCGCTCGCGGCGGTGTGTGGGGAGTTGGAGGCGCGCATGTGGCAGCTGGAGGCGACAGTCAACCAGCGCGTCGCCGTGGTCGAGGCGATGAGCGCCCACGGCGACTGGGGCGACGGGGAGGGGCGCCGTCCGCCAGCTCCCGACGGCGGTGGGGGTGGCGGCGACGGGCGTGGTGGCGGCCCGAACGGGCGTGATCATGCGGCGGCAGAGAGCCGCCGCGTGGCCTCGTGGCCTCTCTCCCCGCCGCTAGGTGCCCTTGGCGCCACGGAAGGGGCGACGCGGGCGCGCCGGCACGACAATGGCGCCGCCGTGGGTGCGGCGTTGACGTACCCGTCGGCCGCCGCCACGCGGGCGGGTGGCCGCTGGCGTGACGGCGGGCGGGCGGGCGGTGGCGGGCCGCCGTCGCCGCCGTCACTGCCGCATCGCGAGACGGCGGTGGAGCGTCGGCCAGACTGGGCACCGCTGCTGCCGATGATGCCGCTGTTGCCGGCGCTGCCGGCAGAGGGGCCGCTGGTGCCCGGCGGCTCGAGCTCGACGGGCACACCGCCGGCTCCTGCAGACACCGCCGAGGCGGCGGTCGCGGCCACTGACGACAGCGCCGCCGACGCGCGGGCGGCATGAGTTTGTGATTGAGCATGCATTCCTATGCGTGGCGAGTGAGGCGATTGTGTGTGGTGGGGGGCCGTTGCTTTAACTCGGTGCGCGTGCCGTAGCGGAGCTCGTGCTTGCCACCAAAGCAGTGGCGACTGTGCCGTACCGCCATTGGTTTGGGAGAGGTGAACGCTGGCTGCCGTGGATGCGCACATTTTTGCCCACGTGCGTCGCGGCAGGTCTGCTGCATGAAGTCGACGTGCGGACCATCTCGAACCTCAGTTGTATACTGTTGCATTCTCGGTCTGAGTTGTTGCACGCACCGTAGGGGCGGCTCCACTCACGCCCAAGCGTGATTGATTCGTCTGCGTACGTCAACGCAAGAACACTGTTGGACGTGCGTGCGCATGGCACGAGTGTACGGGCAAACGACAAAAAATGCGCAAGGGAAGGAAAAACTGTTACCACAGCCCCGCAGCAACTCTTTTCGTTGAGAAAGGAGACGACAACAGAGGCAAAGGACAAGCGGCCAGCACGAACAAGCGAACAAGCGAGGCCCCGCAGCGGTGGAACCTGGCCAGCCCCCTCCTCGTCATGGCCTAGTCCCGCCGCATGAGCGCCACACCAGTCACCCAACGGTACCATGAGCGCGCTGACACAAGGGAGGGAGAAGGGAAAATACAAAGAGACGAGCAACGAAACGAGCATAGTGACCAAGGGCATGAGCGCGCACCGCAGCACCCGAACCTGCCCTGGCCGCCGCCGCTGCTGCATCACCCACGCGTCGTCCACGCACCAAAAAAAAAAACATGGTGGACAAGGCGTGCCAAGGGGTGAAGCAACCGTGTGCCGCAAGCAACCACCAACAAGGCCAACAGATGGGAGCGTACCCCGCGTCCAAAAAAAAAAAAAAAACGATGCACGAGTAGATGGATTGCATCCGACGCTCCGACAGCGGTGGATAGCGGGGGTAGTCATTCCGACCAATCCAGCTGACAGGTGAAGGGGGGTCAGGAGGGAGTACGCCCCACCCCTGCCGCCTCCGTGAGTCGCAATCGGGGAGCGCACCACCACCCACGGGGTCGATGAGCTCGAGCCGACACCAAAACGACGCGGCCGGTGCCTTGGAGTAGCGGGGGGGCCGCGCCCCCACATCTCCCCTACAAATGATGAGCGCACTTGCTGCGCGTGACCTCGTCCCACCTCATACGAAGTCTTGCAGATCCGACCAGTCTCCCAAAGGAGCCACGTCCGACCACGCAACAAGCGCGTCATCCGCCACGAGCGGGGCGAACTCGACGGGCGCCACAAGCACGGGGTCCTTTGGCGTAGCCGCAACCGCCGCCGCCGCCGCCGCTTGCACCTCCGCAGGCGTCGGCACCGCCACCGACGCCGCCGTCAACACCTCCGACGCGGCCAGCTTCTTGCGCAGCGTCTCGATCGTCCCCGCATACTGCGCGTTGAGCAGACGGACACGCTCGAGCTCCGCCGCCATCGCCGCGGCCTTACGCTCGTACTCGCCCACCGCCTTCTCCAGCTCCTTGAGATAAGCTTGGCGGCGCGTGCGGCTGGCCTTGGCCGACTTGCGGTTCATCGACAGGCGCGCCTCGTACTTCGCTGCCTTCTCTTCATCCTCCGTCTTGGGCACCACCTCGGGAACGGAAGCCACGGGAGCCTCTGGAGCCGCCACCAATGCCTTGCAACGCTCCCGGGCCACTTCCGCCTCTTGGTGGGCAAGAGCGAGTGCCGGCGAAATGGGGACCTTGTGCACACCCGAGCCGCGACGGATGCCCAGGCCTGCCGTTTGCCGCGCGGGCGACGCGGCCACCGCGGCGGGGACGCGCGCCGCCGCGCCCCCGGCGAAGACCGCACGCCACGGGGGGCCCTCGGCGGCCAGCAACTCAGCCGCCTTGTTCACATCCGCGTCGGGTGCCCCGTCCGTAGCCGGCAGCGCGCCGCCACCCGTCCACGGCATGGTGGCCGGCACCGGCGACGCGCCGCCGACGCCGACCCAGTCAATCGCGATGGCCCGGGGCCGACGGCCCGGGGGCGCCCCGCGGCAGTCCAACGGGGGCCAAAGGGGAGGAGGGGATCCCGGAGGAAGGGGAAGGAGGGGGGGGATGACGGCGGCCGGAGGAGGATGGACCTCCAGCCACCGACCGCAGTGTCCGCCGCCGACCGCGCTGGCCGCGTTGGCCGCGTTGGCCGAGCTGGCTGTGAAGAGGGAGATGACGCGGTCAATGCCCAAACAAGCGTGCACAGGGGTACGGTGGAAGCGAATTGGGTGCGTAGGGGGGGGGAGGTAGGTGCTTCCAGAAACAAACCCAAGGGCGTGAGAAGCGGAGGGTGATGAACCGACCTGCTGTCCGTCGTCTGCGCGCGTTGCCGTCACCGTGCACGAGCTTTGTGCACACGCGGCCCGCGAGGAGGCGCCTCAACAGCCCAAGAAACAGGGGGGCTCGCCGGCTGTGCCAGAAGGGGTTCGTGCCGGCCCCGCGTCCCAACGTCTCACGCTGGGTGGTTTGGAGGGGGGGGTACGCACAGGGTCACTCAGGCCACCCCCTCCCTGGCCACTTGAGCGAGGAAAAACACCGTCCTCGCTGGACACGTGGCCGTCACCGTCGGCGCCAACAGGTGCGATTCCAGCCTCTCAGGACTGGTTCTCTTCGACAGCGTTACAATCGTGGCATGTAACACGTGGTCGACGTCAAGCGGTTCCAGCTATTTTGGTGGACCCCGAGGCCAGTGGCCTCCTGACAAGGTTGGATCGGACCAAGCAGGACGCGCGATAGGGTCGGTTGAAAGAAAACACGTGGCTGAAAATATATGGCAGCAGCGCTGTCCGTCTGCCAGTTCGCACGACAGCACGCAGTTTTGGCACACACGCCTGAGAAAGTCAGTGGGCCGAGTTGCTCGGTTGCACCACTTCTGGGCGCCGCCCGTCGACCGCAATGGGAGCGAGCACTTCCCACCGCCGCACGCCGCCGACTCTTGCTCTTGGTGATTCCGCTGTTTTCAGGCGTACGACGGGCCCGACCCACGACCGTCATCCGCCGGGCCTCCCAGGTAACCCGCCGGGAGTCGCAGAGCATACCCCACTCTTTGTCTCGTCTTTCGCCTTCGGACGGGTGTCATGTTGTCTTTTCCGGTTCTAAACCACCGCGATGCCTGGCCAGGCCCGCGCAGGACCCCTACCTGAACAGATTACGTCTTGGCAATCGATTACAGGGGTATCATTGGCTTGAATTAGTTCCACATTCTTGTATGACCTCGCGATGAGCCACGTGATGGTTCAGGGCTTGGCACAGCGGCCTTGAACGGAACCTCCTGCCGCTCAGGCCTTTGATACAGCACGGATGCCTGGACGGGAAAGTTCCCGTTGACGGGCTCGTTAAACGGGACCCCCGTTCAGGCACCCGTTCAAGTGTCCACTGTTCTGACCATCCGTCGAGACACACCTTCTGCGGCCGTGGCCTTCTGCGGCCGTGGCCTTCTGCGACACATACGATTGAAGACTACTATCTGCAGTGCTTCAGTGGGCAGCTTGAAGTCGATGTGGGTTGAGTGCCAAAAGATTCTCGTTCACGACCAAGTCGAGAACAGTGTGCTTTGACTGTCGTCCGAGATCTGGCTTGTGGCTCGTTTTTCACCGCGTCAGGCGTCCTCGCTGATTACAGCCGTTCTCTCAAAAACCTCGCACGCCAGCTGATGCACCACTCTGACAAATCGGCCTCTGCGACCCCGTGAAGGCCGATTTGTCAGAGTGGTGCAACAGTTGGCGTGCGAGGTTTTTGAGAGAACGGCTGTAAGTCTACCAGAGCACCTCCATCAATACAGTTTTCCCAAAAATTGTGAATTCCAATTTTTGCGGAATGGTCCCAAATCGGTCTCTGCGGGGTCGTACAGTCTTTCTCCATTGCTGTGACGGGGTCGTAGAGGCCGATTTGGAACTCTTTTGCAACAGTTGGAGTGCGGGATTTTTGGGAGAACTGCTGTACTGTTCGACAGTTGAAGTGCGGATCTTGAGGGAAAGGGTGTCCTGACACACCCCCGCTTTCCCTCGCCTTATGAAGCACCTCACCGCACTGTCGATGGTGTGCTTGCCGGCGCCGGGGGCTTTTGAGCTCCTATGTACCGTGGTGGCTATCCGAAGCAACCCACAGGTCAAGGAACCCAACCACAGAACAGGTACTGACCTCCTGTGATGGGAGCCCGTGCCTCTTTGCATGTGCCAACCTGAGGAGACGGCGTTGCGTTCGTATATTCACATCGGGGGTCCCTTCCTCTGCTCTTGTCGCTGAAGGTCAGCGGCGGCCGACAAGAGTGCCGCCGCTGGCCAGGCAAAGGCCCACTGGTGCTGTGCTTTATGCAAAAAGGAACCAAAGCACATAGGAAAGAAGCATCACCACAGCCATCGGGGACCTGCTCCACCGCCGCAGCTCCGTCGGCCGTCTCTTGTCCAAGAAGCCACATACATCGGTCACACAACCACCAACGTAGGAATACACACATGCGCACAAACGGCGAGAACATGAAAGCCGCCTTCACGCAACAACCGTGCCGCACCGAAAAGTCATGGATCCCAACGGAGGTCAAACGGGGGAAAGGCGCACGCGAGCCGGGGGTGCCGGCTCGCCCATGGAGAAGACGACAATGGGCGGAACACCGCCAGGCCCGGACAGGCGCAACCGTCGAGGGGTCACAAGGAGAGGGTCACACTTACGCTTACAACGCGGCCGCCTGGGGAGCGGCCGCAGCCGGCAGGAAAAGACGGTGCTTAAAAGCTCCCGGCGTTAAGGAGGTCGTCGAGTAGGTCGAAACTCCCGGGCAGCGGCGCAGCGCCGCCAGCCGCCACGAGGGCGGACCGTGGCAGCACCTGACCGGCACCCACGCCCGCGGCTTGTTGGCACAGCGGGGGCGCACCGCGAGCACTCGCGAACGGCGGCCGCGCCGATGCCCGCGGGGCGCCGCCGCCAGTAGACTGCCCGACAAATATGGGTGCTTGGGAGCGCGTCCAGGGCGCAGTCGGGGCGGCTGGTGCCGCCGAGGGCGGCGGCGGCGCTTGCGCCTGCCGCCAGCCATGTGTGCCCGCCGCCGTTGCCGGCGCGTGGTGCGCCGCAGTGAACGCCGGGTGACGGGCGGCGGCGTAGGTGCGGCCGGCCGCGTCGCCCATTGCCGGCGTCGGCAAAAAATGGCCATAGAGCGGGGGCGCTCCATACGCTTGCCCGCCATGAGGCAACACCGCGTGCGCCGACGGCGGTAGCACGGTCGCGCCCATACGCCGGTCCGTGTGGGCCGACGGCTGCCCCGCCCCCCGCTCCGCCGACTGGTTGATGCGCTCCACGAGCGAGTCGCGCTCGGCCTCGGCCTTGGCCACGGCCGCTTCCAACTCCCGCACGTACACCTCGCGGTAGACGCGGCAGCCGGCCGCCGACGCCCGATTGAGTGTCAGTCGCCGCTGCTGCTTGCGGACGCCCCGCGACCGCCCCGGCACGCGCGACGTGTCGTCCGCGTCTGCCTCTTCCGGCGACTCGCGGTCGGCCGACCCCCCCGCGCCGCCGACCGAGGAGCGGGTCGCTGACGCGGTGGCGGCAGCCTTGAAGTTTTCCCGCGCCGCCTCGGCGACGCGGCGGGCGCGCGACACCCCACGAGCGCTGTGGCTCGGCACCGACACCTCGGCGGCAATGGCGTCAAGCGGCGTCGGCGTTGTCGGCGACGAAGTGACTGCGGCGGGGAGTTCACACTTGATGCCCCCGCCGCCCGCCGCCTGCCGGTAGAGGTGGTGGAGAAAGACGGACGCGGCGCCCGTGTGTTTGGGCGTCACATTGCGCGGCCGCGAGGAGGTTGGCGACGAGGGCGACGACGAGTGCGACATGGGTAAGCCCTGCTCCACGCTGCCGCTGCCGCTGCCGCTGCCGCTGCCATCACCGTCAGACGGGGACGGGGAGGCAGAGCCGCGCGCCCCCGCCCCCGCCTTGATCGCCTCCATCGGCCACGAGGCGCTCGCCGCGGCGCCGATCTCGGCCGACGCACCGGTCGCCGAGGCGATCACGTGCCGGGGAGACGGAAGTTCACAAAACGTCACTGGTTGGGGGGGTGGCGGTACGGGAGGGGGCGCCACGGGAGGCGGCGCCGGAGGCGTTGCCGTTACCGCCGCCGCCCCCACTGCCGCCATCAGCCGGAGGCGACGGGCCTCGCTACCCGCCTGGAAGGCGCCCGCCACTGCCTTGCCCTCCTTGGCCCCGCACTCGACGCCCCCGGTGTTGCAGAGGGCACGTGCGTCGCCGCTGACGTGGCCGCCCCCGCCTTCAGCCGTCGCGGCCGCCACGGCCGCCAAAAAGTTGTCATCTGCAAAAGGTGCCGCGTCGAGCACCGTCAATGCCATGATGCCCCCTGCAAGGTCGTCATCCGGCGTTTCCGCTGGCTGCAGTGTCGCCGCAGGCGAGGGCCTCCAGCGGAACAGCGCGGCAAACAAAAGCTCCCGCCAGCCTGCTGTGCAGAGGTAGGACGGCACGAGCCCAGCTGGTGCGTGGGCGACCGGTAGAGGTGACACGAGCAGGGGAAAGCAACAGCGTGGGTGGGAGAGAGCGGCAGGCAACGTGGACAATGGTCTTGAGAGCCGCTCGGACACAAGGAATGGCCAGTGGCCACGCCTTTGCGCGCGACGTCGACGGTCAACGGAGACCGGCGCGCCACGAGCGCAGTCAACGGCGCGGTTGGAGGCGCGGTCAGAACGCACCGACAAACAGCCGTAGCAAGAACAACCGCAGCCAGGGAGGATGCCGCACGCCCCGCTAGGTCGGTGAGGGGTCGCTGCCGTCCAGCTCGAGCACGCCCAACGGGGTGTAGTGGATTACGAAGGAGCGCCCGTGACAAGCGTCGCGGTCAGTCAGGGAGGTGAGATCTGGCGGCGGGACGATGGTCAACGCGCTCACAGTCGATGAGCGACTACAGGCTGCGAATGGGCTCTCAACCTGATCGGCGCGTCCCCACCGCTCATGTAAAAGAGTTGGCGCAAAAACCGCCCCGCCCGCGTGCACCGCAAGCGGGAAACACGCAGCGGCGTCTCCCACCCCTAGCACACACCCCGCATCAGTCTGGCGGCAGACAGGGTTGATGCCCGCCGGTCGACCGACGTTCGCTGCAGCCCCCAGGGCGTGCCACGCGGCCTTCGCGCTGCGGTGAGGCACGCCCTGCCTCGTCCCGCCCTTTTTGGGCACCAGAGCACACCCCCAAGCTGATTGTCTTGGCGTGGTTGGTATGTGCTCTCGGGCGGGGCGCACTGGTCCCGCCCAACGCCTCCTGTCGACAAACGGGTGGACCCGGGGGCCGCGTCGCGGCCACGACGGACACCTCGACTGGCCACGCGGTCCAGAACTGGATGGAGCCGCCTGCGGGGCCGGGGAGGCCATGCAACCAAAGACGCGGTGGCTGGGCCCATCAAACACAGCAAGGAACCCCGCGTCAGCCCGTTGCGCTCGTCCGAGGAGTGGGCGGCGGGTGGGCGCGCGTGGACGGCCCTGCGCAGCGCGCCCGCAGACTTTGTCCTGACGCCGTCTGACGGGCCCCTGCGCCTACTTTTTGGACGCAAGCAGTCCAACTCCGGGAGGCTCTCGGGCCGCAGGAGGCCCACTGGGCCCTTTTTTGATGCAGCACGCGTGCACCCGCGGGCTTCGTACGGCGAGCCTATGCCCGTGCGCCATCCAGCCAAACGACCACAAAGACGTGAGGACCGGCCCCCGGTTGAAAGCTCCTCAGGCTGATTCCCTGCACTGCCGCCGTGTCTGCCACGCCTGTCCAGTAGCTTGGCTCGGAGACACGCCGACCGTTCAATTAGCAGCTCCGTCCGCCCGCCTTCGTGCGGGGCTCGGCCACCCGTGGCACGCAACAACGGGGGCCACGGAGGGGCTGGCAGCGGGCCTCTGTGAACCGCTCTCTCTGCTCAAAGTAGTGGAAGGAGGACGTTCGAACGGGCGGCAAAAGTGTTTTGAGCAGACATGGCGATGCGCGGAGCAATAGTGCGAAAATGACAGAAAGAGGTTTGAGAAATACCTGACATGTGCTGAATCCATATATTTAGGATGAATACAATATGAGACACCCCATTTCCAGAGTAACATGCACGAGAAGGGGTAGAAACAGAGAACCGCAACTTCCGTTGTGTTGCATCGCAAAGCAAGAGATAGGCATCGCAACGGTGAGCGGTCTGGCGCATTCGGTGCAAAACGAGAAAATAGCCTATGGAGCGCGAGAAAAGCGCTTGGCTCCCGGTCCGGGACACGCTCCGAGTCTGTGGAGCCGAGTTGGTCGCGCCGCAATATGGCGCCACATGGCTTTGGGCCAAGCCATGCGGCGCCACAAACCCGGCACCACAAAGTCAGAGCGTGTCCCGGACCAGGAGTGAGACAGAACGCACACGGATCAGAGCTCCAGAGTAATCCAGCCGAGGCACTCGGCTGTACTAGTCAGAATGGCCAAAACCGCCTGTCGTCTGCCATCACCTGTCTGGAGACATTCAAAGATTGCCGACGCTCTTTCAAATTCTTTGGTGCGCTTGTGTAACGTGTCTGCGGTAGCACGACAGAGACTCAAGGGTACATGTTACACCGTCAGGGTTG
>ENA-ORXT01006502-ORXT01006502.1-marine-metagenome-genome-assembly--contig:-NODE-6502-length-10832-cov-8.477452_pt1 | contig 10832 bp, 12 predicted proteins | sample MGYA00237868_ERZ511482 | MGnify/ENA metagenome assembly ERZ511482
CCCCCAGCGGCACCGGCGCGCAGCTGTCGCTGGGCGGCTACGCCGGCCTGATGATCGGTCTGGAGGAGGGCGTGGAGATCAACGTGGCGGGGCTGAGCGCCGGGGTGGACCTGTGGCCGCCGGCGATCAAGCTGCCCGGTGTCGGCAGGCTCGGCTTCCCCGACACGCGACGCTACGTCCTGCGCGACTGAGACGGCCGCCCTGCTCCAGCCGCCGCCTCGACGTGCCGCCCGGCATCGGGTCCGCACCGTGCTCACCCTGGACCGAAGCGCAGCAGGCTCGCGTGTACGCGGGCGCGATGCGCGCCCGCCTGCAGGCACCGAACTGCCGCGGCCTGCAAACCCGCGGGTTCACCGACCGCTACACTCGTGGCGCAGGGAACACGCGCCGTTGCCGCTGGACGCGCGTTACCGGCCCAGGCCCGCCTACCGCGCGCGCTGCAGGAAACGCTCGGCACGCCCCGAGAGTCAGGCCGACACCGGGCGCCGGGCCGCGAGCGGGAAGCTCATCCATCGTCCTCGTGGCGTGCCAGAACCGACACCCCGTCCGCCGGATCCGCCGTCACGTGCAGGGCGATCGGGCGGCAGCACACCTGGCAATCCTCGATGTAGCTCTGTTCCACGACCGAGGTATCGACCTGGATCTCGAGCGGCTCGCCGCAGTACGGGCAGGTGATGTCGTGCTCGACCAGGCCCTCGATCATGCCCCCCATCATCGGGCCGCCCCCGCATCGCCAGGCCCGGCACCGTGCGCCGCACCGTGTCGCGGCACCCGCACCGCGAGCAGCAACGCCACCGCCCCCAGCAGCACGAACCAGGCGAGCGACCATTCGCCCATCGAGAAGCCGAGGAAGGTCCACACCACCTCGGCGCAGTTGCCGTCACCCTTGAACAGCAGCGCGAGCACCGCCAGGGGCGACTCGTTGTCCAGCCAGTACTGCAAGCCCAGACCGCACTCGGGAACCTGTTCCGGTGGCAGGTGCTGCAGCCAGACCTGGCGCGAGGCGGTGACGATGCCGCCGAGCGCGCTCAGCACGGCGACGATGGCCAGGGCGCGTTGCCACACCCTCGCCCGCTGCGCGAACAGGCCGAGCAGCGCGGTGCCACCGAGCAGGAAGTAGAACAGCCGCTGGGTGATGCACAGCGGACACGGTTCGAGGTACTCCACGTACTGCTGGTAGTACGCGTAGGCGAGCAGTGACGTCACGCTCAGCAGCATGAAGCCCCAGAGCGGGCGCCGGCTTTGTGAAGGGATCATCCGACCCATGGTAGTGCAGGAGGCTGGTGCGACGGCCTAGTGCAGCAGGAAATGGTCCATGAAGTAGCGGCCACCCTTCAGCGCGATCGTGGCGACCGCCATGGTCTCGCCCACGTCGCGCTCGAAGCGCTGGTGCCAGACCATGGTGAAGCTGCGCGGCTTCCTGAAGATGCACACCAGTTCGCGCACGCCCGGTGCCCCCAGCGCCTGACCCTGCCGCTCGCACAGGGACAGGAACGCCGTGTCGTTCAGCGTGCCCTTGAGCGCGACCGAGAAATGGCGTGCGTGCAGGGCGTAGTCACGGCGAGCGAAACCCGCCATGGCATCGTCCATCATCGGCTCCGCGATACGCAGGGCTTCGTCATCGTCCAGTTCGAGACAGCTCATGCGGCCGATGATAGCCCCGCACGGGCACCCGTGACGCATCCGGCACGCATTGGCGCCGGATGCGACCGGATGCGGCGGCGGGTGCGCGACTCAGTCACGGTTCTGCTTGCCGAGACGGAAGCCGTGGTACCACTCCTTCTCCAGCTCCTCGCTGGCGAAGTAGGAGTGATGGCAGTTGGACGGCGTGGTGCCGCGGATGCCGGCCTCCATGCCGGCCTTGCGGGCGGCGGCATCGTTGACGTTGTCGAGCGGCTTGAACGCTTCCGAGATGACGGTGTTCAGCCCTACGAAATCGAAGGTGCGGTTCATCAGTGATACGGCTCCAGACCAGGGTGTGCGAGGAGAAGTCCTCGATGTCGGCAGGACCGTAGCACGCGCCCGGACACCTTCATGGGCACTGGTTCCCGTTACGCCACCGCGCTGCCGCCACCGCCCCGCAACGCGTCACACCCCGTCCGCATCGCTCTCCTCATCACCTCCCAGGTCCCCGACCGTCGCTCCCCGACGCACCTGCGCGAGCGCGTTCTCGGCGAAGCCGATCCGGGTCAGCGCGACCCGCGGTAGTCGCGTGTCGAGCCACAGCCCCACGCCTGCGGAGCCGGCCAGCACCAGATCGGCGGCCCGCAGGCGGGTGCCCTCGCCGAACAGCGACAGGTTGGCATCGCGAGTGGCATCGGAGCCCCCGTTGGTGATCACCGCGTGCTCGAGCCGGTTGTCGCCGGTGCTGCCCAGCAGTTGCACGCCGGCCCAGAAACCGGGCTCGAACGTGGTGCCGCGCAACACGACCGGTGCCTCGACCGACCCGAGCGCCTGCAGCGTGCCGTCGGCATCGACCAGCAGCCGCGACGCCGCCGGGAAGCGCAGCTCGGCACCGGCCAGCACCTCGAGGGCACCGGACACCAGCAGGCCACCGTCCAGCACGTAGTGGGTGGACAATGCCGGCAGCGAGAGCGACGTCTCCCGTTCCAGCCGGGTGCCCGTCAGCACGACGCCTGCGCCACGGTCGAAGACGGTGCCCCCGTCGAGTGCCGCCACCGCCTCCAGGGGCAGTCGCATGGCCGCGCCCGATCCACCGGCGATCCCCCCGCCGACGACGCCACCGAGCGTGGCACCCTCGCTCACGTCCACACCGATGATGGCGTCCCGGATCTGAACCTCCTCCAGACGGTGCAGCACGGCGGACTCGATGCTCACGCCACGCCACCAGCCCGGTTGCACGTTCGTGCCCGCCAACGTGACCGGAACGAGCGCATCGCCCAGCGCCACCAGCGTGGCCCGTTCGCGCACCCGCAAGCCGACCCCGGCATCGGCCAGCAGCGTGGTACCGGCGGCCACGGACAGCTGTGCGTCGCCCACCACCTCGAGATCGGATGCCAGGCGGTAGCACGGCTCGTCCAGCAGCAGGTCGGCCTCCACTCGCACCGGCAAGGTGGTCGAACACGCCGCGTCCTGCACCGTGATCACCAGCGGGTCCGCGCCGACCGGATCGCCCTCCAGCGGCTCGAGGATCAGCTCCACGGTCTCGTCGAGCTCGGATTCCACATCCGAGAACACCTGCAGGTCGATCGTGCGCGCACCGCCCTGCCCGTCCTCCCAGACCAGCTGTCCCTGCACCTTGCTCAGATCGCCGCCCGGGGTGGCCGTGCCCCCGCCGATCAGGTACCTGACCACGGTGCGGCCGGCACCCGGGCCGGTGCGCACCACCTGTACCGGCACGTGCCGGTTCGCCTCGCTGACCGCGATGGCGGTGGCCGCGAACTGCACCCCCGGCGTGTCCGGCAGCGCGGCACCCAGCGCGACCGGCTCCTGCGCACCCGGAGCAGGACCGGACCCACCGCCGTCATCTCCTCCGCTGCCGCCGGAGCAGCCGGACAGCGCCGTCGCGATCCCGAACGCCAGGCACAGGGTACGGGTGATGCCTCGCGGGGCGGGGGCGGACGGCGCGCGAACGGGTGAAGCGAAGACGGGCATGAGGCGACTCGGCCGGTGGCGATCTCAGGCAGGATCATCGGCCGCAGGAGGTCGGGACTGAAGCGACAGGGCCGCATCCGACAGCCCCGCCGCACGCGCGAACCGGGGGGCGACGGTCGCCTCGGCCGCCACCATGGACGCACTGCGGGGCCCCGCATCGCGCGTCAGCCGGGCGATCAACGGCGCCTCCGGCAGGTTCTTCCAGTACTTCACCGGCATCTCGGCGCGCATGGCGTCCAGCTTGAGACGGGACGGGTTGAAGATGTTGGCGAAGTACTCGCACCACAGCGCCTCCATGCCGTCGTCGCGGCACAGCGCCTCGCGCGAGCCACCCGCCCCGAACCGCAACCGCTCGGTGTCCCAGTGCAGGCTCAGGTCGGGGGTGACGATCGAGAAGCGCATCGTGGTGAAGCGTCGGCAGAAGAACCCGGCCGCCAGCCGCTCGATCCGGTGGTCGGGCTCGAACCAGGCGCTGTAGTGGGGTTCGGGCACGCCGGGAGTGGCGCGAAAGCGCACGAACGCGTGCATCTTGTGGCGATCGCGCGACACCGCCTTGCCCCAGCGATGCAGCGTGTGGACATCCGCATCGGCCGCGTTGTCCAGCAGCCGGGGCTCACCGTGCTGCAGCCGCCACAGCACCCGGTACAGCAGAGCGAAGCGCTGGGCCGAGCGGTTACACGCCACCCGCTCGGCCAGCTCCACGAAGGCGGCCGGCACACGTGGCGCGTGAACCGGCGGTCCGGTACCCACGCACGGTTCCCCGCCACCGCCCGCGAACAGGTCGTGCGCGAACCCGTCGGCCGGCCCCGCCGCCCGCGCGGCATCGTCGCAGGGGGACCCGCCCCGCCCGGACTCGGTGTCGTGGCGCGCCGTCCAGGTCACCGACTCCGGCCGCACTCCCTGCCCGAGCAGCCGACGCGCCACATCCCGCCAGCCGGACGCATCGGCGGGGTGCGCCAGCTCGACCCGCCTCACGCCGCGCCGCTCAGCCGAACAGGTCGAGCTGGGCGCGCTTGCCGAGCAGCTGCGATCTGAGCCCCGGAGCGTCCAGACGAACGCCCGGTGTCCAGTCGCGCGCGATCACGAACGGCTTCATGCGCGTCACCGACCCGGCGATGCGCTTCAGGTCCTCCAGCCGCAGCGCCGCCACCGCCCGGCTGGCGATCACCCGCTGCACCCCGCGCGACCCCAGCCCCGGCACGCGCAGCAGCACCTCCCGCTCGGCGGTGTTGACGTCGACCGGAAAGCGGTCGCGGTGCTTGAGCGCCCAGGCAAGCTTGGGGTCCAGCGCGGTGTCGAGCATGCCGTTCTCGCCGCCGGCGACGATCTCGTCGACCCCGAACCCGTAGAAGCGCATCAGCCAGTCGGCCTGGTACAGGCGGTGCTCGCGCACCGCGTCCACCGGTTCGAGCGGCAGGGCGCGCGAGGCGTCCGGAATCGGGCTGAAGGCGGAGTAGTACACCCGCTTCAGGTCGTGATCGTCGTACAGCTGCCGGCTGCAGGCCAGCAGCTCGCCGTCGTCGGCCGCATCCGCCCCGACGATCATCTGCGTGCTCTGGCCGGCGCTGGCGAAGCGCGGAGCGCTGCTGCCGGCGCGGGAACGATCCTGTCCGGCATCTCGCGCGGTGCGGATCGCCGCCATCGAGCGCTGGATGCCGTCGGCACGCTTCTGCGGCGCCAGCGCGGCCAGGCTGCTCGCACGCGCCAGCTCCACGTTGATGGACAGCCGGTCGGCGTAGCGTCCGGCGCGCAGGAGCAGGTCCCCGTCGGCTTCCGGGATGGTCTTCAGGTGGATGTAGCCGCGAAAGTCGTGCACCTCGCGCAGGCGCCGCGCCACCTCGACGATCTGTTCCATCGTGTAGTCGGCATCGCGGATGATGCCCGAGGACAGGAACAGCCCCTCGATGTAGTTGCGCGCGTAGAAGGCCAGCGTCAGCTCGACCACCTCGTCGACCGAAAAGCGCGCCCGCGGCACGTTGCTGGACGAGCGGTTGACGCAGTACAGGCAGTCATAGGTGCAGAAGTTGGTCAGCAGCACCTTCAGCAGCGAGATGCAGCGGCCATCCGGTGCGTAGGAGTGGCAGATGCCGTGCCCCTCGGTCGACCCGATGCCACGCCCGCCACGCGAGTCGCGCCGCTCGGCCGCGCTGGACGAGCACGAGGCGTCGTACTTGGCCGCATCGGCCAGGATCGCGAGCTTGCCCCGCAGGCGGATCGGCAGCGTGTTGGTGTCCATCCATACAGTGTATGAATGAACAGTGGCCAGTGCAAGCCGACAAGGGGCAAGCCGTTCAGCTGTAGGCGTGCAGCCGGTTGTACAGCGTCTTGAGACTGATGCCGAGCATCTTCGCGGTCTTCTCCTTGTCGCCACCGTGGTGGTCGAGCGTGGCGTACAGGAGCTCCTTCTCGATCTGCCAGAACGTCTTGCCGATGAACTCGCCGATCTGCTGGTGCCGGGTCTCCGCGGCGCTGTTCTCGTCCAGCCCGCGCAGCTCGATGCGCGGCGAGGCATCGCTCTCGATGCAGGCGCGGTGCAGCGCGTTCTTCAGCTCGCGCACGTTGCCCGGCCAGCCGTGATCGACGATCGCCCGCTTCGCCTCCTCGGACAGCTGCTTGTGGGAGCCGTTGCGCTCGTTGATCTCCTGCAGCAGGTAGGCCGCTATCGCCAGCTTGTCGTCGCTGCGCTGCTGCAGGCGGGGCACGCGGATCGAGAACTGTGCCAACCGGTAGTAGAAGTCCTCGCGCAGCGCACCCGACTCGAGCGCCTCCTTGACCGGCGAGCGCGCGATGCCGATGACCGCCACCTTGGCCCGCACCGGCTGCACCCCGCCGGTGCGGATGAACTGCCCGTTGTCCATGTAGGACAGCAGCCGCGCCTGCAGTTCGCGCGACAGCGAGGTCAGGTCGTCCAGCACCAGGGTGCCGGCCGCGGCCTGTTCCAGGTACCCCTGGTGACGCGCCTCGCCGGTGGCGGAATCCTCGACGCCGAAGAAACGGCTGTGGGAGGACTCGTCCTGCTCGCCGGCGCAGTTGACGGTGATCAGCCGGCCGAGCCGACGGCTGCGCACGTGAACGGTCTCGGCGACCGCGTTCTTCTCGGTGCCGGTGTCGCCCTCGATGATGACCAGGCACTTGGCCATGTTGGCCGCCTGGCGGATCATGGTGCGCAGGTCCTCGCTGGCCTCGCCGGTGCCGACGCCGATCGTGGAGGTGTCCACGCGCGGCGCGGTGTAGCTCTGCAGCTGATCGGCACTCAGGCGTGCCGAGGCGCGCGCCTCGATGGCGCGTGTCATGGTGCGCTTGATGTCGTCGACGCGGATCGGCTTGGGCAGCATGTCGAACGCCTTGGCGCGGATGCACTTCACCGCCACCTGCTGCGAGGAGTCGCCGGTGATGACCACGAAGCTGGGCCGCACCGTTTCCTGGAGTTCTGCCATGAACTCCAGACCGTCCCCGTCCGGCAGATTGACGTCCACCAGCATGATGGCGGGCTCGCGCACCTCGATCAGCCGGCGCGCCTCCTTGATGGACAGGGCGATGTCCACCGCGTAGCCCAGGGCGGTGACCACGCGCCCGAGCGCGTTGGCCAGCGTGGTGTCGTCCTCCAGCACGATGGCGTAGTCGGCAGGGCCGGCGGCGGGAACGGCCGCATCGACCGCGGCCTGTCGGGTCTTGGACGCCATGTCAGTAGGAATGCCGTTGCCACATCGTGAAAGAAGGAATTCGGTTGCCGGGTGCCGGGCAGAACCCGGCGGGATACGTACAATTTACTCCACTGCCAGCGGCCTGTCCGGCCCCGGCCCGCGACGAGCATGCCCGATCAGGATGGAAGAGACCGTTCCCGAGTTCGCCGATCCCGCCGACACGGCGCTGGTCAGCATCGCCGAGCTGTGGGCCTCCTTCGTCGGACACGTCCCCTACGTGATCGGGGCGGCGGTGGTTCTCGGGGTGACCTGGGCGGTGGCACACCTGGCCGGCAGGGCCGGCAAGCGGGCCTTGCGCCGGGTGCGTCGCCGCGAATCGCTCAAGGATCTGATCGTGCGCCTGATCACGTTGGGCATCTGGGTGCTCGGGCTGCTGCTCACCGCCATCGTGCTGTTCCCCGGGCTGACCCCCTCCAAGGCGCTCGGCGGGCTGGGGCTGCTGTCGATAGCGGTGGGTCTGGCCTTCAAGGACATCTTCGAGAACTTCTTCGCCGGCATCCTGATCCTGTGGCGCTTTCCGCTGGAGCGCGGCGACTTCATCGAGTGCGAATCGCTGACCGGCCGGGTGGAACGCGTGCTGGTGCGCATGACCTACATCAGGAAGACCAGCGGCGAGCTGGTGGTGGTGCCCAACTCGTTCCTGTTCAACAACCCGGTCACCGTGCTGACCAGCCTGCCCAGGCGGCGGGTGACCGTCATGACCGGCATCGCCTACGGCGAGGACGTGGCCAGCTCGATCGAGGTCATCGAGGCGGCGACCCGCGGGTGCGGCACGGTCATGGACGATCAGCCGGTGGAGATCTTCGCCGACGCGTTCGGCGCCTCCAGCATCGACATCGCGGTGACCTGGTGGACCGGACCGACGCCGCTGGAGGAGCGCGCCTCGCGCTCCGAGGTGGTCACCGCGGTCAAGCGGGCGCTGGACGAGGCCGGCATCGAGATTCCGTTCCCGTACCGCACGCTGGTGTTCAAGCGTGACGAGGAGGAGGCCGCGGCACGCATCGCCGGCCGGCAGGAGGACGCATGACCAGTCCACGCGCCGGTACCGGCGCCCCGCCGCTGTCCGACGCCCTGGAGGGCGAGGACGGACTGCTGTCCACGACCGACACCGTGTCCGAGGCACTGGCGCAGGGCCGCGGGCGCGGGGCGCACCAGCCGCTGAAGATTCCCCCGAGCGGCTGGTGGGACGTGTTGCGCCGGGTGTTCGCCCGCATCAACGAGGAGAACGTCGGCGTGCTGGCCGCCGGCAGCGCGTTCTACGCCATGCTCGCCATCTTCCCGGCACTCGGGGCGATCGTCACGTTGTACGCCTACGTGTCGGACCCCTCCGACGTGCAGGCGCTGTTCGACCGCGTCGCCGGCATCCTGCCCGCGGACGTTGCGGACATCTTCAACGAACAGCTCACCTCCCTGGCCTCGCGCGAGCAGCAGCGGCTGGGCCTCGGCGTGCTGGTGAGCGTGCTGTTCGCGGTATGGAGCGCGCGGCGCGGCGTGGACGCACTGGTGCGGGCGGTGACCGTGGCCTATCGGGAACGCGAGGATCGCGGCTTCATCCGGATGAACCTGCTGACCTACGGCCTGACGCTCGGGGCGGTGATGGTGATCCTGACCACGCTGACGCTGCTGGTGATCCTGCCCACGGTCATCGAATGGCTGCCGATGTCGCAGCTGCTCACCTCGCTGGCCCGCGCCGGCAGCTGGGTGGTGTTCGTGATCATGATCATGACGGCGATCGGCGTGCTCTACCGCCTCGCCCCGCCGCGGCGGCCGGCACGCTGGCGCTGGCTGTCGATCGGCGCCTCCACCGCCACCCTGCTGTGGGTGGTGGGCTCGGCCGGCTTCTCGTTCTACGTGGCAAGCTTCGGCAGCTACAACGAGACCTACGGCACGCTGGGCGCCATCATCGTGCTGCTGCTGTGGTTCTACCTGAGCGCCTACGCCATCCTGCTGGGCGCCATGATCAACGCCGAGCTGGAATTGCAGACCGTGCGCGACACCACCGTGGGCGGGCCGCGTCCGTTCGGCGAGCGCGGGGCGGTGGTGGCGGACACGCTGGGCAAGGTGGCGGGGGAGCAGGGGTAGCCGGGGTCGAGTCGGACCCGGTGATCCTGCGCGCGCAAGCAGTACGTCTCGAGCTACGGAATCACTTTAGAGTGCTTCGCGTTCGCTGTCAGGAGCGGAGCCGCATTCTCCACCGCCGACGCGGCGATCAGGGCATCGGCCAGCTGGATGCCGTGCGAGAGCGCGCAGCTCTCGATGTACAAGCTGGCACGATGTCCGATGTCCTCGTCCAGCGGCAGCACCCGCCAGTGCTGCTCGCGCGACGTGAGCCGGAGCTCGTGCTTGTCACACATGCCCTGCACGAGCTCCGTCCAGGTAATGATCGACAACGGCGGCTCGACGGCTTCCAGAACGGCCTTGCGGGCGCACGCCCTGCCGCGCAACAGCCACATCAGCACATCGGTGTCGACGAGCGTCACGAGCGCCCTGAACGGCCTTCACGCTCGCGCCTGACCCAGGCACCCACATCGTCCATGTCGTCCCGATCCTTCCACATGCCGAAAGCTGGCAGCTCGGCGCTTGGCGGCGCTTCATCCTCGATCGCAACGCTGACCAACCGAGCGCGCGGTCGGCCTCTCGACGTGATGGTCACCCTGATCCACCCAGCCCAGAATCTCGCACATTGCGTGTCCTGAACTCCTTGATGCTGATGTTCATGACCTGGTCTTGGTATGGATTACACTTTCAAGTGTGCATCTTGAGTTGTTTGTTCCTGATCGATCCCGGAGTCCGTGGATGGCTATCCACCCTTTCTCGATCGACTCCGCGTACCGGAGTCGCCGGTCGGGGTCCTCAGTTCATTGCATCTAGATTCTCTATCTCGATCACCGGCCCCTTTCCCTCGAAGTAGACTTCGCCTTCCCGATAGTTTTTCAAACTCTGCCCGGTGATCGGCTCTCCGTCGACGGTCACGTCATGGCCGAGCCGGGCGGCGAGGGAGGTGGAGGATTCCTCCGGGTCAGCGAAGAACAGGTGGAATGTGGACTGATCGGACCGGATCACTTCGGTGTTGCCCCAGCGGTTCCCGGCCAACTGACGGATGGGACCGTCGGCTGAGCTGCCGATCCGGCGTCCACGCGACAGCGCCAGCAAACCAGGGCCGGATCGTTTGACGATCGGTCGGGTCGAACGGGGTCAGGGTGTCCGTGTCAGGTGAGCCAAGGGTGTGGGAATCGAGCCGGCCCGTCAGCCCGGACGCGGATCGATCGATACCCCCACCGCGTCCGGGTCGATCAGCAGCGCCATCATCGTCGACCAGTCCGGCACCCGGAACGTGTTCATGTACACGCGCATCTGCTCCCACAGGTTCTTCTTCGTGCGCCTCGCCGTGCGCGCCTCGCGGTACACCCGGCAGGCCTGTTCCTGGATCTGATCGACCAGGAAGGCCAGCATCGTCATCATCCCCAGCGTGCTGGCCAGGTGCTGCTTGCCGTGTCCGTCGTTGCGCCCGTA
>ENA-ORXT01006503-ORXT01006503.1-marine-metagenome-genome-assembly--contig:-NODE-6503-length-10831-cov-12.376976_pt1 | contig 10831 bp, 3 predicted proteins | sample MGYA00237868_ERZ511482 | MGnify/ENA metagenome assembly ERZ511482
ATGATTGTTGCCGACAAGAAGAAGCAGGTTTAATCAAAATGCATCATTTCCCATTATTAACACAACCTGATGTTACCTTTTATTCTAGCATTACCAATAGCCCAATCCAGATGGATAGCATGGCGATTGCTAAGAATTCAACAGCCGTTTGTTGTAATTCTGTAGATTTTCCAAAGATGGTTTGCACCGTTTATAAAGATGGGGCTAGAATCTTTATTGAAGTCGGTACCAATGCCACCTGTACAAATTGGATACAAGATATTTTAAAAGACCAAAAACATTTAGCAATTAGCATAGATACTAAGGGAAAAACGGCGGTACAATCTATCGTATCATTAGTTGCCCAATTAGCGAGTCATGGAGTAGATTTGGATTTATCTAAATTATATCCCGAACAAAAAACGAGCAAACCAGCTCGTCGTTTTTTAAAGAAAATCATCTCAGGCGGCAAGCGAATATTTGATATTTTATTAGCGGAAGAATTACAAGCGCACTTTAAACAGGTACAGGTAGCAAAAATTCCTGCTGCCCTCGTTGCCACTTCTGCTAAAAAAAGTAGTACTTTGGACCTTGTGCAGCAAGCAGCAACATCACATAGTAAGCGTCAACCGTCGACCCTTGTTCTTCAAGCGTCAACTATAAACAAAAACATGGAAGTAAGCACGATAAAAACAGTTAGTACTACGAAACCAGCAATTGGTGAAAATGGTCTAGCTATAAACGATTTTTCCACAGGCAAACATTTGGCAGGAAAAAACATAATCTTTACCCAACAAGATTTAGAGGAATTTGCGAATGGAAAAATTGCCAAAGTATTCGGTCAAGAATATGCAATTATAGATACTTATAGTCGCCGAGTAATGCTCCCTCAAGACCCTTATTTACTGGTAAGTCGAGTAACAGGTTTGAAAGGAAAGATGGGCGAATACAAACCGTCTACTATGCAAACGGAATACGACATTCCGCACAATGCTTGGTTTACCACAGATAGACAAATTCCGTGGGCAGTGTCTGTAGAATCGGGACAATGCGATTTACTATTGATTTCTTATTTGGGCATTGATTTTCAAAATAAGGGAAATTTAGTCTATCGTTTATTGGATTGCACCTTGACCTTCGTAGATGATTTACCTTTTGAAGGACAAACTTTACGTTATGATATTTCTATCAATTCTTTTGTTAGAAATGGCGAAAATTTATTGTTTTTCTTTAGCTATCGTTGCTATGTGGAAGATAGATTGGTCTTAAAAATGGATGGCGGTTGTGCCGGCTTTTTTAGAGACGAACAATTGGAAGAAGGTAGCGGTGTAGTCTATACAGATGCAGAAAATAAAATTCGTCAAAACGCAACTAAGAAATATTTTACGCCATTATTAACGAGTCCGAAAACGTCCTTTTCGATAGAAGATTTGCGCCACTTAATTAATGGCGATATGGAAAAATGTTTTCAAGAGGAAAGCTATTTTTTAGATGGTCGAAATCCTTCGCTACGCCTACCACCAGAAAAAATGTTAATGATTGACCGCATTACTTCTGTAGATAGTACGGGTGGTGCTTATGGTCTAGGTTACATTGTAGCAGAGAAAGATCTACATCCTGATGATTGGTATTTTCCTTGTCATTTTAGAGATGATGAAGTTTTAGCGGGTTCTTTACAAGCAGAAGGAGGCGGTAATTTATTGCGCTTCTTTATGTTGTATTTAGGTTTGCAAAGATTAACCAAAGACGCTCGTTACCAACCTGTTTTTGACCTACCCCAAAAGGTAAGATGTCGCAAACAAGTAACGCCTAGCAAAGACACTAAATTAATCTACAAATTAGAAATTAAAGAAATTGGCTTAATTCCAAACCCTTATGTCATCGGTGATTTAGAGATTATTTCTAATGGCGTAGTAACGGTACACTTTGAAAACTTAGGTTTGCAATTAAGAGAAAAATCGAATCCTAAATATTTAGAAACAACGGCGGACGTTTATGTTGCTCCTCGTTCGGAAGGGGCATTATTAAATGAAAAAGCGATTACGACTTTTGCTTTAGATAATTTGTCGGAATGCTTTGGAGAAGAGTTTGCGGTGTACGATGGTCGCAAAGTTTCCAGACAACCCAACACCGACTTACAGGTTATTTCTAGAATTTTAAAAATAGATGGCGAGCGACATAATTTCAAACAACCTGCCACAGCGTATGCAGAATATGATGTGCCTGTAGATGCATGGTACTACGATCAGAATTCGGCAATCACCATGCCCTACTCTATTTTGATGGAAATTGCTTTACAACCTTGTGGTTTGTTAGGCGCATATTTGGGTAGCACTTTAAAATTCCCAGATAAAAATCTCTACTTCCGTAATTTAGATGGCGAAGGCGAAATGTTTGACTTGCCAACAGGCACCGATTTTAGAGGAAAGACGATTACGAATAAAGCAGTCCTTGCTTCTTCGGTTGCTTTAGGTGGTACGATTTTACAAAATTATACTTTTGAATGTGCGGTAGATGGACAGGTATTTTATAAAGGAAAATCCTCTTTTGGTTTCTTTCCAGCGGATGCACTTGCTTCTCAAGTAGGTTTGGATAAAGGGGAAGAAGTATTACCGTGGTATAAGACGGAAAATCTCTCCTCACAAGATTATATGCAAATCAAATTAGATTCGCTGTATGGTAAAATGAAATTATTTAAAGCCCCTGCCAATAAGCCACATTATCATTTAGCTGGCGACCAATTACTATTGTTAGATAACCTTCGAATTGCCAAGGACAGTGGTCAGTATGGCAAAGGTTATATCCATGCAACGAAATTTGTCAAACCGTATGAATGGTTCTTTACTTGCCATTTTTATCAAGATCCTGTGATGCCTGGTTCTTTGGGTGTGGAGGCGATACATCAAGCGATGCAGGTATTCGCTTTGCAACAAGATTTAGGGAAGGACTTTAAATCGCCAAAATTTGTTCAACTACCGAATCATAAAACGAATTGGAAATATCGTGGGCAGATTTTGACGCATGTGAAAAATATGCACTTGGAAATTCATATTAAAACGGTGGAACAGCGGGGCGCGCAATTGGCGATTATCGGGGATGCTTATTTGTGGAATGAGGGGATGCGGATTTATCAGGTTACTGATTTGGGGCTGGGGATTGAGGAGGCGTAGGTTCATTTTATTAGAATGAATCTACTGAAACCCAGAAATGGTAAAGAGTGACTTCTGATTTGTCATTTCTTTGATGCTTAGATTGTAGTTTCGCACTTCCATTCAAGCGTAATATTTTAAGTTGTTCTTCAGCAAACCAGAATAAACCGAATTTATCAGGTTTATTCTGGTTTGATAATTTAACTATCTTTTGATTAATAGATGCCAAGTGTTTTGTGTGAATTCCAGATTTAGAATAAGCGACAATGGCATTTTGAGGTAATAATTTAGCTAGCTTCGGGTTGCAGTGACTTAATCCATGCTCACATTTTTTGAACCTTTTAATAGCTGCATATTCTCCCGTAACATAATCTTTCGGAGGTAGAAACTTTGCCTCAATGTTAAAAATATAATGCTCGTTATCCGCTTTCAAATGTACCCCTATATCAATGGAACGCCTGTGTGGAAGGGAAGCTTGTGGTTTAAAGGAAAATCTACTGTCTTTTTTTTCTAAAAACTTGATTAGCGTTTCGGTATAGTGATTTTCGTCAGAATCTTCAAAAATATCTCTTTTAAAAATATCTGAGAATATAAACTTCGGCATTAGTTCATCTAATTCTAACATTAATTCGATACAATCATTTGTGTTCGAAGACTCGTTTTTAGATATATTTCTGAATGGTATTTTAGCCATAAATCAAAAGCCTTCTTGTTTCAAGTCCATAAAAGTATCATCTGCATCTCTTAGCGCAATGGATTGTAGCCAATATCTTTTACTATTTGGTTTTATAAAACTAACACAATCATACCCATTTACATGTTCGTAATAACGAGCTATCCTCTTATGAACGCTTCCTCTATTAGATAAGTCATCTTGTATAAGGGCAGTTATTTCTTCTAAAGCACCTTCTTTATAAGAAAAACTAAGACCTCCATCTTTTCCAAAGCCGAATTGGTATTTAACAAAAGAAGGTGTTTGAATTACTTGCCCTATTTGCCAAGATTGACCGTCTTTAGCATAGATTTCGTTTAATGTCTCGCAGTAAGTTTTGCCAAATTCTTGAAGCTCTATTTTTGAAATAACTTCATGTAAAATTTTACCTGTGCTATTTTTGCTAATGGCTTTACCTAGATGGCGATAATAGTTTACTACATCATCAATAATGATTTTTTCAGTTGGAGAGGTATCTAATAAGTCAATATTTTCTGGAAAAGGAAGGTCATTAAAGTCTTCTTTAGTTATAGACGTTTCATGATATACGAGTGCTTTAGAACCCGCAGATAAGATGAATGCTTGATAGAGCTTAGAAGTTTCTTCGTTTTTAAACAGCCTATCATATACTTTATATAGCTCTTTTTTTTCTTCTTTTGGAGCAGAAATCCCAACAAAACTACTATTGAAACATAAATATTCTTCTACAAATGCCATTGGAATTTTTGACTTTGCTAAGACTAGTTGCAATACTATATGAGGAGGCTCAAATAACTCTTTTCTTCTCGGCCATAAAAAAGATTTTTCTAACTCTATTATTTTCTCATATTCTCCATATTCCGTAAAAGATTTTGGTTTTATAGTTTGTTTTTCAGTAATAAAATTAGCTGCAATTTTTCCTTTATATTTACTCTTATTCTGTTTTCCTGTCAAAGGATCAATAGTTGTTTTTTTCTTATATTTTCTACTAGTAATATATCCATTTTGATAGACCCAACTTTTTTCTTTTTCTTTCTTCTTTAAAAAACCTCCTAAATTTTCTACTAAACTCAATCGGTAAATCAAATTAAATAACCGACCTCCTCCCAACAAATTCGTTTTCCATATAAACTGCATTTTTTCATTAGTCGCCCAATCCCAGCGTATTTGATGTCTATCATAATAATCAATTTCAAAACGAACTTTCTTTTCGCTAGAAAATTCTCTTTTAACGATGATATGTTCTATAGATTGATAGTTAGAAGATTGACTATAAGCTATCAATCCAATCACTGGAGTTCGACCAGTTTTTTTCTGAGTACCAAATCCTTTTGGGCTTTTCTTTGTGAAAAGAGATTCTCTTAAATGTGTAAAATCATAAATCTTTTCAACGGTATGTTGCGTAAATATTTCAGTCCGATATTTAGCAGTAGTTTTTGATTTATTGTAGAGAAAGACATTAGCAGGTATAATCATACAAATCTGCTTCCCAAAATATAAAGCAGCTTCTAGAAATTTAAGTGCTAATTTATTTCCTGGAACAACTTTACCGAATATTTTTTTCACTTCCTCACTGGATATATCCCCTTTTGAAGAAGCGTTAAAAGGAGGATTACCAATAACTAAATCAAATTGCGCTTCCTGACTTTTAGCAATAGTAGCCCAGTCTTTGAAATTAGCTCTACTTATATTTCTTTCACTAAGATTTTGAAATTTCAGATTATTCCAAATCTCTTTAGGTGTTAATTTATCTAAAAGAGCTATCGTTAACCCGAATATGCTTACAAAAGTAGCTGTCTCCTCAATATCCACTCCGAAAATATTGTCTTCTAGTATTTTTTGAGCAATAGCCTTATCTGGATAAACTATTTGATTTGTTTTATTATATTGTTTGATTGTCCACCATTGCAACAAACGCTTATAAGCAGCCACTAAAAAAATACCGGAACCACAAGCTGGATCTAGTATTTTAAATTGCCCATTATTAAATAATTCAGGCTGATCTAAAGGCATTACTTCGTCAATCAATAGTTCTACAAGATGAATCGGTGTATAAACGACCCCTTTTTCATTTTTTCCTATTCGTGCAGCCTCTTCCTGAATAAAGTTTTCATAAATAGCACTAATTACTTCCGCAGGTAAATGTTTGAAATCATATTGCTTCCAAAGGAATAGTTGATTAGTATCTAATTCTATATCAGCATGAAGAAATTTAGCAATTGGGGCTAAATCAGCTGTTGTTATTTCTGCTTTCTCTTTATTAGAAAAGGTGTCGAAAACCTTTCCATTGAATTCAAGTGCTAACTCATTGAGAATATTTAGGCATAGTCCTTTCTCTAAAGCCTCTGCAAATGAATCAACTTGGTTGAAATCATAAATTTGTCTAAGGGTATGCTTGCCATTATCGTCTTTTATTTCCTCTAAAAATTTTATAAAAATAGAAACAACTAATAGTTTATCAATAGTAGCCGCTTCTAACTTTAAATAATTATTAGACAATTTTCGTCGGACATTCATTAGATAGTCCAACAAAAATAAATAAGGACTACTATTAGTATCTATTTTGTTACTTAGAGTTGATTGTTCCCAAAAAGTACCACTTCCAAATAGATGTGCAGAAAATCTTTGGTCATTAAATTTTTCTAAGGCTTGGCTAGCTAAAAGTAAATGTACATCATCGAGTGAGACATTAGTTTCACTAATTCTTTTAGCTGGTTTTCTAGCATTAATAATGTCAACACGATTGGCAGTGAAAAGTATGTAAATTTCTATTTTGCTTGCACTCCATAAAGCAGCATGTAACTTTATGTGTTCAGGGCTATTAAAAAAATCATCTGGTTTATGAAAAATACAAACGGCTGGTAGAGAATGGTAGGCAATAGAAGCATCTATCTTAAAAAAACGCCTAAAGAAGACAGCATTTACCTCTAGTTTTTTTGCGTTCATCATGTACAGGCGTTCTGCATTGTTCTGTGCATCCTTATAAGTATGGCACAGCCCATAGTTCTTTGTGAACCCTAAATTACCCAAAATTGCATTTGCCTGTACCATTGTTATCTATTCAAGAATTTGTTGAATTTAATAAACCCAACTTTTGCTCAATGCTATGTAATTTATCCAATATAAAATAATTACTATCTATATTTTGTAGTAAACAAATTCAATATTTTTCTTGTGGTGATTTGTTATTGTAACGGGCAAAATACGAATAGTTTTCGATAGAAGACTATCTTCTTGCCCAGATTGTTTATAAATAGGATGTGTAAGAGTTTTAGTAAGCAAATCATCAAGGCTTACTTTAAAGTGTTGTGCAATTTTGAGTAATATATCTGAAGAAGGATTTGATTTAGCTTTTTCATACTTGTTATAAGTAGAGTGGCTTATTCCTATCAAATTAGCAACAGTTTCTTCTGCTAGTTTACGTTTTCCACTAAAATATTTTCAATTTGTTCCTAGTATTTGACAGAATTTCACACAAATGTAGTAAATTTTAAAAATATAAACAAAAAGTTTTAAAATCGATATGACTTCAATAACAGTTTTATCTATTTATCTACTTAAAATCCAAGTTACTTACAATACTTATAGGTGATAATCAATTACTCGCCTCCACTACTTCCCTAGTTTGAGTTTGAGCCTCAGTCTCAGCTACCTGCTTAGTCAATAATAAATTCTTTCTAATAGTAAAAATAAAAGTCACCCCAAAATCTTCATTGCGTTCAATCCAAATTTCTCCCTGATGCTTTTTGATATATTTGGCACATATAGAAAGCCCTAGTCCACTTCCTTCAAATTTAGATTGGCTATTGAGTCGAGCAAACTTTTCAAAAACTTCTTGAAAGTGTTCCTCTGCAATACCAATCCCATTATCTTTTACAGCAATAGAATAAAAATCGGTCGTTTCTTTAGCAGCTATCGTAATAATAGGATTGCGTTGTGCATCCTTAAATTTAAGCGCATTGCTAATTAAGTTTTGGAGTATTTGTTTGATTTTGATTTGATCGGCATCTATAGAAAAATCACAATTTTCTAAGATAATTTCCGCATTTGATTGAGTAATACTGAAATCCAGATTTTGTATCACTTCCTGTAGCGTTTTTTTGAAATTTAAGGGTTCTAATTTTAAGCTATGATTATTCGCCCTAGAAAATTCTAAAAGATCATCTACCAAGTGATTTAAACTTTTAGCACCGTTTTCTATAAACTCAAATAATGGTTTGTCTCTTTCAGAGGCTTGTGCATAATATTTACCTTTCAATAAGCCAATAAAATTTGAAATGGTTCTCAAAGGCGCTTTTATATCATGTGAAGCGATATAAGCAAATTGTTCTAACTCCACATTTAATTCTATATGCTTTTCTAAATCTTTATTTTTTAGGGCTAGGCGTTCTTCTGTTTTCTTCAACGACTCATTTTTAACTAGTAATTGTTCTTCTGTTTTTTTCAGCGACTCATTTTTAATCAGCAATTGTTCTTTGATAGCAAAAGTCGTTTTATAAGCTTTGTACAACAAGATACCTCCGAGTAATAAAATCCCTAAACAAACCAGCAATAAATTTCTAGTTTTTGTTTGATAAGCCAAAGATGTTTTAAGGAGTGCTTCTCTTTTTTCTTGTTGTATCTGTTTCTGTGTATTTTCAAATTGTTTTTTGATTTCTATGGATTTAACTTTCAGTTTAATATCCTGATTCAACATGCTATCTTGTAATTGGGTAGCTAATATCCTTTGCTGTAAGGCCTGTTCAAAGAAGCCAAAACTAGTATACATTTCTGATAAATTCTCGGCACTTAATCGCTGTAATTCTATATCGTCAAATTCTACCCCTGTTTGATACGTTTTTTCAAGAACAGCTATTTTATTGGCTTTTGATTGTAAGAACTCATTTTTGGCAATATACAAATCACTATAGCCTACACTTCTTTTATCCTTTAATTGAAGATCTATCACTCTTGATTTTCTAAAAGAAGTTAAAGATTCATCGAATTGTTTCAATTTCAAATAAGATACGCCCATATTAGCTAGAATATTAGACTTTGAGCGAATCATCTTTTTATCTTCTGCCATTTCCAATGCTTCCTCATAGTAAGTCAATGCGGTACGAAACTCCTCTTTTTCCTCATGAATATAACCGATACAGGTGAGGCTATAAACTAGTCCATATTTATCATTGAGTTTTTCATTGACCTTATTAGCTTTCTGATAATAGTCAAGTGCAAGCTCTTTATCTCCTACATAATTATGGATAGTACCAATATTTAAAAGCGTAGTTGCCCTTCCATATTCATTTTTTAAACTATCGTGTATCGCATAGGCTTTTTCATAGAGCATAATAGCCGCATAAGGATTACTTAAGCGCCTATTAATCCATCCTTGTAACGTAAGGAAGTTTGCTTGTTTCTTTTTAGTATTTGGCAGTTGCTCAATCATACGAACCGCTTCTTCTATTACGGGTAAAGATGCCCGATTTTCATTATTCATTGCCAAACTTCGAGCTTTATTATACAAACTTTGTGCTTCTCCTAGTGGATAGGCATTAGCTACTGCTAATTGATAGGCAAGGTCGGCAAATTTTTGAGCTTTGGTAAAAGCTGTATCCGTATATAATCGAGCAATTTTATTGTATAGGTCTACTTTTTCTTCGTTGTTAGCAGTTTCTTCGATTAACAAAAGTAGACTGTCTTGTGGATGCGCAAAGGCAGTACCCACAAGGAAAATATTATAAAGAATAATAAAAACACTTGAAATAAAACGGATTCTTTTTTTCATTTGAATAGGTATTATCCAGTACTAATAACCAAAAAAATAACTTTAGTAACGATAAAAAAATAACTTAGTCATTTCTATCTTATAAAAGCCTAAAGGAGAGGGTTCTTTAAAAACAAAATGTCCATTTTATTTTTCCTTCGTTACTTACCAATTTAATAGTTTGCAAACCCGTTCTACTGTGCAATGAGCGAGTTTAGCTATTTGAAATAGCAAGTTTTTCAATCAGTATTTAGCATCTGAGCTAGATGTAATCGTATTTTCAGCGGGGAAGTAACCTAAAATGATTTTCCTAAAGTCGTATCGGGAGGAATAAAAAATAATAGAGAAAGTATGGAGCAATAATTTTTTTTCTACATAAGTGTTGAATAAAGGAAGGTAATCTTTTTCATACATCGACTTATTATTGAACTAATCTGCTATTCTTAACTAGGACTATAAAGTACATTTTTTAACGCTTAGTTTAAAGCAAATTCAATACTTATTTTTAGAACAAATAGTGACATAGTTCACATAGGATTTCAATTTTTTTTCATAAAAAAATTGAAAAGAACTATGTGGACTATGTCACTATTTATTTAAAAATAAGGCGTTATAAATTTCTATCTATACCTCTAATTTTCAACTACAAATATTAAACCATTTTTTATTACACATACACCATCTTATAGCTTATTTGTACATAGGAGATACTTTGTTGCAGGACTCGGTCTAATAAGGATAAAAACGAAAAAGGAATAAAAGTGTTAGATTTGTATTATAGAAAAGAGTATCCTCATTTATTTCTAAAAAATAAGTATGGCAAAAACTATATACGGAAAAGACTATTTGGCAAATATTCCATTTCCACATCTTAAAAATAACGTCTCTTTTTTCTATTGGGATTTATGGTTATCCATCGTCATAGAAAATAAGTGCGATGGAGAATTAGGCACGCTAAAAGAATCACTAAACCAAACAAAAAAACAAAAGCGTAATTACAGAACACCTTGCGAAGAGTTACTTAGTGAATTAGCAGCTTATGAAAAAAAATTAAAAAAGTATCAATTAACGCCCCCGCAAATCCTGAAAGGCATAACTGAGAGTAAGTTATTTGAATCAGATTTTATAAAACAACAACAGCGAAGAGCTGTCAGAAAAATCCTTTCTCTTAATTTTTCTCCTAAAGATAAAACGGTTGCGATGGAGAATACCCCTCGTAAAATTAAATTTAGAACTGCAGTGGAAGGGACTTTGCATTCTTTTTGG
>ENA-ORXT01006504-ORXT01006504.1-marine-metagenome-genome-assembly--contig:-NODE-6504-length-10830-cov-4.772343_pt1 | contig 10830 bp, 6 predicted proteins | sample MGYA00237868_ERZ511482 | MGnify/ENA metagenome assembly ERZ511482
GTTAAGATCAAGGATCTCACCGTTGTCAAAATTTCAACAAAAGACCTAATAGGCTATCCAGTAACTGTGATTACTGGCTCCAATGAAAAACATTCTGGCAAGGCTATCAAAGCTCAATCAGATGAACTTTTGTTAGAACTTGATTTAAGTGACTCCGGTGTGAGTACTAATGTGTCTTTGACTATTGTTGATGATGAAGAAAAAGAACACGTAGGCTTTCTGGTGATAGAGAATATGTAACCTTTTAAAATCGTTATTTTAATTTGTATCCTTTATCAATAAGTCTCTTTAAATGCCCTCTTATCGCTTCTCTATGAAAGTTATTAAGTGCTTTTGTACCGTAAGCAAAATCCACTATATAGTTCAATTGTTTTCTAGAAATAACTTTACTAATAGACTCCCACTCAACCATTTTCCTAATCAAATTTGCGGTAATTTTCACTTTTGAAAGATCTAAAAGTTCAATCTCCTCTGATTTTATATAATTAGAGTCAGAATCTTCAAAAAAGTAATATGAGGCATTGATTAGTTCTATTATAGATGGTACTTCATTCGTAGCTAACTTACCACCAATGGTACTAAAAACTGAAGGGAATTTTACTTTTTTCTTTTTTGCCTTAGCGGCTATGACTTGAAATTCATTCTTGATATCTAAGCTTTCAGATAGTGCCGAGTAATACACCTCTAAAATATTATTTAAAGTATCAATATATCGGTATGACCTTTTCTGAGTAATTTCAGTTAACCAAACTGGATCAATTTGTCGAAACTTAGTGATAAGGTATTGATGGAAATCAATAGATGGTTTCTTAAGCATATTCGGAGCAACGAAATTCTTAATTATTGTATCCAATTTCCGTTTTTCAACATCTGTTAATTCATTTCGATTCTTTAATTCTCTAAAATAATCTGCTCCTATATCTATAATTTCTATAGTGCCATGTAACAAAGAAAAGTCAATATCCTTTACAGACTCTTGAGCTTTCATCAAGGCGACTTGTTCTTGTGTCATTATATATGACTGCAAGGTAGATCTAATAGATTCATTATCCATGTATGCAGTTACTTCACCAGAATTTATGATATTTTGCCATAGTTCTTTCTTCTTCGAGTACTCACCAAAATCATCACTATCAGAGTATTTTTTAATCAGATCATTCATAAGCATCATCAATCTTCTAAAAACCTCTTCTAGATTTTCGCTAAGACTTTGATCAGTCCATATTTTACCTAGATCAAAGTATTTATCATCATAATCGGTGTAATGATGTAGAACAGAGATACTATATGGAACTACGGCCGAACGCAATTGCCCCATAGAATTTTTTCCTTGACCGTATATTTTCTCAAGTCGTCTAAAAAGAATCACTTTAGCAATCACTCTCTCATAGAAAAACCTGTTAATAATAACCTTACGAGAATTCGCCTTCTTGCTATCGATCTCTTCAATAAAAATACGAAAGACTTTTTCACCTCCTTTCTTGATTATGTATGGTGTATCACCCCAAGAGCAATAATACTTTGCCAACTGTTCCTTTGAGAATTTCCTTTCGTTAGGATACTTCTTCTTCTCACGTGCTTTGTTACTGCCAGCAATTCTAAGCATAGTATTATATTCGCCTTTCGATCTTTCAAAAAACCACTTCTTACCTTCTGGCGTAACAATACTGTTAGATAATGTTTTTAAAGCTACAAGCTGAGGGTTTCTAGACCTCAAATCAACTCTCGAAACTCTAGACTGTGCATTTGAATATGTACTGATATTGGATATTAATTCATCTAATTCATCATCTGTTGTTTGCTTTGCTACATTAATTTTGGCCATTACTTTAACATTGCTCACATCTAATCCTTCTTTTTGAGAAAAGTAGATTGTTGCAGTAGTTTGGCCTCCATTCACAATTTGAAAATCAGTTAAGCTATTAATTGTTGTACCATTCTCACCCAAAACCGCCTCTGTTGCCGTAATCGTCAGACCGTTGTTATAGGCAACAAATTTTTCTGGCTCTTTGCGAATTGTCTCTTTTATCCCTTTATTTACTCCACGAAACTGAAGAAATGATCTCACATTCTTCTCTAATAGTCTAGTACTATAATTTTTATATAAATCCGCTATAAATGTACCTTGAAGAACACAAAGATATGATTCGAAGTGTTTCTCATCTGCAGCCTTAATTACAGTAAGACCATTAGGAATTGACGCCGTAAAGTCAACCACTAATGGCTGACGATTACCCTGAGAAATCGCTACTTCATATAAGTAGTTAAGATCAATTAGTCTTTCCTTAATTAGTATCTCTTTTTTCTCCGTAGCGCCTTCATATAAAAAAGTAGTCCCAATTGTGTAATCACTAAATTCAAATGACTTTGCTGTTTCTACATCTGTCCTAATGGAGATTGATGCAGTAAGAGAAACTAAGAAAACTTCAATAACATCAAACTGATAAATCCCTTCGTTTGAACCAATTTTAGAAACTAGTGCTCTTGTAGAGTCTGAGTCTTGAAGGATATCATTCAATTGCCTCTTGAGAGACTTTGTTATGAAGTTCTTCACTTTCTTAAATTCAGATGTATAAGAAGCTTTTGTTGAAATCTTACTTTCTGAATTATTGGAAAGGCCTAAAGTATCCTCTTTAAGTATGAATAGTTGTAGACGTTCTTGTGACTCGTTTATGCAATAACCATTAACTTGAATTTTGTGTGGTTCATTTTTTAGATACGTCTCTGTCCAATCCTCAGAATCTATAGCCTTGGACTCTACTAGTAGTGGTAAAACTTCTGACAAAATCATACCAGCCTGATAGAAGTTATCTTCATCTTTCGATGCTTCTATAAGCTCATCTTTATATTTTAGAAATTCTTCAATTTTCATTCTTAGCTTATCTACCTAATTATAAATGGTTTTAGAGCCTTTGTATCCAATTTGTATCTGACTGATGAGATTCCAACGGACATATTGGCTGTAACAAGTTTAGGAAAACCTTCAAGCATAGTATTATAGACATTTATTGAATCAAGAGTGAATCTATAATTATCATATTCTACTGAAGACTCAAGTGTCATGTCAAACATAAGTAGTGCCTTGTGTAAAATATTTAGATCTGAATTCCCAGAATCCAATATGTCTCGAATTGAGAGGATGAGACTATGCAAAGCATGCCCTTTAGAATCATCTGACAAGAGATTTACAATAGATAATTTCAACTCTCTTGCGCCATCAGCCTCCAACTGATATTTACTAGAAATATTTATTGATGATGTCTTACATAACTTAGTCTTCACTTCCATATCATATTCCCCAAAAACAAAGTCATGAACATCTCCAAAAGGTCCTCTCCAAGAAGAGATAGTATCATTATGTATAAATTGACCTCCAGATAAAAGAGTCTGCTTTAAAACAGTTAATTCTCCATACAGTCCTATTAGTTGTTCGAATGATAATCTCTGAGAAAAACCGTTTCTGAAAAAGGTAGACCATTCAACATATTTGGTTATAAACAATGATAAGTGATTATCGGATCTATCTTCGCTTAATAATGTAAAGTCAATCGATAAAATAAGGTCATCAAATACATCTTGATATACAGAATTAGTTAGAGTCAAGACCACTGCATCATCTTTGATATCTAGACTAATATTTTCCTTAGTTATAGGAGATCGATCGATAGAGTCTATATCATCACTATAAATCATGAGTGCTCTGTCATCAGTTTCATTGATAGCTACAAATAATCTAATTTGAGTGTTACTAGTAAGCCTAATGATTTTGTATTGACCATCTATTCTTGATCTTTTAATAGACTCCCATTTTTTTTGCAGATCCGCTCTATTCATCATCTATATCTTTAGGTAATTCATCTTCTACATCCTCGTCTTCTTCAATTATATCATAATCACCTCTTAGATATACACCACCTATTTGATCTTCCAGTGGAGGAAACCCAAAGACGTATCCTAAAAGAGGAACTGATGGATCAATATCTTCTTGAGATACGTATTGATCGTATAATGCTTGAACTTCTTTCGTAATCTTACTTCCAGATTTCTCGTTCTGGTGAAAAGCATCATTTGAATCAATTAGATATATTAATAATAGGCCTGTATCCGAAGAAACTTCTTCTCGATAAACTCTTTCTGGAATATTAATTTTCTTTCCTCTCACTTTTCTCAATGCCTCTTCAAATGTTAATTTATCCTTTATAGCAATCTTATTTGCTGCCTCATTTAAAAATTTTTCTTCAGCGGCTTTAATTATGTCATCCGAAAGAGTAAAAGCTAAGTCCTTGTTATCTGATTTAATATTTGCACTACGGCCTCCAGCTCGATAGATCTTTTCTTCTAGCATTGGTTGAACATCAAGTAATCTAGTAGAACCTGGTCTTTTAGCTAATCGTATTTCTTTGTCAATACTCAACTTCAAATTGACATGTTTTGTTAACAACCTGTTACTGGAGCTGCCTGTCTTTTTCAAAGCAATACTCCAGGTGGTAAGAAAGTCTTTTTCATTAGCTTTTTCAATGAAGCTTATCATCGTTGAAGTTGTTAATGGGCTGAATGAAACTGTACCAGATCTCAAAAGGTCTAGGACCTCATCGCTGGAGCAATCCCATTTCATTAAAGTAGAGCTATTGAAATTGATCATGTTAGGAGCAATTTTGCTTTTGAAATACTTCCAAGATGTATTCAAACTTACCCTTGAAATATTAATGTTGGTGGCTTGTACTAAAGAATCTTGATAAGACCACCTTTCACTAGTAGCATTTTTCCGAATTGAAGCCCTTGTAACTTGTAATGCACCTGGATGTTCCTTAACTCTAAGAATGAAGTTTCTAGGTTCCTTTCTTTGAGCTGACATTTTTAGGAATTCCTGTTCTAATTCTTGAATACAAGTTGTTGTCAGATCAAAACTATCTATGCTCTTTTGTGTTGTAAATATTCTGCAACAATCAAGATAACCTGGTCTATAGCCAAACCATCTACCCATTTGTAATAATGTATCAGAATAGTTTGTTTCTCTTACGAAATAATTAATAGTCAATCCTTCTAGAGTAAACCCTCTAGAAAGTCTATTTCCTCCAATTGCTATATACTTCTTAGGATTTCCCTTAGGATAAATCAATTTTTCTTTGGTTTGACTATTTATTGCTTTTACTTCTATCCCAGTAACTGCAAGTGGAAAGAAGTCTTTTAAGCTTTTGAAAACTATTGGAGCTAAAAAGGGGTCTTCATAACCTGAAGGAAGATAACTTCTTATGTTTTCTACTAAATATGAGTATTTGTAATCCGAATTATAGAATAATTTCTCAAGATCAGCATAGATACCTTCACTAGGCTTGTCATTATTAATTTGACTCGTAACTTCGTCTAAATATTTTTTTACAAATTCTGCAGTCTTATTTTGCCATAAAGTAAACCTACTTATGTGGATTAGCATCGTGTTGTGCGGGTTGAACAAATTAGAACCCTCCATTTTAGGTTTTCTACTCTCTCTTATGGCTAAACTAATTATGTATGCTAAAATTGCCCGTTTTAGTGATTGTGGAATACCTTCAGGGAAATTGTCATACTTTTTAGATGCTCTAGTACCCTTTCTATATTCTTGAAAAGTATCAAAATCACGGAATCCACGTCCTTTTGTGAATTCCTCCCACTGATTTTTAGTCTGAAATTTGATAATAGGTGTACCATCGTCTTTTCTAACTCTAGACGGAAAGTAGTCGATATGATCGGAAATTGGAGGTCCTATAAGAGGTAATTTCTCTTTTATTTCACCCTCATTATATTGCTCTATTGTTCTAAAAATTGACTTTGCCCCTATATAGTTACTAGGTGGCTCGAGAAGGACGATAAAATCATCAGGAAATATATTGGGGACTTGAGAAAACACAACGTCTTGTAATTCGCCATTTATTTTTTGTGATATAACAAGATCTTTTTCTGACGCTTCATTTCGGTCTTGTAAAACATTCGCAAACGGTGTTGCAGTATAACCCAAATAAGTCCGAACTTTAAAGAGATTTAGAATAGATCGAATATAAAGATTTGTTTTTGAGGCATAGTCCTTCCCTTTAGAGCCCAAATTATTTAGTGATGCATTATCGGCCTCGTCATCTAGTATTAGAAATGGAATATCATGTTTCTTGTTTTCTCCTAAAGAGCTATGAATCCATACCATTAGATTCTTTAGTACACTTACATTTTTTTTACAAACTAAAATATTAATGGCATTAAGACTGAAATCTAATTGCTCAGCCTGCTTATTAAAATCACTTTGCTCAGATGTTATTGACTTAATTTGTACAACCTTACCATTGTGATTTGGGCCAAATCGTATTCCATTTTTATCGCCAACTCCCTTTCCTTCACCAACAACATCTTTGTCAATTCTTTTTTGTGTTTGACTCCTTAAGTCTTCCATTATTCCAGAGAGTACAATGATTAGTCTGTATCCAGTATCTATTGATCTATTAATTACAGCATTGAAATTTCCTGTTTTCCCTGATTGGACAGCTCCCACAACTAGACCTTTAACATAAGACTCTTCGGAAGAATTGGGATTAGCTAACTTTTGCATAATTGTAAGGCTGGATCTTTTAGTTTCAGTAACAACTTTTTTAGATCTTCCTGTTCTACCTAAGTATTCAAAATAACGATCTGAATAATCCCACTCAATAGAATCTTGTTTTTCTTCAGTTAGCCAAGTCTCAAATCCTTTTTTTGTTAATTCACTAGAAAACCCGGGATCAACAGTATTAACTGACAAGAATTCACTACTTGCTTGATCAAAATATGATTTGAGTGTAATGTCATCAACTTGATCTAATTGAAATACTCTTGCAAACTCACGAGTTGTATCTAAATTTTCATAAAAGACAGAATCCATATTGGATTTATATAGCTCATCGCTTCTAAATTTATTTTCAATGTGTCTTTTAAATATGTCTTTATAAGTCATTTAGCTTTCGTTTAATAATTCAAATATTTGTGCTGGTATATTAGCCTTATTGAAACCCAACAAAGGCATGACATCACTTAATATAGAAGAGCTCTCCATACCATTAGCTTTCAATGCTTTAACATTTCTAATGAGGTCTTCGATTTGTAAATCATTATTAGAGTCTGATATAGGTAAAATATCATTTTCCTTCATTGCAGATTTAATGATATTTATTCTTCTTGAAATCATTTTGAAGATAACTTTTAGCTGAGATAACTGGGTCGGCTCAAGAGACATGGCCAAAGATAAAACTAGTGGATTATTAAGATTGATATCAATTAATGATCCTTTATTAGAAGAGTACTTTTCAAAGAGTGATTGATTATTCAATGCTCGTTGACCAGCAAATTTTCTAACTCCTCGGTTGAAATATTCTTTTTCGGCTTCTAATTTCAATTCTTTTATTGCAGAGTCGAACGCATTTCTGAGGTCATGTGGAATTATAATTTGCGACTTTGCTACATTAAGATGCAATAGATGGTCTATTGAATTTCCTACATCTAAGCGTAAACGAGCTAGTTGAAGCCTAGGGGCCTTCTTTATTAATCCATTCCATCCACCATATAAAATTATCCTATTTGATCTGTACACATAGATACCTTCCATGTCCATCAACCCTTTATTATCTGGAGTCCATTCACTCAAGCCGGAATCACTTTCTTTGATTGCCCTTGCAGGCAGTACGTAACCACATATCTCGACCTTGGATTCATCAAGATCTCCGACTTTTCCTTGAAGTGTTCTAAAGTCCTCAATTTTTGTAGGGAAAGGATTGAAAGGTGCTATTAGGTTGTTATTAATTCTAATCTTCAGAGGACTGTTCTTGTCTTCCATGAATTTATGAAAGACTACCGACAGGTGGCTTACAGTCACATCGTTAAGTTCCCTTTGTAATGCGGACTTGACCTTGCCCTCCTTTAAATAATTTTGGTATTTATATAAGCCATACCAAACAACGATTGTATTGGTATTGAAATCATCGAATAGGTTATCAATGTCAATATAGGTTTTAGACAATTGCCTGTACTGGTAAATCAACTGATTGATCTCTGCCGATGTATTTATCTTAATTTTCCATCCTTCACTTTTTAGAATATCTACATCCCATGTGACACCACTAAACTTAGTATCGCTTTTCTTTTTTGAAAGAACGGTAAATTTTCTTGTTTGCGAAAATGAAGCTGTCTTCATCCCAAGGCCAAATCTTCCCAAATCCAATGTATCTCTAGATGCCTCAGACGAATTACTAGGAAATTGCATGTTCTCTATAAGTTCCTTTTCGGTCATTCCATCACCATCGTCAGCGAGAAAGAGCATAAAGGGCTTTGTAGCCATATCAATTAAAACTTCAATTCTATTAGAGTTTGCACTTATAGAATTATCCATCAAGTCTGCCAATGATGATTCCAAACTATAGCCCTGCTCGGCTAAAGACTTTATTAAAAAATCTGCTTTGGGTGTTGCATCCTGTAAGGTCATATCAGAAGCCTTTAAATATATCAAAAACAATTTCAGCTAATTGCAAAGCTAAATATGGTGGAACGGCATTTCCTACTTGATGAAATTGAGCTGTTCTTGGACCTCTAAAAAGATAATTATCTGGAAAGGTTTGGATTCTCGCAGCTTCTCGAACTGTGAAGCTTCTGCATTGATTCTGGTCATAATGTATAAAATAATGGCCATCTTTAGAAATGTGACTAGTCACTGTAGTTGCAGATGAATCCGATAATTGAACTCTAAATCGATCCGAAAATTTACCTGACAACGCATTTTTATGATCAGGTAGAAGGTCATCAGAATGCTTTTTGTAGTCAATCATTCTTGGAAATTTCTTATAAGCCCTACTGTAGATAGTCGCAAAAAGGTATCTCTTCACATCCTGATACAAGTGACTCCTAGATTGATGATTATTCACACCGGAAAGTTTTTTGTCGAAATACCAACCTTTTAATTGTGACTTGTTACCCGTAATTGAGCATTCAATGTATTCACCCCCAGTTCCATGTTTAAAATCCAGTGACTTAAATTTCACACCTTTTTCTCTAAATCCATTCAATGAGAAAACTTCTTTGCTTAATCTAGCTAAGATTGATTTCCATATTTTGTCATTGTCATTTATTTTCTCATAAATTCTTTTTCTTTTGCCATTAGGTAAGAATTCTTCAGAAACTAATTTTCTGCTAATACCACTTCTCAATTTTGGCAAATCAGAAATCGCTGATTCGACAGTTGTTTCAGGTAGTTTTTTAAGTATGTTAAGGTTTTCATTAAACGGAAGGTCAGCACGAATACCCAATAATATTACTCTGTGACGTTTTTGCGGAACACCGTATTCTTCAGCCCTGATTGTGAATTTTCTTTTATCATCGTAAATGGGGAAACCTTTTGCATCATATGATGAAGGTTCATTTACAAATGAGTATATTTTATATTTCGAACTTTTATGACTGGGAAAGACTCTTGAAGGGTTCTGTAAATCCTTTCTTATATTTGAGAATACACTTTCCCCATCAATTCTTGCAGATAATAAGCCTTTGACATTCTCCATAACAAAAACTGCAGGTTGGTGTCTTGCTATGATTCTTAAATATTCCTTGTATAAGTAAACTCTATGGTCATCCTTAAAGATTCCTTGGTTTCTACTTCGTCCTACTAATGAGTATGCTTGGCATGGAGGGCCACCAATTAACAACCAGTTTTTATGACCATTTAATGCTTTTACAATTCTAGAGTCTACCATTTTAGACGGAAATTCTTCAGAACCTAATGTAGCAAGCCATGCCTCATTAGAGGCATGTTTGAATTCGGATTCGTATTTTTGGAATAGATTAGAAAGTAATTCTTCTCTAGCCTCTATAGAATGAGCTGCAAGGGCAGTGTAATAATCTTTGGGGATTTTGTCTATTTGAAATTGTCTAGTAAAGCTTCTAAGTAACAATGTTTTATGAGCAAATTGATCTTTTTCAATAGATAAGCCAATGCTAAATGCCCTTTGTTTGTTCTTAATGAGTGAAGAAAACCCTTCCCCTAAGCCACCCGGCCCAGCAAATAAGTCAATTATTGATATCGATTCTGAATTATTCACCTTATTTCAGTTTTATTATTCATGGTACTTTTAACAACTGGATACTAGGAACGAATATAGATTAGTTCCTAGTATTTTGACAATACGAGTACCTAAAACTCTGACTTCCATATCGAATCATAAATATCTACTATATCTCTTAAATTCCCCTGCTACATAGAACAATCCTTGCACTACCCTACTCAAGACATTAACCATTCATTGCGGTTCTAATCAACTTTATTTGCTCACTAATCTCAGCAAGATCCTTCTCCGTCAGCTTCTGATCCTGAGAGCCCAGAAAGTCAATATCGATATGATTGTTTTTATTCAAATTAAGTTGTTGTTGTTTCTTTATCGACTTGGGTGGTTGATGCCCTACCCTTCTTAGTTCTCTTAGCTTTACGCTTTCTGAAATAATCATTGAATGCTTCACGATCCTGTTCATTGATTGGGCGATCTCTGGAGCCGACAGTTTCAATCTCTAATATCTTTCTGTTAGAAATGATAGTTATATAACTTTAGTAATTGATTTTAAGCCGATAAAGCATACTGCAAATACAGTAATCATACTGCATATGACTGCATATTATACATGTTCTTTAGTCTTTTTAGGATTTTGTTTTATAACTGATTTACCTCTCCCCTTTTTACGAGCTGCTTTCATCAGTTTGATTTGTTCACTGATTTCGGCACGGTCTTTAGCCGTGAGCTTCTCTTCCTGAGAGCCTAAGAAATCTATGTCGATGTGTTTGTTCTTAGTCATACT